>Ga0315274_10017192_pt1 | contig 10204 bp, 12 predicted proteins | sample YL17G02_20_MG_FD_203700 | JGI IMG/M metagenome (GOLD analysis project Ga0315274, IMG submission 203700) | Sediment microbial communities from Yellowstone Lake, YNP, Wyoming, USA - YL17G02_20 | ecosystem: Environmental > Aquatic > Freshwater > Lake > Sediment | place: USA: Wyoming | collected... | reverse complement strand
CTGTGATCGGTGGTTAAATTTCGCAGTGATTTGTTGGGAATATCCCGATATTGCCGATACCCAGGATGGCCTTGCTGAGCAGTGGCTTGGGCGGTAGCCCGGTCTCTGAAGGTCTACCGTCGGGATTAATTAACATAAGTATTCCGTGGATGTCGGGGATCCCCATATGTTGGCTAACTCCCGGGAAGTATTTAGGGTCGGGGGCTAGCTCAACGCCGGTCATGGAGCATACTTCTAAGGCTTGATTGCTCCCCATTGGGTAGGCTGTCAGCTTGATCAAGGCTTCGTCGCGAGTTTTGCAGCCGAAATTCTTACACTCGCGTAGGATTTTGACTTGGGCGTCGACAGCACCAGTGATGTAGCTAGGAATCGGTATCGTTAGCTCCGGACCGCGGTAGGTGATGTTGCAAGTAGACTTAGGCTTTTGATTTAAACAGGTTAAGTTAAATTGTAGGCGCTTGCCGTCGGATTGTTTAACGAGTTCACTGACGACATCATGACTAAGTCTGATGTATCCGGCTGGGATTTTCTCTGCCGCCATTTTAGGTAAGCTGTTTATGTTGGTTGCTGTTCGGTCCATCTGCGTGGTGTCGCGAAATCTTGCATCAGGGCCTTCGCCACGGAGCTGGCAGCGGCTGTTGGGGAAGGCTCCGATGGGGCCGACTCCGGCAAAGGCAGCAATTGGGCGATATTGGCGAATCAGCGTAGTTTCTGGCTTGCCGTTTACATCTAGCTTTGGCAGGCCGCGCTCATCAAAGGCTGGGACGCTTTCCTCGTGCTCTGCCACTGATACTCGTAGGCCGTTGATGGTCGGTACGTAGGCAACGCTGCTTAGCAGTTGGCCCAAGTGGTCAAACGGTCCGGTGTGATCCGTGGTAATAGAATCAACGCTAGCTTCTAAGCCTCTAATGTCACATACCTCGAAGTCGTAAATGCGGTCGCCCGAATTTGTTTGCCGCGCCTTAGTTCGCCACCAAACGCTAAACGGATTACTAGTGCAGAATGTTCCCTGGCAGCCTTTAGACACGGTTACGTTGCCCGACATGGTGCCGAAGAGAAATGCCGCGAGCTGCATGCGAATTTCAGGCCCTTGGTAAGTCATGCGGCAGTGATTTTCTGTGCGGTTGAATGCTTCGCATTGAATGCGAACGGGAAGGTCACGACGCTGGCCAACCGCCGGGTTAGAGGCCGCCGCGATAAACGGTAAATTTTTGTAGAGTTCAGCCGTCATTTCGGCCGGTAGATTTGAGACAAAAGTTAAAGGTAGCCCCTCTGCTGTCGGCATACCTATCGCAGTTGGTGTTGAGGATGAGGAGTGGCGACACTGAATCACAGCGGTGGTAATCATCGCGATAGCTCCGCCAAGAGCTAGCCTATGAAGGCGCATCGAAAGTCTCCTTTTGGTTCGGAACGGGTAATCTAGAATACCATGGGCGGAAATCATGGTCTTCTGGTCGCATGGGTGAAGCAGGTGCAACCAATATGCATCCATCGTTTAACGCCTTGCCCAGTCGCCACAACTCTCGTAACTTGCTCCTCGGGAGGTGAGAATCATGCAGTATTTACATGCAATGGTGCGGGTTCGGGATTTAGGTGAGTCGTTGAACTTCTATGTTAATTTGCTTGGGCTGAAGGAAATCCGCCGCAGCGAGTACCCCGAAGGGCGCTTTACCTTACTTTACCTGGCTACGGCAGAGGGTCAGCCCGAGGTCGAGCTGACTTATAATTGGGATGCCCTTGATACCTACGGAGATGCCCGCAATTTTGGTCATCTAGCCTTCGCCGTTGATGACATTTATGCACTCTGCACCACCCTGCAAGCGGGTGGTGTCACCATTCGCCGCCCGCCGCGAGACGGCCGCATGGCTTTCGCCAAGTCGCCCGACGGTATTTCCATCGAGCTACTGCAGCGCGGGCAGCCGCTTCCGCCGGCCGAGCCGTGGGTGTCGATGCCCAATGTGGGTACGTGGTAGAGTTTTTTTAACCTGCTTTAATTAATTGGTGATGCCTAGGGCGTTACGGCTGGATACTGCGCGCTTAATCCGATGCAGTCGCCATCCTTGGGTGGGATCCGGCTAAAACCCTGATATTAATTGATTTAATTGGATGAATTATCAATTAGATGGTTCGTTTTATTACCAATGCCTTAAACTACAATCGTAAAATTCAGAATCGCCAAAAAACATCGATTGACCCGTGCCTGTGTCGATAATGAAGATTTTGGCCGGGCCCCAGTCATCCTTGGTAATAGAGGTCGTGAAGATTAAGAATCGTTCGTCATCGGTCCATTTGAATTCGTCATGGCTTAAATAAGTGGATTCAGCTTTAAATCTGCGCCTGGTTTGAGCATCGATCAATAAGAGATCAGCGCCTTCATGGTATTGCCCATTGGGCTTAATCTCGAAGCGACCACTGGGCGAGGTAAAAATTTCATGTTCTCCATGTTTCAGAACAACTGTTTCCACCCAGGGTGCATCACAAAAATTAATTTTTTTGTCGAGATAATGGTTGGCCCAAGCTAGATCGTTTGGGTTTCTAAAGAAATCATGAATTTCGCTATAACGGTGGTATCTCTTGTACGCCCAGCCAACGCTACTTAAAACAATTAATGATAGCAGTACACTCAATTTTCTTCGTCGTAAGTTCAATCAAGAATCTCCCGGGCGAATTTTCTTAATTGCAAATTAATTTGTTGTCCGCGCTTACGGACTTTTCCACATCATATTTTTTAGCAGCTGCTTTAATCTCTGGGGCTAAAGGTCGGAGTCGTTGGATCACGTCTTTTTTTGGCAGTCGTGCGATGCCACCAAGGTAGAGTAATTCGTCGCGTTCGAACTTCAGCTCAAGAAACTTACCGTATGCTGCTGTGTACGCTGACACTAGCTCATGGTCATCAGGGTCTTTGACTTGTTGAGAAAGGCTTCCTGCGGCAACGGAAAGACTATTAAGGTTGTCTTGCAGCGACAAATTGCCATTGCTTCTGAGGTAGGCGCGCCCATTTCCTTCAACAACATGCACTCCGATCAAAATGCCGCGCCGCACCAATCGAATCGCTTCTTTCAAAAGAAGATGCCGCAGGTCGTCTGTTACAAGAGCTTGGCTAACGCCTCGTGAATTGGAAATAACCAATATTATTCTTATCGATTCAGCCATGATGCTCTCGAAATTGATGACAATAAACTGCAATAGTTAATCTGATACATTACCCATTAAATGGAGCATTTTGTGGCCATTAAGATTCGATCATGCTGCGCAGGCCATCTGTCCAGTGCCTCGCCACAATGCCACCTATTGTGCGGTGGATGCTGTCTTGCGACCAGAGCTCAAAGGTGGCGTCGGGCAGATCTTTGCGGACAATTTTAAGACTCTTAATATAAGACTCCATGACGCTCGTCGCCGATTTAATCTCGATAAAATGCAAAGGCCGACCGGGAATTTCAACAACGAGGTCCACTTCAATATCATTTTCGTCTTTGTAAAAAGACACCTTGGCGTCCGGGTGGCGGTAGCGAAGGCTGTGTATAATTTGTGGTACCACAAATTGCTCGAAAGTCTCACCATACATCGACGTTCCTGAGCGAAGTGGAACGCTCAAAGTCCGACTCATGGCGCGGCAGACACCTGTATCGAAAAAATAAAATTTGGGCGATTTAATGAGCCGCTTACGGAACGAATGGGAAAACGGCAGCACCATGTGGCCTAAAAGCGTGTCCTCGAGAATCGAATAGTACGCGGCCACTGTCTTGGGATCTACACCGATGCCGGCGGCGATATTTGAATTATTAATGATCTTTCCATTATATTGTGCGGCAACCTCAAGAAATCGTCGAAATGGATCGAGGTTGCGCACGATTTGCTCGCGCTGGATTTCTTCGCTGACATAAGTGCGAACGTAACTCGACAGATAATCCTGTTTCTCCTCGTCATCGTTCAGCGCGAAAATATAGGGCAACGTTCCCCAGGCCAGTGCCTCATCAATGAGCAACTGTTCACCAAGTTCTTCAATAACTAGCGGGTAAAGATCTCGAACAAAGGCGCGTCCGGCGAGGAGGTTCGCACTTCCTTTTTTAAGCTTGCGAGCACTTGAGCCAGCCAAAACAAAGCGCAGAGGTCTGGGTTCGTGTTCCAAATAATAATGCACGACATCCAGGAGTTTCGGGACTTTCTGCACTTCGTCTAGCACTACTGTATCAATCCCCAAAGGCAGGGACCTCAATTCACTTAATAAACCGTCAGGGTGACGGGCGAGGCGCTCTTCAACAGCAGGCAGCAGTAGATCGACTACGTAGGTCCGCTCCGGCGCAAAGCGTTCACGTAGCAAGGTGCTTTTGCCGGTACCTCTGGCACCAAATAAAAAAAAGCTCTTTGATTTAGGGAATTTAAGCTCTCGGGAAAACAATGGGCTAACTCCTAAAAAAGTACCTATTTTAGGAGTTTATTCCTGAAAACCGGATAAATCAATTCAGATGGTGTCGGGATCAGATTATTTCAAACCGACCTAGTCGGCGCCTTGGCACGCCGGGCTCCCTAATCAGGGGGCCGCCTTTAGTAAGACCAAGGCGTAATACTCTCTAGGGTCCGTCCACCAAGTGACCGGCTTAAGCCCGTGCGCGGCCGTAAGCCTCTCGATATCAACGCGGTCGAATTTGCGCGAACTCTCAGCGTAGATCCCTTCGCCCTCTTTAAAGTGGAAGGTGTGTCCAGCTAAGTGGACGTCCTGTGCTATTTTGCTAACTAAATGAATGTCGATTTGCTTTTTTGCACGGTTGAATTGGACATCGTGACGAAAATTTTCTGGCTTAAAATCGCCGCCAAGTTCAAGATTGATGCGGCGGAGGACGTTTAGATTAAAGCGGGCATTAGCGCCCCCTGCATCACTGTAGGCGGGGACAATCACTTCTACAGGCTTCATGAGATCGCACCCAAGCAGCATAAAACCTGAGTCGCCTAGGATGGCCTGACAGATGCGCATGAGCGCCGTAGTGTCGTCTTCACTAAGATTGCCGATGGTGGAGCCTGGGAAGAATAGTAGCGGTGTTTTACCCTTTAGGTGCTCTTGCCACGGGAACTTGGCCAGCTGTTGATAGTCGGCGCAGACTGCAACTACGTCTAGATTTGGATGATCGGCAGCTAGTTTCTTGGCGTCGCTAAAAAGCACGTCTCGGGAAATGTCTACAGGCATGTACATCTTAACGTTGGCTACGTGTGGCAAAAGCCTACGGAATTTGTCGCTAGTGGCGCCGCCTAGTTCGACTATGGCGATGGGGTTGTCTGTGGCGGTGGAGGGCAGGCTGACGGTTCCCAGCTGGTCTAGGATTGCGGTCTCTACTCGCGTAAGATAGTATTCGGGTGCTCGGCAGATTTCGTCAAAAAATCCTGATCCCACTTCGTCGTAGCAATACTTGGGGGACAGCGATTTAGGAGTGGCACTTAGCCCTTTGACGACATCGCCAAGAAAGTCGGCCGCTTTAGGGACCAAGTCGACAGTTTTAAGGTTTTTGTTAGACAATTTTCAGCTCCTATTCGCAGTCGTCGGTGCGCGATAACCGTACCATTTTGGCGCAATTTTAATGCAGCAGGTTACAGGATAGCATGAGGCTGAAGTGGCCAAGTGCAGGGGGCCTGCCGATATTAATATAATATTAAAAAGTATAAAATAAAAATTGATTTTTAATAAAAATAGTTATAATACCAATGAAGTTCGCTTCACCAAGTCCGCTCCAGGCGGCCAGAGTAAGTGAGTGATTAATGGCCCAAGCTACTGATCTCAAATTGAAATTGCTCCCAGCTGCCTACTCCGTGGTGCACTTACCCTTGACGACCGCCCTGACTTTGAGTGTTCCGGGCCCGGATGAACTCTGGAGCTTAACTCGCTCAAGTCTCGAGTATTCCTTGGTTTGTCGTGAAGATCGCCTGACTGGCTATGAATCGTCTGGTAGTCGATTTGATATGGGTTGGACGGCCCTCTATCTGCAGGGCCCAATTCCTTTTAATACGACCGGCGTGATCGCGCGCCTGACCAGCCCGCTTGGCAAGAGCGGCATTGGTTGTTTCGTCATATCGACTTTTGACAGTGATTTCATCCTGGTTAAGCAGGCAGATTTGGCTGCGGCGACAGCCGCATGGCATCAGGCTGACATTTCGGTTTTAGGGGGTTGATCCAATGACCATTACTACCCGGCCATTTACCCAAATAGAACTCGATGCCTTGACGGACCTCTCCGAGGAGTTGGCTGGTCATTTTGACAGCTGCGAGTCCGAGGAGTTTGCCAATGCTGTAGGCCAAGCGGCACTCATGTTGCCCTTGTCCCTTCGGCAGTTGGCTTATGATTTTCGCATCGGCAAAGAAAAGCGCGTAATTTTGCTCAAAGGCATGTCGATCGACGAATCCACTCTCATGCCGACTCCGGAATCTTGGGATGCCGCATGGCGTGAACCTCGTATTTTGAAGCTAGAGATCCGCCACGCGCTAGTCGCTAGCTTGTTTGGGGATATTTTTGGTTGGCACACGCAAGAGAATGGTCGGTTTTTCCGCCATGTGATCCCGCATCCTAAAGATGAGGCCGAGCAGTTGGGATCTGGTAGCTCTGTCGACCTCGAATGGCACAACGAAGAGGCCTTTCATCCGACACGCGCCGACTCTATTGCCTTGATGTGTTACCGCAATCTTGAACAAGCTGTGACGACCGTGTGTACCGCTTCATCACTGAAGTTAAGTGACGAGGCCGTAAAGATATTGCGCCAACCTAGATTTGTTATCGTGCCGGATAAGTCGCACCGTCCGGATTTTAATAAGAGCAGTCAGTGGCAGTTGTCGGCTGAAGATTTTCAGCGGATTGAGAAAATGCTAACTCAGCCTGATCCGCAGCCGGTCCTCACTGGGCCGTCAGACGATCCGTTCCTTCGTATAGATCCAGCCTTTATGTACGCCATTGATCCTGAGGCCGAACAGGCTCTCAAAGAGATTAAGGCTGAGGTGGATGGTAAACTAGTTGATGTTGTGCTCCAGCCAGGTGAGTTTCTGGTGATCGACAACCTTCGCTGTGTGCACGGGCGTCGGCGGTACAAACCTCAGTACGGCGCGCAGAAGCGTTGGATGCGTCGGGTCAATATCGCAGTCGATCTCGCTAAGGGCGGGCAAAACATTTGGGTCGGGTCACGTCGGCGGTTTTTGTAAGAGGTGGTTTGCCACCCCGGCAAAACAGATCGTTAAGGTCCAATAATCTGACGTGTTTTGTCGCTGCCGCGCGGCAGCGACCTATTGGTTTCGTCATAAACATAAATTTTTCGCCCGAGCAGCCGATAAAGCGTAAAGCACTGTGATTTGGCTAAGGTAGCCTGAAGGGCTGACTATGGGTGCGAGAGCTAGTGAGCATAAAATCGAACTGTTTGTGACGTCCCGAGACTTCAACCGACGCGTTGGCCTGATCACCAATTATTACGACCTCGAGTGGTTGGGACTGACGGGTCATGATTTTTGCGGCACCTTCGAGTGCCGTTTTCTTCCGCAGCTAATTCAATTTTGTAAAGACAATCCGGAATATCACATTTTGACTTCTAGCGGACCTGGCCGACTGATCAACTACCTCGTTGAGGGTAATGATTTTTATAAGGTCGGAGATGGGGACAAGGACCCAGCCTTGGTATTAAATTACCTGCTGGATCCGCAGTGGCTAGTTTCATATGAAGACGGAATCAGCTCTGCACTTGCCGAACTCGATAACGTCAAAAATCGTCGCAAGGTCAAGTGACCTTTTTTGTGATGCAATTTCGGCTGCTCCGATCTTGTTACTATGAAAATCGCTGATCTCGTTATACGGCTCAAGCCGCGGCGAATCTCTACCCACAGTGGCTAGCTCGCGAGAAAGTAAGTATTGAAACAGCGCGTGGGCATCGAAGTGGTCTGCATCGGTGTAGGCTGAATTTATTTCTTCAAGCGTCGCTGTCTCAATAGTTGTCGGCTGCATAATCGGCTTTGAAGATCTCGTGGAGCCGAGCTTTTGCATGAAGTTGATCATAAAAAATTCAGGATTGGCTTAGCGGTGTTTTCTGCTGACTTATCCTTTATCCACGGCCAAAAGAAACTCTAATTCTTTTTTGGCCATCTTTAAAATCGTCGCAATCTGATCCAAGGACATTCCGGCGTCCATGAACTTGCGAATCATCGCTGCTTGGGCCTTCTGCGCGCCCTCTTCGCGCCCCTTTTGCAGGCCCTCATCACGCCCCTTTTGCAGGCCCTCATCACGCCCCTCTTCTCGTCCCTTCTGCAGCCCTTCATCACGAGCTTCATCAAGCTCCATGCTGACGCGAAGCATGCCAAGCTCACGGGCACGGGCGATCTGTTGCGCTTCGTCCATAGCAGAGATCTCTTTCAGTTTGTCAAAAGTCTTCTTGATGATGGGATCAGACATAAGGCCCTCGCTAGCGTCTGGCTGGGTAGCCTTCATAAAGAACTCGGCCCATAAATGCAGCCTACCGTGCTGGTTCAGCTGCTCTGGGTAAGCTGAAACTAACTTAGGTAATTCGACGAAATCCAGCCGAAAATGCTCCACCGCTGGCACCATCAACGGCTCCCGGTAGGCGCGGATGATGTGGTGAGCAAGCTCTGGCTCGGCCGTATATAGCGGATGTTTCACCAAAAATATGCTCCTCACAGCCCGAAGGGCAGGGTGTAGAGCGCCAATTTTGAGCTGAGCGCTGTAGACCTTGGCCCAGTGGTACAGGGCTCGGTGCGGCAGGATCTTACTGGTCGAGGTCTGCATCTCGAGATTGACATGAGACCCATCATCCAAACGCAGCAAGAGATCCAACTCAACACCGCGCTCGTCTACTATTTGCCGCGGGACGATCGGGTTTAGGACTTCTAGGCTGACGATGGGTGACGGCGGTGTGATGATGCAACTAATCAGATCAATCAGGCCGTCGCGACAGTCGGGCGAAGAGAGCAGCATCTTGCTGACGACGTCTAAACAAGGGTCCAGGATTTTGCCTGTGTTGTCGGGGTCGTCGTTGCTTATCTTTTTATTTCGGTCTTTAGCCATGCCAAACCTCGCTAGATCTTGTGAACCATGTTTCGTGCGACACAAAACTTGGTGATCACCTGATCTACGTCACAAGGACTGGCCGGAGCCAACGACATGGACGGACATCGACCATGCAGTCTCGGGCTGACTTTAAGGCTGCGCATCCCATGCTTTGCGGCAGCGCGCTCGGCCTACCGCATAGGATCTCGGTACCAGCTCGAGCTAGCGCGAAGCGTTAGCGAGTTCAGAGCGGTGTTTTCTGCTGACCTAGTCTTTATTCACGGCCAAAAGAAACTCTAATTCTTTTTTGGCCATCTTTAAAATCGTCGCGATCTGATCCAAGGACATTCCGGCGTCCATGAACTTGCGAATCATCGCTGCTTGGGCCTTCTGCGCGCCCTCATCGCGCCCTTCTTCACGCCCCTTCTGCAGCCCCTTCTGCAGCCCTTCATCACGAGCTTCATCAAGCTCCATGCTGACGCGAAGCATGCCAAGCTCACGAGCACGGGCAATCTGTTGCGCTTCGTCCATAGCAGAGATCTCTTTCAACTTGTCAAAAGTCTTCTTGATGATTGGGTCAGACATAAGGCCCTCGCAAGAGTCTGGCTGGGTAGCCTTCATGAAGAACTCGGCCCATAAATGCAGCCTATCTGGCTGAGCTTGGTGGCCACGTTGGCCTGGCTGCCTTGGGTAAGTTGAAAGTAACTTAGGTAATTCGACGAAATCCAGTCGAAAATGCTCCACCGCTGGTACCATCAGCGGCTCCCGGTAGGCGCGGATGATGTGGTGAGCAATATCTAAGTCGGCCGTATATAGCGGATGTTTCAACAAAAATATGCTCCTCACAGCCCGCAGGGCAGGGTGTAGAGCGCCAATTTTGAGCTGAGCGCTGTAGACCTTAGCCCAATGGTAAAGCGCACGGTGCGGCAGGATCTTGCTGGTCGAGGTCTGCATCTCAAGATTGACATGAGAGCCGTCATCCAGCCGCAGCAAGAGATCCAACTCAACTCCACGCTCGTCCACTATTTGCCGAGGGACTATCGGGTTTAGGACTTCAATACTGACGATGGGAGATGGCGGTGTGATGATGCAAGTGATTAAGTCGATCAGGCCGTCCAGGCAGTCGGGCGACGAGAGCAGCATCTTGCTGACGACGTCTAAACAGGGGTCCAGGATTTTGC
>Ga0315274_10017191_pt1 | contig 10204 bp, 9 predicted proteins | sample YL17G02_20_MG_FD_203700 | JGI IMG/M metagenome (GOLD analysis project Ga0315274, IMG submission 203700) | Sediment microbial communities from Yellowstone Lake, YNP, Wyoming, USA - YL17G02_20 | ecosystem: Environmental > Aquatic > Freshwater > Lake > Sediment | place: USA: Wyoming | collected... | reverse complement strand
TTTTATTAGTTGAACTAACATATGATTGTTAGGGCGCGGTTTGAGAATCTTGTCTGTTGTAGAAGAATTTATCAAGCGAAGTGACGAATTTTTTAAGAATTTGATTGAGGAAAAAGATCTAACCACTTATTTTGTTAATTCCAATTTGGCAATCTTGGTGCTCTCTGCTGTTTATGGGGCGACTATGGGAACTTATGCTGGCGGATTGTCGATTCTTTTCAGCGCGATCAAAGTCCCAATACTTCTTCTCGTTTCTCTCTACCTGACTATCCCAAGCTACTACGTGGTCTATTCACTTCTCGGGGGAAAGCGAACTCTGCGTCAAACTGCTATGCTCTTATTGTTCAGCTTCACTATAATGGCAACGGTTCTTATAGCACTCGTTCCTGTAAATCTGTTCTTTGTGATTACAACCACGAAATCTCCCGCAACATATGCCTTTATGGTCCTTCTGAACATAGCAATCTTCACTCTCGCTGGTTTCTTTGCACTCACCAATTTTATTAAAGGCGCCAAAGTGTTGTATCGAGAGCGTTCCGAGAACTGGAAGCCATCTTTCCTACTTGGAAGCTTAATCCTTATGATTGTTGGAACCCAGTTGGCATGGGTCTTACGGCCGTACTTTGATTACTTTCCGTGGTTCATACGCCCACTGGAAGGCAACTTCTACACTGCAATACTACAATTGATTTCACAGTTCATAGGCGAGGTCGGAGCTTATCTTGTCGCCCTTGCGTTCATCATCAGTATTGTTTTGCTGTTCTTCTTTGCCCTCAAACCAATCAGAAAAGAGCGTGAAGAAGCGTCCAAAGAGGCTATTCGACAGGAAGAAGCCGACAATACCCTTGAGAAAGGAGAACCTGGAAGACTTAAATGAATCTGTGGATCAAATTGGTAATATCGGCTTTCTCTTTATCCAATACCATTTCGACCAGAGAACGCGGTCACTCGCTCGATCCAAGCTTTGTGTCCCTTAAGTTGCTTTGGGTTTGGGGCTAGAGTTTTATCCCCCTATGTTTTCCCTGAACCCGTACTAAAGACGACCCAGCTTTCCAAAGATATGTAGACACGGTATCTACTACGTCTACATATCTCTGGAGTAGTTAGTGATTTTGTGTGTGTGGGGTAAAGTTTTATCCAACCAAACACGTTCACAAAGCACTGGGCGATACTCAAGACATTTATTCAGCTTTCACATCAATATGACCACATACCTCTGAACCTCTCTGTTTGGTTCATGTTCGGTGACGAGATACGATTTGGGTAGACTTTCCAGTTTCATTGAAAAAGGCAAGGTTTACATACGCATAACCAAGGCAAGCGGTATAGCCAGAAGATACTTTGTTCTGAATGGCTTTGATGGTGCAATGACGGTGTTTGGCATAGTCTTGGGTTCTTGGGTAGCAGGAGTTGTAGAATCTAGCATTATAATCTTAGCAGGATTTGTAACTAGCTTGGCGATAGGAATATCCGGCTTCTTTGGGGCTTTGTTAGCTGAAAGAGCTGAGAGAGAAGGTCATTTGAAAGATATGGAAGCAGCAACAAACGACAATGTCGAGCAGGTACATTATGATGCAGCACGATTTGTCACTTTCTATGTAGCACTTGTAGACGGGTTGTCTCCAGCTTTTACAGCAATCATTTCCCTTGCACCTTTCCTGCTTGTTCGATTGGGATGGATAACAATATGGAGTGCATACATTGCTTCTTTGTCACTTTCCTTAGCAACGCTCTTCTTGCTGGGCATATTCCTTGGGAAAGTAGCTAAGGGAAGTTGGTGGTTCTACGGACTAATGATGCTTACTGCTGGGGCTTTTGCAGCTCTGATAGTTTTCCTGATTCAACTCTTCTAGGAGCTCTATGGAACAAGGAGGAGGGGGGTAAAGTTTTAGCCTGATACTCGCGTTGATTAAGACGCGTCTATCTCGATGCGCTAATAGATGTCCCTTTTCTGTTGCTTTTGCCGTCATAGATTAATACCTCTTCACGTCTTTTCTCAAACTCTCGATAGCTAGTCCGAATTAGAGGTCGACTCAGTTGGCTCCGAAACCCGTAAGAATCACCGACACGACTTTCCGGGACGCTCATCAAAGTCTGATCGCCACAAGAATGCGCACAGACACGATGCTCCCGATCGCCGAAAAAATCGATCAAGTCGGCTTCTTCTCGCTTGAAGCTTGGGGAGGAGCCACGTTCGACGTTGCCATACGCTTTTTGCTAGAAGATCCATGGGAACGCATTCGCCAACTGAAAAAACACGTTAAGAAAACGCCGCTTCAGATGCTCCTGCGAGGACAGAACGTCGTTGGCTACCACAACTATCCAGATGACGTCCTCATAAAATTCATCGAAAAAGCCGCTGAAAACGGAATAGACATCTTCCGCGTCTTCGACGCCCTGAACGACATAAGAAACATGGAAGTCGCCATCAAAACCATCAAGAAAACAGGCAAACACGCCCAAGGAACGATAAGCTACACGCTAAGCCCATTCCACACCGTCGAATATTTCGTCACGTTCGCCAAAAAGCTTGCAGAATTGGACTGTGACTCTATATGCATCAAAGACATGGCCGGAATGCTCGCACCTCAACCAGCCTACGAACTCGTCTCAGCACTGAAAAAGCAAGTAGGCTTGCCCGTACACATGCACAGCCACAGCACAAGCGGAATGGTAATGATGACATACTTCCACGCTTGCGAAGCGGGCGCAGACATATTGGACACAGCTTTCTCGCCCCTCGCATGGGGCACATCACAACCACCCGTAGAATCCGTCGTCGCTGCTTTGAAAGGAACACCTTACGACACGGGCCTAGACAGCGAACTGCTCAACGAAATCGCACAGTACTTCCGAGAACTCCGAGAGAAATACTATGATCCGTTGAAGCTGATCGACCCGAAGGCAGAACGCGTCGATCCCTCCATTATCGTTCATCAAATTCCAGGCGGCATGTTCTCAAACCTACTTGAACAACTACGAGAACAAAAAGCACTCGACAGACTCGACGAAGTTCTCGAAGAAGTCCCCAAAGTGCGAAAAGAACTCGGCTATCCACCGCTCGTAACGCCTACAAGCCAGCTCGTAGGAATACAAGCCGTACTGAACGTCATCTCAGGAAAACGCTATGGCATCGTACCAAAGGAGATCAAAGACTACGTGAAAGGACTATATGGCAAACCACCTGCCCCTATAGACGAGAAAATCAAGAAGAAAATCATCGGGGACGAAGAACCCATCACGTGTCGACCCGCCGACCTTCTGGAACCGGGTCTTAACAAGATCCCAACTGACGTAAAACCTTACATTGAATCCGATGAAGACAAATTAACCTACGCACTTTTTCCACAGACAGCGTTGGAATTCTTCAAGAAAAGAAAAGAAAGACGACAAGAAGTCAGAACCGACGTGTCACCTGAAAGACTCGCTGAACTCGAGGAAGTCGCAGCTCTTTCGGCAGCCGCCGTAAACTACGTGCAGAGCTTGTCCGGCATAAAGGCTCTCACCCTGCAAAACGGCAGGAAATCAGGCTCGTACTGGGTGTTGGCCGCTCGCCAAAGCCAAATCGAACACGGTGCATAAAACATGCCAGAGTACGAAGTAAACGTCAACGGCAAACCAAAGAAAATCGAACTGACCCGAAACGGAGAAGACTCATACGCGGCAAAAGTTGACGGCAAACCCCGCAAGTTCTCAATACCCAAGAACGCCTTTACACTCGGTAAAACATTCACGGTCAAGGTAGACGACAAACCCTACCAAGTCGAACTCACAAGAACAAGCCAAACCAAAGAATTCTCGGTAGTAGTCGACAAAACAGCCTTCAAAGCGGACGTCAGAATCCCAGCAAGAAAAACGATGCTGACAGCATTCGAACCCATGACAACAGGACCAAAGAGGAGAGCAGCGTCCATCAAGCAGGTTCTGGAAGGTGCAATAAACTCACCCATGACCGGAAAAATGGTCTCGATAAAAGTCAGCAAAGGAGACAACGTAGAAAAAGGCCAAGTCTTGTGCGTTATCGAGGCTATGAAAATGGAGAACGAAATCTCGGCGACAAAAGCAGGCGTCGTGAAAGAAGTGCTTGTTTCGGTCGGTTCACCGGTCAGCGAAGGCGACCCACTCGTCGTGGTTGCTTAGACAAACCCAACGATCGGTCAGCCTTTTGTGAGACTGCGACATCTACGAAGAATGTCAGTCATTCAGAATAATCGTTATTCTGTCATTCACAGTCTATGTCACGCGCTACTCTGCCCCGATGGGACAGGTGAGGTTCCCACAAATGATAAGAACCGAGACCGACAATGCAACATTGTGATGCAGTTTGCTCGAAGGCAAGAACGTTAAGCTTCGAGTCGTCGAGAAAGAAGACTTGCCACTGATTACGGAATGGATGAACAACCCCGAGTTCTGGGGCCAGTATTTCTCTCCAATACAGAGAACCAGGACAGAGATGGAGAAGACTTTTGAAAGCAATCCTCTGGAATACAGGCAATTCATTATTGAGAAGAAAGACGGAACCAAAATCGGTGGCATAGCACACTTCAACGTGCTCGCACCCTATGGGAAAACGCTGGAAATAGGCTATGCACTACTTCCAGAGGAAAGAGGGAAAGGCTACTGCACCGAAGCCGCAAAAATAATGGTGGACTACTTATTTCTTTCAAAAGACGTAGCCTGCATTCAAGCCACGACAGATGTCGGAAATGTTGCCTCACAACAAGTTCTGGAGAAAACAGGTTTCAAGAAAGAAGGAATAATGCGAAAACGATTTTTCAGTAATGGAGAATGGAGAGACACCGTGATGTTCAGCATTCTCAGAGAAGAATGGAAAGAACCAAAAATACTAGCAAGATCGTCCTCCTAACAGACACGCGAGACCTACGAGAGAAAAAAGTGTCAGAAAACGACACATCCAGCACGCGTTTCATTTGAACAGATTTCCATCTGGCCGCAGCCATTTCCTCTTCCACAGCCATAGCAGCGGTAAGACTATGGATAGTATGATCGCAGCAAACACTATTATAGCATCCGTGTTTCCAAACTGCGATATTCCAAAGAAAGTCGCGACTGTGTTGGGAAATGAGGTTATAGTGGTAATTATAGTCAGGTAGAATATGACGACCGTCAAGGCCTTTATCGCCGAGTTGATCTTGTTTGATATGGCCGAAAGATACACGTTGATTGCATCGGTCATTATTTCCCTGTACGTCTCGACTATGTCTATTTGCCTAGTTAGGAACTCATGCGCGGTATCGAAAAGGTTTCTGGCTTTTTCCGTCACACAAGCTGCTTGGGCTTTCCTAAGGTTGAAAATAAGACCTCTTTCATACCACAGGACTTTGTTGAAGCTCACCATTCGCGCCTTGAGCCTGAACACTTTTCTGATGGTGCCCGCGTCGGCTTTCTCCATTATCTCCTCTTCCAGGTCGGCAGTCAGCTCTTCAAGCGTTTCTAGGTGAGTGAAATTGTGGTCAATAATCTCATCCAACAGGTAGTATGCCACGATGGACGGGGGATCGTTCTTCACTTTGTCCATTCTTGCCTTTGCCAAGTCCACAATCTTCTTGTATTCTTTCCTCTCCACGGTTATCAAGAAGTCTTCTGCAAATGCTATGGTCATTGGGTAAATTTCCTTCGAAGCAATGATTTCAGAAATGACGACGAAGTTGATTACTCCGTAGTCCTGCTCCCATCTCAGACTAATGCTTTGACTAGTCTCTTTAATCTCCAACAGGTCAATGGGTATCCCACTCTTCGCTGCAACTGTCTCCATTTCCTCCTTCGTAGGTTCCCTCAATTCTAACCAAATATTCGACAGTTTCAGGTCCTTCAAATCCTCTGGCTTGAGCTCCCGTTCAGAATTGCTGACAAGATCAATGGAGTATATCATGCGAGTTACTTGATTGACAGATTCGGAATATTAGAGTTGCGAGCGCCAGAACCCAGTTTTAACGCACTCTAAGTGATAATCGCTGTCCGCACGACGGCTGTCATTCTTCTCAGAATATTGACAGAGGCTTGTATTCGCCGAAGACTTCTCGCAGCGTTCCACATATTTCGCCCAAAGAAGCGTACTCCCTGACGGCTCCGAGTATTAGAGGCATGAGGCTCTCGTTTTCATGTTCAGCCGCCCCGCGCAGGCGGCTCAGTGCCTCATCCACTTTCTGCCGATTCCTGTCCTTTCTAATCCTTTCTAACTGTTCGACCAGCCTCTTCTCTATCGCAGGGTCAATCCTCAACGTCTTGATCGGAACTTCCTCTTGACTGGCAAAATCGTTCACCCCAACGACGATTCGCTTCTTTGCTTCAACTTCCTTCTGGAAACGGTACGCGCTCTCAGTGATCTCTTTCTGCATGAAACCCTTCTCAATCGCCGAGACAGCCCCACCCATGCCGTCAACCTCTTCGATATACCTTTGCACTCTATCTTCAATCTCGTTAGTCAACGATTCAATGTAATAAGAGCCCGCAAGAGGATCAATCGTGTCAACCGTCCCGCTTTCGTAAGCGATTATCTGTTGCGTCCTCAAAGCAACCGTTACCGCCTGCTCACTCGGCAAAGCATAGGCCTCATCAAACGAGTTCGTGTGCAACGACTGCGTCCCACCCAACACGCCTGACAACGCCTGCATCGCCACCCGCACGATGTTGTTAAACGGCTGCTGAGCCGTAAGCGACACGCCTGAAGTCTGAGTGTGAAACCTGAGCATCCACGAGTTAGGACTCTTCGCTTTAAACCTCTCTTTCATGATCTTTGCCCACAACCGTCGTGCAGCACGGAACTTGGCGACTTCCTCAAAGAAATTGTTGTGAGCCGCAAAAAAGAAAGACAATCGCCCCGCAAACTTGTCAACGTCTAAACCACGGTCTATTGCCGCTTGTACATAGGCGACGGCGTTGGCAAAAGTGAAAGCCACTTCCTGAACCGCCGTTGCGCCGGCTTCGCGTATGTGGTAGCCGCTTATGCTTATCGTGTTCCACTGAGGCATATTCTGGCTGCAGTAAACAAAAATATCCGTGATCATGCGCATCGACGGTTTAGGCGGAAAAATGTACATGCCCCGCGCCACATACTCCTTCAACACGTCGTTCTGCACTGTCCCTCCCAACCGCGCTTGATCCACACCTTGCTTCTGTCCAACCGCCACGTACATGGCTAACAGAACGTTTGCTGGCGCGTTAATCGTCATCGACGTCGTAACCTTATCAAGCGGAATGCCGTCAAACAAAACCTCCATGTCCCTAAGCGTGCTAGCGCTCACACCGACCTTTCCAACTTCACCGAGCGCCAAAGGATGATCACAATCGTACCCAACTTGCGTTGGAAAATCAAAAGCAACGCTTAACCCCGTTTGCCCGTGCTCCAGCAGATACTTGAACCGCTTGTTCGTCTGCTCTGCCGTTCCAAAACCCGCGTACTGCCGCATCGTCCACAAACGAGCCCGATACATCGTCGGGTAAACACCGCGTGTAAACGGGTACTCACCCGGAAACCCTAGCTTCTCAAGATAATCAACGTCCACAACGTCCATAGGAGTGTAGATCCTGTTAACGGGAACACCCGAAGAAGTGACAAACTCACCCTTCTCAGGAAGCCTCTCAAAACTCTTCGAAACCGTCCCGCTTTCCCACTCTTGCTTCTGGCGCCGCAAAGCATCAAGCTTTTCGTGATCAGGCAATGTCAAACGCACCTAGAAACAAGACAGGTCGACGAACATAAAAGAATTATCAACCAAAAACCGCCATCACGTCAGAAGAGCAAACTCACCGCATAACGAAGCGCGCTATCATGTGATAAAAGGGATTAGAACTGTCATCAATAGAACACAAATTAGAGTAGCCGTCACCGCAAGAGTTGTTCGGTAAATCAGCTTCTCGCGCCTCTTTTCCCCCATCAGGCTCTTCAAAACAATGTTGAACATTCGTCCTCCGTCAAGAGGATAAATCGGCAAAGCATTGAATACTGCAATGTTAACGTTAACAAACCACAACCAGTAAAGCACGTTCGCCAGAACATGCCATTGCGTTCCCAACCAATGGGAGTAGAAAGAGGCTAAAGAGTCGGAAAAAGGCACGAGTCCCGGAGCTAAAGCCGGCGGAACCAAGTACATGGACAACCTGTCAAGGGTTAGGGTCTGATAATTCTTTAGTCGCGCCTCCGTCATCAAGTCGCCCAAACTCACCCCCATGACAGTGCGATTCTCGGATACAGTTAGATTCACAAAGGTTGAAAACTGATCCTTCCACATTTCGCCTCTGGCCACTGTCACCTGCACTATGTCTCCTGAAGTTTTGTTTTCCAAAAATGCCCTCAGATCCATAGTGCTGTTGATCCTTACATTTTCCACTGAAACAATAACATCTTTAGGCAATAGCCCTGCAACTTCAGCAGGCATTCCAGGCACGACGTTATAGACATACGCACCATCGATGATTGGAGCGAGCCCGCCAACAATGACAAGAACGCCAATAAGGCATATTGCTGCTACAGCGATATTTCCGCCAACTCCCGCAGCCAATATTCTCGAAGAGACTTTAGATTTTGCTTTCTTGAGTTGCTCCTCATCGACATCCACGAAAGCGCCAATAGGAATGAGCAGGAAGAAAAGCAGACCGCTCGAATTGACTTTCAATCCAAGGTTTCTCGCAGCAATCCCGTGTGCACCTTCGTGAATTGCAATCGCGCAAATTATGGCGAACCACCCATACAAAAAAGGCAGAACAGGATTAATCCCTGGCAACAAAAGGTATGCTCCAGGGCCCAGTTCACGGATTGCATCACTAGCAGCCGGATTCAACAACAGCACAATCAGACTATTGCAAATCAGATAAAGCCCAATGCCTGCCACAGCTGGCACAATGACAAGAGCCGCCCAAGAAACCAAACGTGAAGCCCGAAGAGACCCAAGCTTGTCAAAAACTCCAGTGAACAGCTGCGTCCTAACAGTCAGGATAGGAAACTTGAATTCGACTCTACGTCGCCCAGCATCCCCCGCTTCAACTTCCTGACCAGTCAAAGAATCCACCAACCGCTCAAATCTGTAGGACAACTTTCTCCATCATTGATCTTCAATAAAAAAGTATGTGTTCTGAAAAGAACTAGACTTCATTTGACAAGAAAAGCAAACTTTATGGATTGTAGCGCGCGCACTAAGACAACGAAAAAGACAAGGAAGACCGCGAGAAAGAAACTGATTAGCGGGCGCCTTCCAACAAACTAAGTCAACCTTGCGCGCTCTAAGTGAAACGGGGCGCGGTTGACAACTTTCCAGAATTCAGTGCAATCTTCTAGCGGAACGACTCAATGTGTTGACTTCACATCGCACGCTCGCGGGCAAGTGAAAAAAAGGAAGATGAAGATTCTGACTGGCGCTGCGGTGACGATTAAATGCCGTGCGGGGACATTATATACCCCGCGAAAATCGCTTCTATGCCGTTTGTATTAGGGTCGTTGTCCCTATACCAGTCTTTTCCCGAGAATTCAAGATGGAGCATCATACCCTCATAGGCATTTGTGCCTCGTCCTTCAAGCCTACCCGTGAAGAAGATGAAATTTGTATCCCACACATTAAACACTCCCTCAAACGTACCCGCAGCATTACTGACTGTAAATGAACCACGACCAACGCCTTTTTCAGTCTTCAGGTTGAAAATGACATTTAGCACGATTTGCATTTGCCCCTTCACGCGCAAGTCCGGGCAATCGATAGGTCCTGATGCTTCCCCACCTACCTGGCGTATTATGCCACTCTTAGTGACATACACGTCACCTGTCGAAGTTGCAGTCAAATCTATGGTTCCCACAATTTCAGTTCGTGTTGCAGCCGCGTGTGCAATTCCAGACGTTATCACCGACATTGCCAGCAGGACTATAACAAGCGTAAAGACTCTTCTCATGTCATACCACCTCCCCCCCAACCAATATTTGCACGAAAAAACCAACCTGATGCTGGAATCTCTGTTCTATAGTGAGAGTGAAACCTATTAATGAATTATGTAACTATGTTCTACTTGACTTTGGAAAGCCAGCCACATCGCGCGCGTTTCTCTATTTTTTCTGTTTGACGGGGATTCTAGACATTTTCGCGCGTTCTGTAGAAGATCTCCTTGTAAGCCGAGGAGCACAGGCAGCTTAGTGCCAAAACACGTATTTAGGCAGGCTTGCAATCAAATCTGAGGCTGAATAAAGAAGGTAATTCAG
>Ga0315274_10017190_pt1 | contig 10205 bp, 7 predicted proteins | sample YL17G02_20_MG_FD_203700 | JGI IMG/M metagenome (GOLD analysis project Ga0315274, IMG submission 203700) | Sediment microbial communities from Yellowstone Lake, YNP, Wyoming, USA - YL17G02_20 | ecosystem: Environmental > Aquatic > Freshwater > Lake > Sediment | place: USA: Wyoming | collected... | reverse complement strand
TCAGGTATGGGATAAGTGGGCTTGTCCAAGGATTGGCGATTTGCATTTTCCTGGAGAAAGTGGCTCCGTTGTTCTTCTGCATCAATGAGTTCCGAGAAGGCATTGGCCAGTTCCAGGCCGCCTATATAAAGTTCAAAACGTTCAGACACAGCCTGGTCTTCTTGCTTCAGGCGGGCCATCGCTCTTCGCTGAGCAGGGTAATCATAAATAAAGGTCGGCTTCCCTATTCCCAGTCTTGGTTCAATATCCTGGACCATAATCTCATCAAAAAGGTTTCGTTCCAGTGCCTCTGCCATGGAAATCTGCGAGTAACACCGGAAAGCCTCTTTCACAGAAATTTTTTCCCATGGTTTGGTCAGATCAATCTCATGGTCGCGATAAATAATTTTTTTGCCAAGGCCGATGGCGGAGGCAACGGTTTGGATGAGTTTCTGACATTCCTCCATCATTGCCAGGTAGTCACAACCAGACCGATACCATTCCAAGAGGGTAAATTCGGGTATGTGCTGACTTCCACGCTCTCCTTCTCGCCAACACCGGCAGATCTGGAAGATCTTCCTGTATCCTGCGGCCATCATTCGTTTCATGCAGAGTTCAGGAGAGGTATGGAGGAACCATGGACCGGAAACGACAGCATCGATGTGAGATTCTGGTGCAGGGGCAGGAATACGGTAAGGGGTTTCCACTTCCAAATAACCCTGTTCAATAAAAAATCTTCTCATCGCCTGGATGAGGCGTGCCCTCTGTTGAAGTGCCTTTTGACGGCTCGCTAGGCGCCAATTTTTTCCCACAGACCCAAATTCCGATATAGGAGTTTCGTATAATTTATTTTTTTTGAAAACAGGCCTCTAAAATCCCTCCCGACCTCCCTTTTCTAAAGGGAGGAGAAGTCCAGCCAAAGACGAGATTCCCCCTTTGAAAAAGGGGGATAAAGGGGGATTTATTGGCATGTCTAACTCTGTTGTTGGGCACGGACCTATCCCTTAACCCTGGTCGAATATTCACCGGTGCGTGTATCTATGGTGATCAACTCTCCTTCTTCGACGAAGGGGGGAATGCGAAGCTCATAACCGGTTTCGACGGTCGCTGGTTTGTAATCGGCCTTCGAGGTATCTCCTTTCACCCAGATCTCTGTCTTAATCACTCTAAGATTGACGAAGTTTGGCAATTCGACACCAATGGCTTTGTCCCTGAACAACAGGACCTCAACATTCAAATTATCAATCAGGAAGTTTTTTGCGTCTCCCAGAGACTCTTCGCTGATAATGATCTGTTCATAGGTCTGGTTGTCCATGAAGTGGTAGTGATCTCCTTCTTTATAAAGATATTGCATGGCACATTCTTCCAATGAAGCAGGTTCAAAAGTATCTCCTTCACGGTAGGTTCGATCAAGAATCATTCCAGTGATCATATTGCGCAATTTGGTTCGATAGAGGGCTTGGCCTTTGCCTGGCTTGGAGAATTCAAAAGCCGTAACAATATAAGGCTCATTGTCGATGACGACCTTCAATCCTTTTCTTAAATCTGAAGCCGTGTACATGAACGATTCATCCTCCACTTACAATCTATGAAAGTGCTTCATCAAAATAATTCGATTAATTCGTTGTCATTCGTTCTATTCGTTTAGTATTTTCTATTAAAATTGATAGAAGAATCGATTTCGAATCCGTTCGGCCATGAATCTTCCGATCTGTTGGATGGCCGCGGCCTTATTCGACTCGCTAATCAGGACACTCATAGAAGTCCGATACCATCTGGTCTCAGAAAAGTCTTGCTCCTTCCAGAGGATCTCTCCGGTCTGCTTTTTCAATATCAAATCAATGACCACAGTGGTCTGATATTCTATGGCAATACCGGATCGGTCATAGGCAACCGAGTAGATGTCAAAAGACTTGATGACTCCTTCCAAAACAGAATCCGCCCCCCCACGGTCCACCACCCTAACCCTCCTGTCATTGATGAACTCTCTTAGAAAACCTTGGGTAAATGGGACCTCAATTCCGGGTTCATGAGTCTGGTTCGAGAAGGTAGGAATGGCGATAGAAGTCAGGCCAGGAGGAAGATGACTCTCTTTGCTGACCATCTGATAACCACAGCCTGTGAAAAGCATCATGCACAGGATTAATAGTACCTTAATGTAATTTCGGAATGCGGAATTCGGATTTCGGAATTTAAAATCGCAATCATCAATACGTAATCTAATTGTCAAAAAATTCCGCACTCCGCAATCCGCATTCCGCATTTGATAGCCACCATTCTGCAGATTATATGTTAATCTGGTTATTAGCAGACAATATTCACCAGTTTCTTAGGAACGAGGATCACCCGTTTGATCTCTTTGCCCTCAACCAGCCTTCGAATCTTTTCGCTCTTCAATGCCCAGGCCTTCACTTCTTCTTCTCCAAAAGAAGCAGGTATTGTGATACGATCCCTCAACTTTCCATTCACCTGGATGACAATCAGAATCTCCTCTTCTAAAACGGCTTCCCGATCATAATCCGGCCATTCATTTTTAAGAATGGACTCTCTGTTCCCCAACGCCTCCCAGAGCTCCTCTGCAAAATGGGGAACGAATGGCGAAAGTAATAAGACGACAGTCTCGATCGCTTCTCGCATGACTCTTTTAGAAAGCTCATCCTTACGGTCCTTGACCCATTCGGCGGCGCCAAGCCCCGCCTTTGAAGGCGGGGTAAAGAAGCGCCGCTCAGGGTCAACCCTGAGCAAGCCCTGGCCGCTTGTCCTGAGAGCAGTCGAAGGATCAGGCCGGGGAGTCGAAGGGTTGACTTCTGAAACATAAATCTCATTAATCAACTCCATGATGGCACTGATTGCAGTATTAAAATGGAATCGTTCGATGTCCTCGGTCACCTTCTTGATCGTTTTATGGGTCTTTTGACGAAGAACCTTTTGATCCCCTTCGAGGACTGTCCCAAAAGGTAAAGGCTTCACTTCGTTGAGACGGGTGTGCTGCTCATAAAAGAGCCTCCAGACCCGATTGAGGAACCGGGAAGACCCCTCCACTCCCTGATCGCTCCAATCGAGATCCTTCTCAGGTGGGGAGGCGAAGAGACAGAACATCCTGGCTGTGTCTGCCCCATATTTTTCAACCAAGTATTCAGGGTCTACGACATTCCTCTTGGACTTCGACATCTTTTGGAGTCTTCCGATAGAGATCTGGCCACCACACTTATGGCAACGAAACACCTCTCCCTGGCCCTCCACCTCATCGGGAAAGAGATAACCGTCCTTCGGGCACTCGTAGACCTCTTTACAAACCATTCCTTGGGTCAGAAGATTGGTGAAAGGTTCTTCAACGCTCACCCACTTCATCTCTTTCAACACCCGAGTGAAAAAACGTGAATAGAGGAGGTGCAGGATGGCATGTTCAATACCTCCGATATATTGATCCACGGGCATCCAATAATCCACTCTCTTTTTATCCAATGGACCCTCATGATAGTCAGGGCATGCAAACCGATCGAAGTACCAGGACGATTCGACGAAGGTGTCCATGGTGTCAGTTTCCCTTCGACCCGGCCCACCGCACTTGGGGCACTGGGTCTCCACAAATTCCTTCAGTCCTGCGAGGGGCGATTCGCCCATTCCAGTAACTTCCACGTTGAGCGGAAGGACAACAGGAAGATCTTTTTCAGGAACGGGTACGGTTCCACACTTTCCGCAGTAGATGATGGGGATCGGTGCCCCCCAATAACGCTGTCTTGAAATACCCCAATCCCTCAGCCGATAACTGACCCTTTCCCCACCAAGACCCTTCTCCTCCAAGTATTGGGCGATGGCTTCCCTCGCTTTGATACTCCCCATTCCATTAAACTGACCAGAGTTGACCAGAAAACCTTCCCCCTCATAAGCTTCGGTCATTGTCTCGGGATTTAAAGTTCGATCCTCCGGTTGGATGACAACAATCAGTTGGAGTCCATACTTCTTCGCAAATTCGAAGTCCCTCTGATCATGGGTGGGCACAGCCATCACTGCACCGGTTCCATATTCCATCAATACGAAATTGGCGACAAAGATGGGCATTCTGGCCTTCGTCATTGGATTCAAGCAATAGGCGCCCGTGAAGACACCCTCTTTTTCCGTTGTTTCGGCGGTCCTTTTCATCCAATCCTGTCGTTTCATCTTTTCAACGAAACCCCTTACCGCTTCTTCCTGAGCAGTTCCTTTTGACAGGCTCAGGGCAAAGGGATGTTCAGGAGCAAGACTCATGAACGTCGCACCAAAGACTGTATCTTGTCGGGTTGTGAAGACCTTGATGACTTCTTTAGAATTCTCAAGAGGAAAATGGATCTCTGCACCGATCGACTTCCCAATCCAGTTTCGCTGCATGGTAAGGACGCGCTCAGGCCATCCAGGGAGTCTATCGCACCACTCCAGGAGGTCTTCTGCATAATCAGTGATTTTAAAGAACCATTGATCGAGTTCCTTCTGAGAGACGCCTGGATCATCCGCATGACCTCGCCAGCATGTCCCATCGCTCATCACCTGCTCGTTGGCCAAAATGGTCTTACAGATCTCACACCAATTGACAGTGGACCGCTTCTTATAGGCTAACCCCTCTTCATACATCCTCAGGAAGAATAGTTGTTCCCATTTGTAGTAAGAGACGTCGCAGGTGGCAAATTCCCGATCCCAATCGTAACTGAATCCCATCCGCCTTAATTGCTTCTTCATATAGGCAATATTCTCATACGTCCATTGGGCGGGGTGGGCACCATGTTCGATGGCAGCGTTCTCCGCAGGCATGCCGAAGGCGTCCCAGGCCATGGGGTGAAGGACGTTAAACCCTTTCATCTTCTTATACCGGGCCACCACATCACCAATGGAGTAATTCCGCACATGACCCATGTGAATCTTGCCCGACGGATAAGGAAACATCTCAAGAAGGTAATACTTCTTCTTATTCTGATCCTCTGTCACTTTAAAGAGTTTTTGGCTCTCCCAGATCTTCTGCCACTTCTCTTCGACCTCTTTCGGATGATATCTCTGATCCATCCAATCCCTCATTCCTAACTAAAGTCATTAAGTCATTGGGTCATTAGTCATTTTTCATTGCTAATTGGTCATTGGTTATTGGTTATTGGTCATTGATTATTGAGTTATTGGGTTTTCTTCTTACAACTTATAACTCTTAACTCATAACTCTGAACTTATTACCCTCTCATCATCCTCCGGATCCGGAGCCTCAAAGCATTAAGCCGGATGAATCCTTCTGCATCCTTCTGATTGTAGACCGTGTCTTTTTCAAAGGTCGCAAAGGCTCCGTGATAGAGAGACTTTTCCGACTTTCGACCGATCACAATACAGTTCCCCTTATAGAGTTTCAGCCGAACAGTCCCGGTGACATCCTTCTGCGTCTCATCAATCGTCTTCTTCAAGACCTCCATCTCCGGTGAAAACCAGTAACCATAATAGATCAGTTCCGATATCTTTGGGATCAGGCTATCCCGAAAATGCATCACCTCTCTATCCATGGTGATCGATTCAATGGCTCGATGGGCAATATGAAGAATGGTTCCCCCTGGAGTCTCATAGACTCCCCTTGATTTCATCCCGACATAACGATTCTCCACCATATCGACACGACCGATTCCATTCCGACCTCCCAATTCATTCAATTGGAGCAATAAGTTCGCGGGTGAGAGGGTCTTGCCACCAATCTGCTTAGGAACCCCATCTTCGAAATCGATTTCGACCACAGTGGGATGATCCGGTGCCTTTTCTGGTGAGACGGAAAGGACGAACATATCTTCAGGCGGATCAGACCATGGATCCTCAAGAATTCCTCCTTCGAAACTGATATGGAGAAGGTTCCGGTCAGATGAGTAAGGTTTCTCTTTCGTAACGGGGACAGGGATTCCGTTCTTTCGAGCGTAGACAATTAAATCCTCACGAGATTTAAATTGCCATTGCCTCCAAGGAGAGATGACGCGAATGTAAGGGTTGAGAGCATAGTAGGTCAATTCGAATCGAACCTGATCATTACCCTTTCCCGTGGCTCCGTGGGCCACAGCATCCGCTCCCTCCAACTGGGCGACCTCTATCTGTCTCTTTGCGATCAGAGGCCTGGCGATCGAAGTTCCGAGGAGGTAGGTTCCTTCGTAGATAGCATTGGCTTTTAAAGCGGTAAAGACATAATCTCTGGCAAACTCCTCTCGGAGATCTTCAATGTAGACCTTACTGGCCCCTGTGGAAATGGCCTTCTCCTCCAGATGATCCAGTTCTTCTGCCTGTCCAATATCGGCAGTGAAGGTGATCACCTCACACCCGAACTCATTCTTTAACCATTTCAGGATCACAGAGGTATCCAAGCCACCAGAGTATGCCAGGACAACCTTCTTAACCTCGCCCTTCATAGAAACCTCCCTCCTTAATGCGCAAAGGGCATAGGGCAGAGGGCATAGGGTTAATTGCTCTATGCTCTATGCTCCATGCTACTTTTAAAGACCTCTTCTAAGGCTTCGACAACTCGATCCACTTCTTCCTTCGTTACAATGAGTGGCGGAAGGAATCGGAGGACATTCCCCATGGTGCAGTTGATGAGAAACCCCCTCTGCATCATCTCTTTTACGATCGAACTCCCATCCATCTTCAACTCCATGCCGAGGATCAATCCTTTTCCTCGAACCTCTTGAACGAAGGGAAATTTTCCCTTGACCTCCTCAAGCCGGCCAAGGAAGTAGCTTCCTACTTTTTGGCAATTCTCTAACATCCCTTCCTCTAAGATGGCTGTCAAGGCTGCCACACCGGCAGCAGTGGCTAAGGGATTCCCTCCGAAGGTGGAGGCATGATCTCCTGGCTCGAAATTTTCGGCGACCTTCTTCTTAATTAATAACGCGCCAATAGGAACCCCTCCTGCCAGAGATTTTGCAAGGGTCATCATATCAGGTTCGATACCCTCATGTTCATAGGCAAAAAGTCTTCCAGTCCGACCCATCCCTACCTGAACTTCATCGTAGATGAGGAGAATCCCTTTCTCATCACAGATCTCCCGTAGGCCTTTGAGATATCCTTCCGAGGGACAGTTTACCCCTCCTTCCCCTTGAATGGGCTCCAACATTAAGGCACAGGTTTTTGAATCAATGGTATTCTTCACGGCTTCTACATTGTTGAAGGGAATATATTTAAATCCAGGCATCAGAGGCGAATAACCCTTATGAAACTTTTTCTGAGCCGTTGCAGTCAATGTAGCAAGTGTCCGCCCATGGAAGGAGCGTTCCATGGTGATGATTTCATATCGATCCCCCTCCATCTTCTCCTTGGCATATTTGCGAGCCAACTTCATCGCTCCTTCATTGGCTTCGGCTCCGCTATTGCAGAAGAAGACTTTATCGGCAAAGGAGTGCTGACAGAGGAGAGAGGCCAACTGGATCTGTGGCTCGATATAGTAGAAGTTTGAGACATGAATCAGTTTCTCTGCCTGATCTTGAATAGCCTTAACCACTTTTGGATGGCAGTGACCTAAATTGCAGACGGCAAGGCCAGCCACAAAATCCAAATATTCTTTTCCATCCATGTCCCAAACCCGGGTCCCTTTCCCTTTAACCAAAAGGATGGGATAGCGGGCATAGGTATGGGCCACATATTTTTCCGATAGCATCATCCAGGTCTGAGAATCCACTGTGACACCTTTTTACTGGAAAAATGGAATGTTGGAAGGTTGGAATAATGGGTTAAATTCTAGAATAAACCCATCATTTCAGTATTCCAGTGTTCCATTATTCCACTATTCCATTTCTTTGTAGATTTGCGTTCCGATTCCCACATCTGTAAAGATTTCTAATAGGATAGCATGCTCCATCCTTCCATCGATGATGTGGGTTTTGGTTACCCCTTCCTCTAAGGCATCGAGGCAGCAGTTTACCTTTGGAATCATCCCGGAGGAGATGACCTTTTGGGCTATCAGCCGCTTTGCCTGTTTAGCATCGAGGGTGGGAATCAACTGGTGTTTCTCATCCATCACTCCCTCGACATCTGTCAGTAAAATCAGTTTCTCTGCTTTCAATGCAGCGGCCACCTTTCCCGCCACTAAATCGGCATTGATGTTATAGGTCTCGCCCTCCTCCCCTGCGCCCACCGGTGCGATGACTGGGATGAAATTCTCTTTCTCCAATGCCTCGATCACTCCTGGGTTGATTTCTTTCACCTCGCCCACCATTCCGATGTCAATGATCTCAGGATCTTCACCCTTTCCGTGACTTTTCGTCAACCCTTCGGCTCCCAAATCTGAAGCCTGGGGTTTGCTCAGGGTTGACCCTGAGCGGCGCTTTTCTGTCCCATCTTCAAAGACGGGGCTTGGGGCCGTCGAACGGGTCAATCTTAATTTCTTTGCAGTGATGAGCCTGCCGTCCTTTCCGCTCAATCCGACAGCCTTCCCTCCCTGCTGGTTAATAAGGGTGACAAGCTCTTTATTCACCTTTCCCACAAGAACCATCTCCACCACATCCATCGTCTCTCCATCGGTCACCCTCATCCCCTCTATGAATTGAGATTTCTTCCCTATCTTGGTCAACATCTCACCGATCTGAGGTCCACCGCCATGGACGATGACGGGATTGATGCCAATGTATTTCAGGAGTACAACATCAAGAGCGAAGTTCCGCTTCAGGCTCGCTTCCTCCATCGTGCTCCCACCGTACTTGATCACAATAGTCTTACCATAGAATCGCCGAATATAGGGAAGGGCCTCAATCAGAACCTTTGCCTTATCAATTGACTCTTTCATAGCTTCCATCCTCACGATTAATAGCTTCGGATCATATTGATTGCGGAATGCAGAATGCGGAGTGCGGAGTACAGAAGAAAATTCCGAAATCCGCAATCCGAAATCCGAAATCACTATAAGATATACCGACTCAAGTCTTCATCCTCTACAAAACCTTTTAACTTTTCTCTGACATATCGGGCATCGATGACCATGTTTTTTCCAGTCATCTCGGGAGCATCAAAGGAAATCTCATCGAGCAACCTCTCCATGATGGTATAAAGCCGTCTGGCGCCAATGTTCTCCGTTCTCTCATTGATCAAGGCCGCAATCTCTGCAATCTCTGCAATCGCATCCTCTTTGAAATCGATCTTGACCGACTCCGTCTCCATCAGAGCGGTGTACTGCTTGATCAGGGCGTTTTCGGGCTCGGTGAGAATTCGAACCAGATCATCCTTCCCTAAAGAATCAAGCTCCACCCGGATCGGAAACCGGCCCTGAAGCTCTGGGATAAGATCAGAGGGTTTGGAGACATGGAAGGCACCGGCGGCAATAAATAGAATGTGGTCTGTCTTTACCATCCCATACCTCGTCGTTACGGTCGTCCCCTCCACAATCGGCAGGATATCCCGTTGAACTCCTTCCCTGGAGACATCCGGACCAAAGGTCGTCTCCCTTCCAGCGATCTTATCGATTTCGTCAAGGAAGATGATTCCTGATTGTTCTACTCGCTCGATGGCCTGTTTGATCACAGAGTCCATATCGATCAATTTTTGAGCCTCCTCCTGGGAAAGAACATGGAGAGCCTCTGGAACCTTGACCTTTCTCTGTTTCTTTTTCTTTGGAAAGAGGCTTCCAAACATATATTTAACGTTGATATCCATCTCTTCCAATCCAGAGGCGGAGAAGATCTCCACGATGGGAAGGTTCCGATCCACGATCTCAACCTCTACATATTTCTCATTTAACTTACCTGTCTTCAGCAACTTTCGGAGTTTTTCACGAGTCGCCTTCTGATCCTCGACTTCTTTATGAGGCCCTTTCCCGGAAGGAGGAAGGAGTAAATCCAAGAGCCTCTCTTCGGCCATCTCCTCTGCCTTTTGTTGGACTTTCCGGGACTCCTCCGCTTTCATCATGTTGACAGCCAGGTCAGTGATGTCCCGGATCATTGACTCCACATCCCTCCCCACATAACCTACTTCTGTAAATTTTGAGGCCTCGATCTTCAGAAAAGGGGCTTGGGCTAATTTGGCCAATCTTCGAGCGATCTCTGTTTTGCCAACCCCAGTGGGACCAATCATAATGATGTTCTTGGGTGCAATTTCGTCCCGGAGAAATTCAGGAACCTGCTGACGTCTCCAACGATTTCTTAATGCAATGGCCACGGACCTCTTAGCATCCTTCTGGCCGATAATATATTTGTCCAATTCAGAGACAATCTCACGAGGCGTGAAGGTTTGCATCATAACTCCTCCACGATGAT
>Ga0315274_10017189_pt1 | contig 10206 bp, 11 predicted proteins | sample YL17G02_20_MG_FD_203700 | JGI IMG/M metagenome (GOLD analysis project Ga0315274, IMG submission 203700) | Sediment microbial communities from Yellowstone Lake, YNP, Wyoming, USA - YL17G02_20 | ecosystem: Environmental > Aquatic > Freshwater > Lake > Sediment | place: USA: Wyoming | collected... | reverse complement strand
GGCTCATCAACGAGATGGTAAGGGTTGTGAGACATATTCCACCAGAAACCGGGGAAATTGTTCGCCCATTCTGATTCAAATGGGCGTTCTGGTATCTTATGATTGCGTCTAGTGCATCCCCCAAGCGTCTACTGGCCAAAGGTTCGGACATCGGTGGTTTTATGGGTTGGACAACTCGGTCAAGTGGACTTACTCCTGACCGAAGGGGTAAATTGTAAATGAGCAAATAGGGGTATAACCCTACGAGTGCTTACAGCCAACTTGTCCTGCCCACAGGGAGAGAAGATGGTGCCTCTGCTTAAAGACAAGCGCATCCTCCTGGGCGTCACCGGCGGGATCGCCGCCTACAAAGCCTGCACGCTCGCCAGCCACCTGACCCAGGCCGGGGCCCAGGTAGACGTGGTGATGACGGAGGCGGCCACCCGCTTCGTGACCCCGCTCACGTTCCAGTCGCTCACCGGCCGCCCGGTCTACGCCAGCCTGTGGGGCCGGCTGGACGCCGCGCCCGGCGACGGCGAAAGCGCCGTCCTGCCCACGCACGTCGTCCACGTCGGGCTGGCCGAAGCGACCGACCTGATCGTGATCGCGCCGGCCACGGCGCACACGCTGGCGAAACTGGCGCACGGCCTGGCCGACGATCTGCTCACCACGCTGGCGCTGGCCGCCCGCTGCCCGCTGCTGGTCGCCCCGGCCATGGACCTGGGGATGTGGGCCAACCCGGCCACCCAGGCCAACGTCGCCACACTGCGGGCGCGCGGCGTGCACTTCGCCGGGCCGGCCCGCGGGCGCATGGCCTCCGGGCTGGAAGGCGAAGGCCGCATGATGGAGCCGGACGAAATCCTGGGCCACGTCCGGCTGGTGCTGGGGCGGGCAGGGACGCTAGCCGGACGGCGCGTCGTCGTCACCGCCGGACCGACCCGCGAGTTCTTCGACCCGCTGCGTTTCGTCAGCAACCCCTCCTCCGGCCGCCAGGGTTTCGCGCTGGCCCAGGCGGCGCTGGACCGGGGAGCGGAGGTCACGCTCATCACCGGGCCCGTCCATCTCCCAACCCCGGTCGGCGCAGAACGCATAGACGTCGTCACCGTCCAGGATATGCTCAACCGCGTGGTCTCCGCCGTCGAACGGGCCGACGTGTTGCTGATGGCGGCTGCCGTGGGCGATTACCGCCCGGCGACTGTCGTCCCACACAAGATCAAGAAAGGGCAAGGTGACCTGACCTTACAACTGGTGCGTACGCCGGATATCCTCTCTGCCGTCGCTCAGCAGCGCGCCGCGACCGGCTTCCCGCGCGTCACGGTGGGCTTCGCTGCTGAAAGCCAGGACCTGCTGGAAAACGCGCGCGCCAAGTTGGCCGCCAAGCGCCTGGATCTGATCGTCGCCAATGACGTCACGGCCCCCGATGCGGGCTTCGGCGCAGAAACCAACCGGGTGGTGCTCCTGGACCGGGAGGGAGATGCGGAGGAATTGCCGCTGATGAGCAAGGCCGCTGTCGCTGAGGTTGTGCTGGAACGGGTGGCCGGCCTGCTGGCGAGTGAAGGCAAGATTGGGACGCAGACTAACGCAGATCCCCGCAGATCAGGAGACCAATGCGTCTAGCCGTTCTGGCCGACGTCCACGGCAACCTGCCAGCACTGGAAGCGGTGTTGACGGATATACAACAGTACGGTGTGGATGGGATCATCGTGGCTGGCGATCTCATTACCGGCGGGCCACAACCCATCGAAACGATGCACCTGTTGCGCTCACTTGGTGGTTGGATGATCCGGGGCAACACCGACAACTACCTCCTGGACTATGATGCAGGAGAGGCACCAGACGCCTGGCGTGCCAGCAGCCAATGGGCCGTAATGCGCTGGTCGTACTTTCACCTTGATCGGGTAACGTTGGATTTCATCGCCTCGCTTCCAGAGCAACAGGCGGTTGACCTGCCTGGCACCGCGCCTATCCGCGTCGTGCACGGCTCCCCACGCCATCCGGCAGAACCGCTTTTCCCCGACCGTGACCCGCTCACGCTGCGTGTGGCCAGGAAGGCCGACCTGCTTCCGCCTGACCGCGCTCCGATGCCGTTGGACGCAGTACTGGCGCAGATCAACGAACCGGTGTTGGCCTGCGGGCACACCCACATCCCCTGGCAACAGGAGCAAGCAAGGGGCCTCGTTTTCAATCCCGGCGCAGTGTGCGGAGCGCTTAACGGCGACACGCGCGCCCAGTACGCGCTGCTGACCTGGCAGGATCATCACTGGTCGGTCGAGCACCGGGCGGTTCCCTACGACCTCGACCGGATCCGCGCCGCCTTTCGTGCAAGTGGCTTGCTGGTAGAAGGAGGAGCATTGGCCAGGGCATTCTTGCTCAGCATCGAGACGGGCCAGAACATCGGCAGTTATCTCCTTGCGCACGCCCACCCCCCCCTGCCCCCCCCCGCATACGGGGGGGCAGGGGGGGGCACGGCCAGAGGCTGGCTTCGAGGACTGTGACGCCGTCCCGGATGCGATCTGGGAGCAGGCCGCGGCAACCTTCGAGTGGGAGGCATACACGTGAAAACTTTACCTGCTGATGGGATCACGGCTGTCCCCGGCGTTCGCGTCGGCCACGCCACCGACCTGCTGGGGTTGACCGGCTGCACCGTCGTCCTGTGCGAGAAGGGAGCCGTGGGTGGAGTGGACCAGCGGGGCGGCGCGCCCGGCACCCGCGAGACTGACCTGCTCCGCCCCATGCACCTGGTGCAGCAGGTCCACGCGGTGCTCCTGGCCGGCGGCTCGGCCTTCGGCCTGGCCGCCGCCGATGGCGTGATGCGCTACCTGGAGGAGCGCGGCGTGGGGTTCGACGCTCGCGTGGCCAAAGTGCCCATCGTCCCGGCCGCCATTCTCTTCGACCTGGACCTGGGCGATCCACACGCGCGTCCCGACGCGGCGATGGGCTACGCCGCCTGCCAGGCCGCCACCGGCGGCCCCGTCGCGGAGGGAAACGTGGGGGCCGGCAGCGGGGCCACGGCCGGAAAAATCCTGGGTACGGCCCGGGCGATGAAAGCGGGCCTGGGCTCCGCCGCCATCTCGCTGGGCGGCGGGTTGCTCGTGGGGGCACTGGTCGTTGCCAATCCTTTCGGTGACGTGGTGGACCCGGCTACAGGAGAAATCCTGGCTGGGACGCGGAAACTCCACTCCGCTGAGATGGCCAACACGTTGGACGTGATGCGCGGACTGGTCGGCAAGGCCGCCTTGCGCTTCGCCTCGAGCACCGTCATCGGCGTCGTGGCGACCAACGCCCGGCTGAACAAGGAGGAAGCGAACAAGGTCGCGCAGATGGCACAGGACGGGATCGCGCGCACGGTGCGCCCGGCGCACACGCTGTTCGACGGGGACACACTCTTTGCGCTGGCCGCGGGCAACAAGCGCGCCGACGTCAACCTGGTGGGAGCCTACGCCGCCGAGGCCGTCGCCCAGGCCATCGTGCGCGGCGTGCGGGCGGCCGAGGGCGCCGGGGGCTTGCCCGCTTACCGTGATTTACATAGTGAGGCTGGAATCTGATGCATCTGGCGCGTCTTAGCCAATGCTGTCTCCTGGTGCTGCTGTTGGCCGCCTGCACCGCCTCGTCCGCCACACCCCAGCGGCTTCCTACCCGTGCCCCCACGCCCACTCCTGTGCCCACTTCTACCCCTTTCTCCATCACTGCGCAGACCTACTATGAATATGGTCTGGCCCGCCAGAAGGCTGGTGACGCCGAAGGCGCGCTGCAATCCTTCACCTGGGCTATCCAACGGGCGCCCGACTTTGCGCCCGCCTACGTCGCGCGTGGCACCGTCTACCTGGCGCAGGGCAAACTCCGCCTGGCACTGGCCGAGACTGACGCCGCACTGGAGGCCGACCCCACCAGCGTCGCCGCGTATGCGCTGCGCGGCGAGACATTGCGCCTGCTCGGTCGTGCCGGCCCGGCGCTGGAAGCCTTCGACCAGGCGCTGGCGCTCGATCCCACACTCCAGGCCGAGACGTTCCGCTCCCGCTGGCTGGCTGCCCGCGCAGGCCACGTCAGTGGGCGGCTGTTGAAGTTGAGCCTGGAGTATGCTGCCGCTCACCCCGACGATCCTCTGCGCTACTATTACCGTGGCTGGACGCTCATCGAAGGAGACGCACCGAACACCGCCATCCACGTCCTGGCCGAAGGCATTGAAACCACCCCTGATCCACCTGCGCTGCTCTGGTTTGCGCTGGGCCAGGCCTACGTGGTAGTACAGGCCTGGCGGGAGTCGGTCACCTCTTTCGAGGCGGCCCGCGCACTGGTGCAGGCGGGTGACCTCAGCCTGGCCATCCACTCCGACCGTCCCATCGCCGACCTCTTCAGTGCGCTCGGGCGGGCCTATCTGGGCGCCGGGCGCTGCGTGGACGCCGAGACGATGCTCAAATACGCGGTCGACGTCGGCGCTGCGGCCTCGGCGCACGCCGCTGCACTGGAAGAGGCCCGGCTCTGCCAGACCCCCACCCCCACCGCCACGCCCTATCATCCTACTGTATACCCTACCTTGTACCCTACCTCGACCCCGTAAGCGGCGTCTCAACTTGCTTGACCCTCTCCCCACTTGTGTTATACTAATCGCAAGAGCGCTCGCAGCCCCCGTCTCGGGGGCGTCTCGAGAGCCAAGGAGGCAACCAACCAATGGTAAGCGAAGACCTGTTGAAAATTCTGCGCTGTCCCTATTGCGTCAGCGGTGAGACCCGCAAGCCCGGCAACGATCCAGGCCGGCTGGAACTGGTCCACGGTTGCTGGCTCGTGTGCCAGGAGTTCGACTGTGGCCGCAAGTACCCCATCCGCGACGACATTCCGGTGATGCTCATCGAAGAAGGGGATAAATGGATCAGCGTGGCGGTCGAGGACCTGCCGGTCCCGCCGCCAGCCGAGTAGCATTATGCTCCAGTGGCGGGTGATTCTGCTGGCCGCGCTGGCCGTGCTCTTGCTGTTAGGCGGGCTATTTGCGCTGATCATGCCCGATCCCAGCGAAGGTCCGGCGCTCTATCGCTTCGACGAGCAGCACACGGTACGGGCACTGGATATCCTGGGAACGGTGCTGCTGGCACTGGGATGTGCCGTGGCCTGGGGCGCCGGTGCCTTGTGGCAGCGACGGATGTATGCTTCCTGACCGGCCTGGGACCTACGTGCTGATTCTGAGGCTGCCGTGCCCCGCCACGGTCAGCGTCGGGCAATTGGGCCGCGTTCGGTTCCCGGCCGGCTGGTACGCCTACGTGGGCAGCGCCTATGGGCCGGGCGGACTGGCGGCCCGCATTTCCCGGCACCTGCGTCCATCCAAACCCTCACACTGGCACCTGGATTACCTGCTCAATGAACAATGGGTCAATGAACAATGAACAGATGGATCATAAGCTCCACTACTAACGGGTGGCCAGCGGACCGCGCTGTGGGATGATGGTAACCTTGCGCAGAGCTGTGGGTGAACCGGTGTCGCAGGAGAAACTCGATGTCTGACGCACTCAAACTGTTTCTGGACAGCATCGCCAGTGGCGATGATGCCCATACCGAAGAGTCCGCGCTGGCTTTGCGCGACCATGGCGATGCAGTGCTGTCCCCGCTGCGCGATCTGCTGGCCGAAGCCGACCCCGACCGCCGCTGGTGGGCCGTCCGTGCGCTGGCCGCCGTGGGCACCCAGGCGGCACGAGAACTGCTCGCTGCCTTACTGGACGATCCCGATCCCAACGTGCGCGCCTGCGCCGCGCAGGGGCTGGGGGAATTGCGCGCCGAGGAAGCCGTGGCCGCACTGGTGCGCTGCCTGGCCGATCCCAGCGCCTTCGTCTCCCGCATCGCGGCCAATAGCCTGGCCCACGTTGGCCTGCCTGCCGTCCCGGCTCTCATCGTTGCGCTGCAGGCGGAGGATGTGTCAACCCGTGCCGGCGCCGCCCGTGCCCTGAGCATCATTCAGCCTCCGGAAGCCATCCCCGCCCTGTGTGCCGCGCTCGACGACCAGAGCGCCATCGTCACCTATTACGCGGAGGAAGCACTGGAGCGCATGGGAGTGGGGTTAGTCTTCTTCCATCCCTGAAGCACCATTCTCTCAAAGCAGCCTCTCAAAGAGGAAGGAACACGGAAACGGTCAGTATAGACAGGGCTATGACCCTGGTCTTCTACGTTTGTCAGAGGTGAGATGCCGAGAGAGGAGATTAAAATGAAAGCTAGAATGATCGTACTTCTGTTGGCAGCCGTGGCTGTTCTGGCCTTACCACGAGGCTCTGAGAGCATCTTGTTCCAGGCCACAGCGGTTGATTTTCCTGTGCTTCCTGCCACGTATAACCGTCCTCCAGTAGCGTATGCAGGACGAGATTTCATAACCCACACAGGTTTCCCGACCAAGTTTGCAGGATATGGGGCGGCCCCTGAGGCGGACATATCCAAGTATGAGTGGGATTTTGATGGGGATGGAACGTATGACTTTGAATCCACGAGAACAGGTGTAACTTCTTACACCTATAGTTCAACAGGAACATACGATGCCATTCTAAAAGTTTATGATACACAGGGAAACGTAGCATCAGATATAGTGAAAGCAATTGTTCTGCCCAGGGCTGGAGAACAGGAATATCTGCCTGCAGTCATAGTACAACCAGGCCGGGTACCATCGGCAATGGCTCAAGGGGACGGTGTCGTTGAACGATACGCAGTCATGATTAACGGGGGATATGAAACTCGTTTCTGGGACGACGTCACGTTTATGTACTCGACCCTGACCAACGATTATGATTTTCCACCCGAACACATCTACCTCTATAACTATGACGGCACCAACCCGGACGGTATGAATCCAGATAATATGATAGATTATCCGGCCGCATTATCCAACATTGACGCCGGTTTTACTGAGTTGGCAGCCATCATGGATGACGATGATGAGCTCTTCGTCTGGGTAACTGACCACGGAAGAGGGTATAGCGGTCCTCAGGATCAGTACTATGGATATCTGGATGGTTTTGCCTCTGTTGATCCCGGTGATGAGCAAGATTATCTGGAACGTGATTTCAAGCTTCGTAGCTTCTGCACTTATGGAGACTATTACACCAATCATGGCATGAATGAACTTAAAGTTTGTCGCAGATACTCATTCACCCATGACGCCTATGAAATGTACAGAAATAAGTTTGTGAGTACATTCACTAATCTATATTTCGAGCGATCTGGTATTCAAAGCGACAATGACATCTACATCGAGAGACTAGTTGATTATCTGCTCGGTGACACCGACCGGGATGGATACGTCGAAACCAATCAAGGTGAAGTTTTTGATTATGATGGGGATGGTAACCCCCCTTATGATAATGAAACGGGAACCTTTGATGAGGATGATTGGGGAGATCTGGACTATTACGACGACGATGTTACGCATGTGAATACAGGCGTTCTAGGAGATAGCTACATAATCTTCGACTACAACTTTGACAACCACGTGGATATTGACATCAACTATGATCCTGACAACTTAGAGGTTGACGGCACCGATCTGGACAACCAAGGTCTATTTGACGGTATAGATGTGAATGACGATGGCGATGTGAACGATTGGGTCAGCATTGACGAAAAGATATGTCTATCCAGTGCTGATATGCTTGACGATGAAATGGCTATCTTTCTGGATAGAATGGACGCAAACGTCATTTCGATATTTATGGAACAATGTTTCAGTGGAGGTTTCATAGACGATTTGAGCGCCTCCAATCGAGTCATCTCAACCGCCACGGAAGAAGAAACTGTATCTTGGGGTAATCTATTTGTCGAGCTTTTCACCAGCGCGTTTCACCGGGCAACTCGATGGGGAGTGCCAGTGGATGCGGATCATAATCACAATGGTCACATCTCTATGATGGAAGCGTTTAACCACGCCGCAGGGAACGACTACTATGATGAAATTCCCCAGTATGACGATAATGGCGACAGCGTAAGCCACCCTTACCCGATTCCACAGAGTGGAGACGGTAATTGGGGAGCAATAACGTACCTCGAAAACTTCCATGACCTTACAGTAAAACCCGCCACAGATGCGCAAGCTGGTGGTCCTGGCGGGGTGGTAACCTACACGCTGCAGGTAACCAATACTGGCAATATCCCCGATACGTTCGACGTGGCTGCCAGTGGCTACACTTGGCTGACCAACGTGCCGACCTCGGTTGGCCCGTTGGCGGCAGATGACGGTGCCAGGTTGGATGTAACCATACATATCCCCACAAACGCAATGGGGCGCGCAACTGACACAGTCATTGTCATCGTTACTTCTCAAGGTGACAGCACTCAATCGGTCACCGCCACGCTGACCACGACCGCCAACATCGTGTGTGGTGTGGAGACACAGGCAATCATAGATACACAGGTTGACCATGCCGGGACAATTGTAACCTACACGCTGCAGGTGACCAACACCGGCAATATCTCCGATACGTTCGACATGACCGTCAGCGGCAACGTTTGGCCAACGACAGTTCCGCCACCAGTGCAATTGTCAGCAGGTGATAGCGCAAGTGTAGATGCGACTGTCTACATCCCGCCAAATGCGCTAGACGGTGAGGCTGATATAGCCTCCATCACCACCATCTCGCGGGAAGACAACTCCAAGTGGGCCACAGTCACACTGACTACTACTGCCATAAACTATAAATTGTGTCTGCCGCTCATCTTGAGGTAACTTGGGAGACAGTAGTAAACAGACACACGAAGATGCGAGGAAAGACATATACCTTCTACCCCGGTTGCCTGGTCCTCCAGCGTATGCCCGCATACGAGGCCGCCACCCGTGCCGTGCTGAGGACACTGGGGATCGAGTTGGAGATTGTCCAGCAGGCCGCCTGTTGTGGCTCGCCCGTCGTCGAATCCTTCTCCCCCGGCTGGGTCTACCTGGCGGCTTACAACCTGGCGCTGGTCGAATGGATGGGGCACGGGACGGTGGTGACCGTGTGTGGCGGCTGCACCAATACGCTCACCCGCGGTTCCCGTGCACTGCAGGACCCCGGTATACGCGCCGAGGCGAACCGCCGCCTGGAGCCGTTCGATCTTTTGGTCACCGGCCAGGTGCAGGTGAGGCACCTGGTGCGGCTGCTGGCCGAGCGGGAGGAGGACCTGCGGGCGCACGTGGTGCGCCCGCTTTCCGTCCGCGTCGCGCTCACCAACCCCTGCCAGGCCTTCCGCCCCGGCGACGTGATGGGCTTCGACGATCCGCTGGAACCGCAAAGCGTGCGCCGCCTGGTCGAACTGACCGGCGCACAGGCCGTCGAGTACGGCGGCGAGGACGAGTGCTGCGGCGCGACGCTCTACCTGGCCGATCCCGACCTGGCACTGGCGGCCGGGCGGCGCAAGTTGGAGGCCGCACAGGGAGCCGACCTCCTGCTCCACAGTTGTGGCAACTGCCAGTTGCTGTTGCGCCGCTTCCAACGCTTGATCGTCCGCAGCGAGCCGGGCCTACGCAAGGAGGCGCTCTTCCTGCCGCAACTGGTTGGGCTGGCTTTGGGGCTGCCGGCGGAAGAGTTAGGGTTGTCAGCGGATGAGGAACGGATAAGTCAACGGATGGGGAAACGGATAAACGGATGACAACGGATGAGGAACGGATAAACGGATGACAACGGATGGGGAAACGGATAAACGGATGACAACGGATGAGGAACGGATAAACGGAAGTCAACGGATGGGAAACGGATAAACGGATGGGGCTGCGGATTAGGAACGGATAGATGAAACATCCTGAGTCCTGTATTCAGTGTGGTACGTGTGTCACCGTCTGCCCGGTGGAGAGGGTGGGGGGACACGCCATTGTCACCTTCCTTGCGGATCCTGATGCCACCGATTATTCGGTGTGGCTGTGTACCTCGTGCTGGCGCTGCCAGGAGGCCTGCCCGGCCGGAGTGGACATTTACGGGCTGATGATGGAACAGCGCCGCCAGGAACCCTCTCCCATCGGGTATCGGGCCGCCTTCGAGCACGTGCTGGCCTGCGGCCTGGCGTTGGAGGTCTCGCAGGAAGAACTCGACCGCATGCGCACCGCCTGGAGCCTGGAACCGGTCGCGCTGCCCCCTCAGGACCTTGCTCGCATCCTCCTGCGTGGCAGCGGATGAGGCCGGTATGCCAGGGCGAACAGGGGTTCGCCCGGCCTCGCCCGCACTGCTTGCGCCCCTGCCCAACGTGAGTATACTGTGTCCTGACGGCGGAGGCCCCGATCTACTGCCCCCCCCG
>Ga0315274_10017188_pt1 | contig 10206 bp, 4 predicted proteins | sample YL17G02_20_MG_FD_203700 | JGI IMG/M metagenome (GOLD analysis project Ga0315274, IMG submission 203700) | Sediment microbial communities from Yellowstone Lake, YNP, Wyoming, USA - YL17G02_20 | ecosystem: Environmental > Aquatic > Freshwater > Lake > Sediment | place: USA: Wyoming | collected... | reverse complement strand
TGTCAGATGCAGGATCCGCGTGACGCCCACCCTGGAGACCGAACCGGTGTCGTAAATGACACGGAACGTACGGAGCTCATTGACGCTTAAAAGATTTTTTAACTGGTTGACCAAACGATGAATCTCTGGTTGATTTTGAATGCATTTGTTAAAAAGCTAAGCATATTCACATTGGTGATAATGTAACATTTTTAATTTTTGAAATCAATATTTATTTTTGATTTCTTTATTTCATGGAGAATATGCAATAAATATTTGATTAATATGGAATTATAATAACTTCATAAATTTTAAAAAAAATAAAGAAATTGCTTGACAATCAAAAAAAAATTTCATAATTTTATTTTGTTAATTTACTTAACAAATTATAGAAAGAAGGGGGGTGGTTCGACTTTTCGGTTGATGCGGAGGCTATGGTTAGGAGAAACTTTCGAACTGTTTGTAAAAAATGTAAACCTGAAGGAGGAGGAAAATGAAAAAGGTTATCATGTTGACAGTGTTGGCGGTCCTGTTCATTATACCGTTCGCCATCGCCAATAATGAAACTGTCGTGGTTCCCTACATGCTGAAGGCGCCGAAACCCATCACCGTGGACGGGATTCTGGATGAGTGGAGCTTCGCCTTCCCGGTGGAATTCAATCATTCTGTGATGAAAGCCTGGATGCGGTTCGGATCCTCGCTCAATCTGCCGGACGATGACGAGGATTGCAGCGGCGTCATCTACCAGATGTACGACGACAATAATTTCTACTTCGCGGCCAGGGTCAAAGACGACGCCCCGGGTCATTTTTCGGAGGTGGGATGGGCGGCGGACGCCATCGAATTTTATTTCGCCAACTGGGATGTCGGCAAAGACAAAATCATTCCGTCTGATTTGACCCTCGGATGGGTCGACAAGTCGGCGACAGGACGGTACAGCTTCCAATTGGCCATAAAATTCAGCGCCTCCCTCGACAGCGTCGAAGTCGACGGCTATTACGGACCGGGCGGAACGACCGGAAACGGCATTGTCGCAGGCGCCGTGGCCAAATACAAGCTCACCGACGACGGCTACATCCTTGAAGGGAAGATTCCTTACGCAAGTTTGACTTCAAAGACGACGGGCAATACATTCAGCTTCCCGGCGGGCGGCCGCATTCCAGCCGCCTGGAGCCTGTACGATATCGACGAGACCGAATTGTCAAGCGATTTTACGGGTTATGCTTACACGAAGCAAGGTTACGGTAATTCCAACGGCATCTGCCCGGGCTGGCAGGTCATGGACGTGCTGCCGATCGCGCGCGGTTCCGATCTCTGGGTGAACGAAGCCCAGTTCGATTTCGTGGCGCCCTACATCAAGAAAGCCAGTCCCGGCGGCATCACCGTGGACGGCGATCTGAGCGAGTGGAGTTTCTGCTTCCCGGCCGACTTTAACCAGGACGTCATGACGAACGGCATGCGGGCCGTCGTCGACGGGTGGGTTTCGCCGGACGATGGAGATTGCAGCGGCACCCTGTACCAGATGTACGATGAAGACAATTTCTACTTCGCGGCCAAGGTTGTGGACGATTTACCGGGTTATTTCTCCGAGGCGTTATGGGCAGCGGATGCCCTCGAGTACTACATGGACAATTGGAACATCGGAGACAATCTCATCGCTTCCGAAGAGGCCGGACAATGGATCGATGATCCAGGGACCGGTGAATACGGCTTCCAGCTGAACCTTTCCTTCAGCACCGACGAGGATTTGGTGCGCCTGCTGGCTTACAACGGTCCGATAAGCCCGATCACCAACGGTGAAGCCAAATACAAGCTCACCGATGACGGTTACATTCTGGAAGGAAGGATCCCGTTGACCGCCCTGAGCTCGGCCGCCACCGGCATTGCGTTTTCATTCACCGAGGGCTATCGCATTCCGTTCGCGTGGAGCCTCTACGACATGGATGAAACCATGAGTTCCAACGATTTCAAGGGTTATGCCTATACGAAGGCGGGTTTTCCGGCCTATCTGGGCGCCAGCCCCGGTTGGCAGTACGTGGACGTCAAGGGCTTGGATTTTATCGACGCACTGGACGACCTCTACACGGGCGTGGAAGAAAAGTCGATCCTGGTTCCGCAGGCGCTGACGCTGATCAACGCCCCGAATCCGTTCAACCCATCCACCGATATCCACTTCACGCTGAAGAACACCGGCAAGACCAGCCTGAAGATCTACAGCGCGAGCGGCCGGCTGGTGAAGACGGTGATGGAAGGCAAGTCCATGAACGCGGGCGCGAACAGGATCGCGGTCAATATGTCCGAACTTCCGAGCGGCTGTTACGTCGCAGTCCTGGAACAGGGACAGCAGAGAATCACCCATAAAATGCTTCTCATGAAGTAGTTTTTCCGATCACCGGAGGGCCGCCGCGCTTGAGGCGGCCCCCGGCGTTCCGCGGCATGCGCAACGGTGATTGCCGTTTGATTGCGTTTTAACGATATTCAGGTCGCCGTGCGCTTTCAACCGCACATTCCTCTCCGGCTTCCTCCTCTGCCCCTGTTTAAAACGCGGGCAGGGGAGGAATCCTGAACCGATGAAGAGAAACCGATGACACCACCAAGCCATTTATTGTCACTGCGAGTCGTGTGCGCCTCTTTATCTCGCACACGACGAAGCAGTCCCCCAAAGACCAGCTTGGAGGTCAAATTATCCTTTCACCCGCATGGAGATTGCTTCGGTCGCCCCGATACCTATAAGCCAAGCAAAGCGCTTGAAGTGCTCCCTACTAATGACAACGACGGTCATTCTGAGCGAGTCTCGGTTTCCGGGACGAGCGAAGCCGAAGGCTCGGCTCTATCGAGAATCTCCCGGCGGTCCGGATAAAAGCGTAATCCGGGAGATCCTTCGCCCCGCGGGGCGGGGCTCAGGATGACAATCATTGATTTTGATTTCTGATGATCTTTTTGTCATTTAAGAGAAAGAACGGCGTCTGGGCCGTGGCGATACTCGCAATGACGGAAATCCATTCTGTAATTATATTAATGCGCCCGCGCTTCGTTTTTCAAGCACGCCATAAACCCACCCCGGCTGAAGCCGGTCCGAGAGGAGAATCCGATTGACTGATCGCAGGGCATTTCTCAAGACAACGGCCGCGCTTGGCGGCGCATTGTGGCTCGGGCCGGCGAGGCTTTTCTCCTCAAGCCCCCTGGCCGACGGATTCGGCGTGCATCCCTTCATCGAGGCCAATCCCGGCGCTGTGTTCATCATGAAGACGCAGGTCGACTCGAAGATGAATGCCGCGGCCAAGAAGCTGGCTGGGCTCTCGTTCGGCCAGTCCGTGTTCGTCCCGCTTCAACAGAGCGCGGGCGGTTTCCCGCTGACGGACAAGGTCGTCATCAAACCCAACCTGACCGCGCGGAGCGGATCGGGGTACACCATTGAACGCGCGATGGGCATCATCACCGACGCGTTCTTCGTGGAGGGCGTCATCGAAAGCATGAAATCGATGGGCCTTCCGGGAAGCCAGTTTTATATCCGGGAAGTGAACGGGCCGGACCAGTTCGGAGATGCCGGGTACCTCGACATGGCCGGAAGAACCGGCGCCGATATACGCGACCTCGACGCGAATGTAAACAACCTTTCCGTGAGCGAGGTGGTATGGAAGGACGTGCCGAACGGCGTCTGGTTCAACCGGATTCCCTACCTGTGGCCGGTCAACGCCCCGGACACCTTTCTGATCAACATCGCCAAATTCAAGGCGCACGGGATGGGCATCACGCTGTGCGCGAAAAATCTTCAGGGAAGCATCGCCAGCCCCTACCAGGGACATTGCACTCCATACAACGGCGAGATGAGCATTCCCGCTGCGGACATCCGGTCCGGAGCCAAGACGACCATCATGGCCAATTACAACCGGCATAAGAACGCCGGCATTCCGAGATGGGACAAACCCGGGTACAACCATGAAAGCGGATTGGGCATGGAAACCTGGGCCAGCCGGTGTCTTGACAACAATTCGGTGACAAAGCCCCAGCTCCACGTCGTCGAGGGAATCTACGGACACGACGGCAATTTCCTCAAGGGGCCGGGACCGGACGGATTCGCGAACGATTTCATGACCAACGTGATCCTTTTCGGGAAAAATCCGTTTCACGTGGACATCATCGGCCACTGGCTCGCGAACCACGAACCGGGCAATTTCGGCCTGTTCCACTTGGCGATCGAGCGGGGACTTTCGACTTTCCTGAATCCAAGGGATATCCCCGTCTATGAGTGGACCGCGGAGGGCAACGCCACATTGACGCATCTTGAACAATTCACCCGGACGAGTCTGCTTACCTATTACCTGCAAAGAAACTACAACGGCCAGAGCGAAGAATACTGGCATCTGTGCAACGAACCCTACACCTATCCATCGAGCGGCGTCGATCAGGGGAAGGGATCCGATACCCCCGAATCGTTCGCGCTGAGCCAGAATTTTCCGAATCCCTTCAATCCCTCAACCTCCATCGCGTTTCATCTGCCGAGGGGCGGCGCCGCGCGGATTGAGATTCTGAACGCCAGGGGCGAAACCATAGATGTTCCGGCGGACCGGTATTTCGAGAAAGGCGCCCATCAGCTGGTCTGGCGGGCAGGAGGATTTCCCTCGGGCCTGTACTTCTACAGGCTCCGGTTCGGGTCGTTTGTCCAGATCAGGAAAATGACTTTGGCGAGATAATGTCAATGCAACGCATTCAACGGGAGGCGTGTGGTATGCAAATGAGCAGACGCAGAATCGATGCCGTTGTCATCCTTATCGCGTGTTTATCGGTCGGAACCGCATGGGCGGGGACCACGGGCAAGATCGCCGGGCGGGTGACCGACAAGAGCAACGGCGAGCCGCTCATGGGCGTCAACATCATGGTGGAGGGCACCGAGCTCGGGGCCGTGACGGACGCGAACGGCAATTACACCATTCTCCAGGTGCCGCCGGGGACATTCGACCTCAACCTTTCCATGCTCGGATTCGCCAAGACGCGAATCCGCGAGGTCCGGTCGCTCATCGACCAAACCGCGCGGGTTGACGCGGCCCTTGCCGGCGAAACGATCGCCGGCCAGGCGGTCTCCATCATCGCCGAGAGAAAAGTGGTGAAGAAGGATGTGGCGACCAGCGTTACGGCTGTTTCGGCCAAGGAGCTGGAAACCATGCCGTACAATTCCGTCTCCGAGGTGGTGGGATTGCAGGCGGGCGTGGAGCAGGGTCTGGTCATCCGCGGGGGCGGGGCGGGCCAGGCGCTTTTCCAGCTGGACGGCATCACACTGCGGGACCCCCGGAACAACCAGCCCATTTCAAACGTCTCCCTGAGCTCCATCCAGGAAATCTCGATCGAGAGGGGCGGGTTCAACGCCGAATACGGACAGGTGCGCTCCGGCATCGTCAATGTGGTGACCAAACAAGGCGACAAGAAACGGTATTCGGGAAGCATCACGGCCAAGTTCAGCCCTCCGGCGCCGAGATATTTCGGCGGCGAGCCGGGGGATGCGAACAGCACCGGTTCGCCGTTCGACCCCTACGCGACAATGCTGCGGCCGTACCTGGATCCGGAAGTCTGCTGGACGGGCACGCAAAACGGCGGGTGGGATGTGTACACTCAGCGGCAGTATCCCCAATTTGAAGGTTGGAACAGCATCTCCCGGAGCCTGACGGCAGACGGAGATCCGAACAACGACCTCTCGCCCGCGGCCGCCCAGCAGCTGTTCCGGTGGCAGCACCGGAGGCAGGAGATCAACAACACGTTCGATTCCGACATCGACGCCGGATTCGGCGGACCCGTTCCGATGATCGGCAAACATCTCGGGAATCTGCGTTTTTTCGCCTCGTACCGGGGAAGCCGCGACATGCTCCTCGTCCCCCTTGCGCGACCCGACACCCGGGATCATAATTTCTCCCTGAAACTGAACGCGGACGTCACGCCGACCATCAAGCTGACCCTGCTCGGCATCGGCGGGCAGAGCGATTACACGGCCCAGAACGAGGCGGGTCTCGACAACAACGCGCTGTTCATCACAACGCCCGAACAGGTGGCCGCCCAGATCACGAATCCGCTCATCTCGCGGGCGACCGACAGCCGGCTGTTCTGCGATTCCTACTTCTCGGCTGCCAGGGTGGGCTTCGGCACGTTTTCCGCCAAGATGACCCACGTGCTGAGCGCCCGCACCTTCTATGAATTCAGCGTCGAGCACATGGCGCGGAAATACTCGACCGGCCCCATCGGACTCCGTGATTTTTCCCGGAACGTCGAATACATCCCCGGCAAATTCACGGACGAGGCCCCCTTCGGATTCAACCCCATGCCCGACAACGGCATCGGCGGCATGATGATGGGCGGCCACACCGGCACGGTCCGCGACCGCAGCCGATTGTACTCAACCACCTTCAAGTTCGACCTGTCCAGCCAGCTCAATTTTCAGAACCTCATGAAAACGGGATTCGAATTCACTTACGGAAACCTCAAGTTCGACTACGGCGACGTCAAGGAAGCCTACGTCGAGGGGAACACCTACGTCCGGATGCACAAATTCCCCATCCAGGGCGCGTTGTACGTGCAGGACAAACTCGAACTGGAAGGTCTGGTGGTCAATGCCGGGCTCAGGCTGGACTACAACAACGCAAACACGCGATGGCCGAACGTGGACATCTGGGACAAGGATTTCTATTCCTCCAATTACCGGGCAGACGCGACTTTTCCGACGTTGCGCTCGAAGCCGCATCTGGCGTTCAGCCCGAGGCTCGGCATTTCGCATCCCATCACCGAAAACGCAAAGCTCTTTTTCAACTACGGCCATTTCCAGCAGCTGCCGACCTCTGAACAGATGTACCGTCTCTCGCGCAGCAGGTCGCAGGACGTGCGCGGCATCGGCGATCCCAATCTCGTTCCCGAGAAAACCGTGGCCTATGAGCTCGGATTCGACCAGTCGATCATCAACACCTACCTGGTCCAGGTCGCGGCCTTCTACCACGACATCTCCAGGGAGCGCGATTACACCCAGTACATCAGCGCCGACGGTTCAATGAATTATTTCAAGGCCACCAACCACCATTACAGCGACGTGCAGGGAATCGAATTGACCCTCAAGAAAGCCACCGGCGGATGGTGGACCGGTTTTTTGAACTTCACCTACCAGGTCAACAACGTCGGGCATTTCATGCGGGGGATACTGTACCAGGACCTCAAGGAGCAGCGCCAATACGACCGGGACACGAGGGCGATGTACCAGGAAAGGCCGATTCCCAGGCCTTTTGCCCGGGGAATGGTGAGCTTCTTTTCACCGCGGGCCTTCGGGCCGAGAATTCTGGGGAACAATCCGCTCGGCGAATGGAACATGAACGTGATCGCCGACTGGCGCGCGGGCCGGTGGATCGACTGGAATCCCGGCCAGAAGCTCAACGTGTCGCAGAATGTCAAGGCCAAGGACTGGTTCAACGTCCAGCTGAGGCTTTCCAAAACCGTTTCCATCGACAAAATTCACTTCACCTTCTTTGTCGACATGGACAACGCGCTCAACGCCCGGCGCCTCTCAATGTCCGGATTCTACGACTCGCACGATTATGATTTTTATTTCAAATCGCTCCATCTGCCCAGGAGCAACGACTACGACAACATACCGGGTGAGGACAAGGCCGGCGATTTCCGGAAGCCCGGCACGGCCTATCAGCCCATCGAACAGGTGGGAAGCGTCTCCGCAATCACGCCCGAATCCGTCCATCCCCAGGCGATTTACTATGACAACTCCACGGAAAAATACATGAACTACCTGAACGGCGGCTGGTCGGAGGTTGATTCCGCTAAAATGAAAAAGATCCTGAAGGACAAGGCCTACATCGACATGCCCAACCACACCTATTTCAATTTCCTGGATCCGCGAAGGATCTTCTTCTGCGTGAAGACGACGTTCGATCTATAAAAACAGACGATGCCTATGACGGCCTTTCACTGACGACAGTTGGAGAGAAGATGCCATGAGATATTTCAAAATCAACGTTCGGCATTGTTGCGCGGCCCTTGTGCTCGCCGCATGGTTCGGCGGGGCGGTCACCCCGGCGTGTTACGCCCAGGCCGGAAGGGAAGTCAAGTGGCTGAGACTGGGATCGCTCCACCAGTACTTCCTCAACTGGGGCGCCGAGATCGAACTGGGGCGCACCGGCCAGGCGTCGGAGCAGACCGACGGCCTGCGCTGGCCCGCGCAGTTCCCGAACCAGGACGTGCTGGTGGCGAAGTCGATGTGGATAGGGTGCACGAATTACCAGGACCGGAACGACTCCACCTACTCCTACAAAGTCATTGTCGTCGGTCCGCGGGGGCGCGACGAATATTACCAGTTCATCCCCGAGGAGTTCAGCCTGATCGGCCGCTTCAACCACCCGCTGGTGTACGTCGACGAGGTCGGGGCCACGGACAACGAGCTGAACGACGTGGTCGACGCGATCGATCCGGGACTGCCGTGCGACCGGATGGTGGTGAACCGCCTTGTCACGTATCTCGGCATCACGGTCACCCGGAAGGTGATGCAGTTCGCCCAGCAGAACCTGGACAACGTTCTCGTGACTGATTACGTTTTCAAGAACACGGGGATCTTCGACCTCAAGGGCACGTCGGACCCCAGAACGCTCACCGGCGTGTATTTCCACTTTCAGTACCGGTACGCCTCGGGCCTCGACGCGTTCCGCCGCGGATCGGCCTGGATGCCCTCCAACAACATCAGCTGGGGCAGGAACACGGTCAACCAGGTTGTCGGGATCGGACCCCGCGCCGCGGACTTCGAACTGAGGGCCCAGTACTCCTGGTACGGCCCGCATTCCGCGAGCAAGGCGGGAGACGACTGGGGCTGCCCCAATCCGCTGGACGGCCGGCTTGCCGCCGTGCAGTACATGGGCACGGTCGTGCTCCACGCCGACGCGACACCGCAGGATCCGAGCGACGACCGGTCCCAGCCGAGGACGACGACGGTCGTCGGGTCCGACAACGTCGAGATCAACTACGGCTCCGAACAGTTCAACGCAACGGTCATGGCCGCCCGGTACCGGGTGATGAGCGCCGGCCATCCGGAACAAACCCATGCCGACCAGGTGGGCGACCAGTTCGCGGACCAGGTGGGAGACGACCCCGGCGGGTATTCGCAGGGACAGGGATTCGGCCCCTACACGCTCGCTCCCGGCGACAGCATCCACATCGTAATCGCGGAAGGGGTTTCGGGCATCTCGCGCGAGAAGAGTGTTGAGGTCGGACAAAACTGGTACCAGTGGCACGCGAACCTCAGCCAGCCCCCTTTGCAGCTGCCCGACGGATCCGCCACCACTGACGCCGACGTCTACAAGCAGCTATGGGTGAAGACTGGAGAGGATTCCATCCGGCAGACCTTCAGGCGGGCGGCCGCGATGTACAACGCCGGGTATCAGATTCCGATGCCTCCTCCGCCCCCCGAAGGTTTCTACGTGAATTCCGGGGGCGACCGCATCGTGCTGAGATGGGACAGGAACGCCGAATCGGATCCGAATTTCGGCGGATACGAAATCTACCGGTCCGTCAACCGCCCGGACACTCTGTATGAGAAGGTATTTTCCTGTGAAAAGGCGAACGCCACGGACACGTATGACGACCGTACGGCCCAGCGCGGGTTTGATTATTACTACTATATTGTGAGCAAGGACGACGGAACGCAAAACGCCGCCCATGAGGGCGTGCCCCTGGTGAGCTCCAGGTTCTATACGATGACTTCGGAACCGGCCTACCTGAGGAAACCGGCCGTCGTCACCACGCTGGACTCCATCCGGGTGGTTCCGAATCCATTTTACATCGGCGCGAGTTCCCTGCAGTTCGGCGGAAGCGCACCCGACCGCCTCGCATTTTACGGCCTTCCTCCGGCATGCGACATTAAAATCTACACCGAGCGCGGCGACCTGGTCGACACCATCATCCACGAGGACGGCACGGCCGACGAATTGTGGGATTCCATGACGTCGTCGCGCCAGATCGTGGTCAGCGGCGTGTACATCGCCTATTTCGAGGTCACCCGCGAAACCACCGATCCGGAAACGGGTGAGCTGCGGCTGAAGAAAGGGCAGCATATTTTCCGCAAGTTTTTCATCATCCGGTAGGACAGAATGCCCATGGAGGGAAAAACGATGTTTCGAAGAACGCTTTCGATCCTTTCAGTTTTCGGCGGAATCGCTTGCGCCGTCCTGACGACCGGCTGCGACCGGGCGCTTCCGC
>Ga0315274_10017187_pt1 | contig 10206 bp, 9 predicted proteins | sample YL17G02_20_MG_FD_203700 | JGI IMG/M metagenome (GOLD analysis project Ga0315274, IMG submission 203700) | Sediment microbial communities from Yellowstone Lake, YNP, Wyoming, USA - YL17G02_20 | ecosystem: Environmental > Aquatic > Freshwater > Lake > Sediment | place: USA: Wyoming | collected... | reverse complement strand
GAGCCGCCTGGCGCTCGTTCCCAAGTTCAACTTGGGAACGAGCAGAGGGAAGTATGAGGATTCTAATCCCAACTGCGGACTATCCTCCGATCACGGGCGGCATCAGTTCCGTCGCACTGCACGTGTCGCGGGAGCTCGCGCGGCTTGGGCACGATGTTACCGTGGTGGCGCCGCGCTTCCCGGGAGTCGAGGCGTCGGACCAAGCCGAGCCTGTGAAAGTGATTCGCTTTCGCGGGTACCATCTTGGATGGTTGCGGCTGCTTCCTTTGTTTGCCGCAGCGTGGCCGCACGCAGGAAACACCGACCTGATACTTGGGATCAATGTCTCGTACGGGGGGATCATCGGACTGTGGGTGCGGAGACGCCGTGGCACACCTTACGTGGCCTTCGCGTATGCCTATGAGTTCCTGAAGTTCCGGCGCCATCGTGTCGTTCGGGCGTTGCTGCGCCGCGTGTACAACGAAGCCTGCGGCGTCGTCGCGATCAGCAGGTTTACGAGAGATAGCCTTGTATCATTTGGCGTGCCTGCGGACCGCATCGAGGTCATCCATCCCGGCGCACCTCCGGCTCGCACCATCTCTTCGGAAGACGTTGCGGACGTGAAGCGGCGATTCGCTATCGAAGGAAGCCGCGTGATCCTCGGCGTAGGGCGCTTTGTGCCGCGAAAGGGGCATGTCACGCTTGTGCGCGCGATGCGCCGCATCATTGAGCGCATCCCCGGCGCCGCGCTGGTGCTGGTGGGGGAAGGGCCTCGTCCTTACGACGCCGTGTATGAGGCCAACAATCTCGGTATGCGGGGGAATGTCTTCTTCCCGGCATCGGTCTCTGACGATGACTTGGCCGCGCTGTACCAGGCATGCGAGGTGTTCGCTCTGCCGACTGGAGACGACGGCGGGGCGCAGGTCGAGGGATTCGGCCTTGTGTTTGCCGAAGCGGGCGCGTACGGAAAGCCCGTGGTTGCGGGACGCTCCGGCGGCGTGGTAGACGCGGTGCTCGACGGCGAGACAGGTCTCATCGTGGAGCCCGATCAGCCGGAAGCGCTGGCCGACGCGATTCTCTCGCTGATGGAAAACCCTGCGCGCGCACAGGAACTCGGCGAGAACGGACGCCGGCGCGTGGAGACGGAACTCAACTGGACAAGATTCACGGAACGGCTTCTTCAAATGGTGGAGGCACGCCGATCATGAAGCGCTTCCGCGTCGCACACGTCATTACGCGACTCTGCAAAGGGGGCGCCCAGGAAAACACGTTCCATACCGTCCGTCTTGCGAACCGCGACCGCTTTGAGGTTGATCTCATCAGCGGCCCCACGCACGGCGACGAAGGGAGCATTGAGGACGCCGTGCGTGCGGCGCAAATCGAGATCCTGCGCGTGCCCGAACTGGTGCGCAATGTCGCGCCCGTGAGCGATGTTCTTGCGCTTCGCGCTTTGCTGCGGCTTTTCCGTGCAAGACGCTACGACATTGTCCATACGCACACGTCGAAGGCGGGCTTCCTGGGCCGCATTGCCGCGACCCGGGCCAAGGTCCCGATCATCGTTCACACGCCGCATGGCAACATTTTCCAGGGATATTTCTCGAAGCCTATGACGCGGCTGTTTGTGGCGATGGAGCGTTACGCGGCGCGGCGCAGGGATCGCATCATCGAGTTAACACCGCGAGGAATCGAAGCGCACCTCGAACAGGGCATCGGACGACGGGAACAATACGTGGCGATCTTCAGCGGCATCGATCTCGCCCCGTTCCCACGGGCAATCGAGCGTCGAGAGGAAACGCGGCGTGCGCTCGGCATCGCGCCGAACGAATATCTTGCCGGCGCAGTGGGCCGGCTCGAACCGATCAAGGGATTTGCCTATTTCGTCTCCGCAGCGAGGATTGTCGCGCAGCGACTCCCCCACGCGCGGTTCGTTGTAGCGGGACACGGGTCGCTGGCATCGGAGCTGCGCGCTCAGACGGTTGATCTGGGTGATCGGTTCCGGTGGCTCGGTTTGCGGGAGGACGTTCCGGATCTAATGGCCGCCATGGACGTCTTCGTGTTGCCCTCGCTGAACGAAGGGATGGGGAGGGTGCTGCTCGAAGCGGGCGCTGCCGGCACGCCCGCCGTCGCAGCGTCCGTGGGAGGCGTTCCGGATATCATCCGGAACGGTGAGACTGGTATACTTGTGCGGCCGCGCGATCCGCGGGCAATTGCCGACGCCGTCTGCTCGCTTGCAAGGGACCCGGAGCGGGGCCGCGCGATGGGTCGTGCGGCGCAGGCAGCGGTCGTGCCCGCGTATGGGCTCGACCAGATGGTGAGACGCATTGAGGCGCTGTACGAAGCACTGATCCAGGAGAAGGGACTTGACCTCGCCTGAGGATGCCTTTCTGTCGAAACAGCGGATGCTCGTGATCGCCCCGCACGCCGATGACGAATGCTTCGGCTGCGCGGGCACGATGGCCCGCATCAAGAGACTCGGGGGCGAGGTGTACGTCATCGTGTGCTCGGTTGGCGACCTGAAGCATTACGATGGGAAAGACGAAATCGTGACCGGCTCGCGCCGCATCGAGGAACTCGAAGGGGTAATGCAGTTCCTCCACGTGGACGACTGGGACGTGCTGTATCGGGACGCGGATTCGCACCTGCGCCTGGACGCGATCCCGAGGAGGGACTTGATAGCGAAGTTTGAGCGCGACAGCAAGCTGGCGTTGGACCGTTTGCAGCCCACGATACTCGCCATTCCCGTCGGGTCGTACAACCAGGATCACGAGGCGGTGTTTCGCGCGGCCTTCACGGCGGCGCGGCCCGGCGTGCCTTCCATCAAGCCCTTTCAACGGATCGTGCTCGGGTACGACAACACATCGCTTTTCTGGAGCCTCGAGCGCGAGAAGTTCCACCCGAACTTCTACGTCGACATAACGAACTTCCTTGGCGACAAGCTTGCCGCACTTGAGATGTACGAATCGCAGCGGCGGGCCCCTATCCATCACTCCAGCGTCCAGAACGTGGAGTACATCGCGCGCGTGCGCGGACGCGAGATCTCCGTCGACGCGGCGGAAGCCTACATGTGTTTCCGCCACGTCCTGTGACGACCAACGACGGGGCCTATCCGCGGGACCCCTTCGCAGATCTCACGGCCGGCGCCGCCGGCCTCCAATCGCGAGGATTAACGCCGCCAGGACAGCCGCGCCCAACGCGCCAGTGACCGGCAATGGGGCGTCCGGCTGCGTGGGATCCAAGCCGAGACCTCGCAACTGGAACTCGGCAAGGTCGGATATGCCGTCACCGTCATAGTCACTGGTCGCGTTGGCCGTATCGAGATTGTCGAACCACTCCATCTCCCATGAGTCGTCGATGCCGTCGCCATCCGTGTCCGCAAGATCGCCGGCAATCACGAATGTGGTGAAGTGCGTGGTCGTGAACGTAACGGTCTTGCCGGCCGTATCGACGTCCACGCCAGCAATGCCCGTCGAGGAGTAGTTGGCGCCGTCGAAGTAGACCACGGTGAGACTCGACTCGATCAGCCCCGCGATGCTTCCCGGCGTATACGGCAGCGTCACCGCTACCGGGCTGCTAAAGCTCGTTCCGTCCGGCTCAAGCTCAACGCCGGCCCCGCTCAGTGATCTACCGGCCGGCACGGGCCCCGAAGGGATTGTATAGGGAGCGCTTACGGCCACGTTCACGGTGCTTGAAGGCAGGCTCCCCGCCAGGATTACGACCATGGCGCCGTTAAGTGCGTGGATGTCGGCGCCCGGTGTTTTGTATACGGGCAGATTGCCAGGATCATGTGGGTCGGTGCCCGCGGCCGCCTCAACGTCGTCCATCACGCCGTCGTCATCGGTGTCGACCCCCACCGGCGGGTAATCGGGTATACCTGGGCCCGTGGCGACGAGTCTCGCGAAGCCTGCCACACCGTTCGAGGCCACGCCTACCTGGACGCTTGACGCCCCGTTCAATGCAACGTAGAGCGACACGCTGTCGATCCCCATCTCGACCAACGTCAGCGTGGCGGTTTCCGTCGAAGCGTTGTATTCGAGCGTGAAAGAGTTGTTGACGGCAGCCGGAAACGGGAACTCAAGCGTCTGGTAGTTCCCAATCCAGTCCATGATCGTCACTGTGCCGTCTGAACCGCAGATGGCCGTCAAGATCTCATCGTTGTCGCCAATCATGACAAGCCCTACGCCCTCTCCAGCGTCCAAGGACGGAGTCAGGGTCATTGTCATGCTTGTCGTCTCACCGCTCGATATTACGCTTCCGCTTTGCTCAAGCAGCGTCATGTTCTGGCCGGTGAAATACGCCCGCCCCTCCTGAGAAGCAAGGCTGCCAGGCCCGCTGGCGGTATGTGTCAAGAGCCCCGTGTTCGTCACGAAATCAACCGTCGTCGTGCCCGCAAAGGCAGGCGCGGCCAACGCCAGCATCGTCAATCCGCCCAAGATCAGCAACGTTCGGTTCATCATGATTGTTCTCCAATGGATGCCGAGAGACCTCTATCGAAAAGAACAGGCCTTCCCTCCTTGCGCACAGACTACCCACACCAGCAGACCACATTCCGCTTCGTTTGTCAATCCGTCCGAGAAGCCCGTCGTGATTGGATCTCCTCCATGAGTCCCAGTGCCGTTTCGGCGACCCAGTTCACGGAAATGCGCATCATGCACCGGTGATCCGTCTCGCACTCCGGTTTCTGACAGGGACCACAGTCCACATCGACGCGCAACACGCGCCCGCGCTCGTACGGCCCCTGAGAATAGCACGGCGACGTCGGTCCCATGATGCACACCGTGGGCACGTGGAACGCCACCGCCACGTGGCGTGTTCCGCTGTCGTTGCAGATCAGCAGGTCCAGTTGCGAGACCGCGGCCTTCAGCATGCGGATCGTCGGACGGCCGTCATCGCATTGAACCACCGGTGTCTTTGCGGCTCTGAGAAACGCGTCGCGGAGGGTTTCTTCACCCGGGCCTGTAAGGAGTGCGCACTGCGCCCCGATCCGCTCGGCCAGGATGTCCGCGACTTGTGCAAACCGCTCGACCGGCCACAGCTTGCTCGGGCCGAACGCCGCCCCGGGCGCAATGCCTACGCGCGGTCCGTCGTCCCTGAACTTGGATCGCGCGTCCGCCACCGCCGCGGGATCCGCACGAAGCTCGAGTCCGAGGCCATCGTCTTCACAGCCAAGACCCGCGATGAGATCGAGGTACTCCGTGGCCATGTATACGGGAACGATAACGCCGTTCTCGCGGTTCGGCGGGACGCGGTCGGTCAGCAGGAACGCGCGTCCGCCTCGGTCGTAACCGATGCGCCGGGGGGATTCGGCCAAACGCGCCAGCAGCGCCGCGCGAAACGAGTGCGGGAACACGACGGTAAGGTCCCGGGCGTGCGGACGCAGTCGCCGGCCTATGCGCATCATTCCGAGGAAGCCCGCATGCGGTTCAAAGGGAATCCGCTCGGCAATCCAGGGAAGCCCCTCCAGCAGGTCGCACGCAATGGGCTTTCCAGCTACGGCCATCGACGCCCCGGGAAAGCCGCGGTGAAGTGCACGCAAGGCTGGGGTGCACATGGCCACGTCGCCGAGCCAGTTGGGTACGAGCGCGAGGATTTTCGAGAACGTATCGCTCATCACTTGTCCTAAAGGAAGAGAGGCTAGAGGCTAGAGGAGGAGAGGTTAGAGGCTGGAGGAAGAGAAGCCAACGAAATGGACGCCTGATGCCAGAAGGCCGGAACTAACGGTTTTTCTTGATCAGTCACGCTCTGCTTCCTCCTCTCTTCCTCCAGACTCTAACCTCTCTTCCTCTAGCCTTCTAGAGACCGTGCTTGTCGCGTTCCGCGTCGACACGCTCCCCGAGTTGGTTCAGGAATCCCGATTCCCCGAGTGTTGTGGGGAACACCTTGCGCGCATCCGACAAATGCCTCCGAGCGATGTCAAAAAAGTCGGCTACCGCACAAACCAGGATGGCGAGCAGAAAGAGGAAAAGGAGGCCAAGGTAGAAGGCAAAACGCGTGGGGGTCTCGCTCGATCGCAGCACCTGCGCCCCCAAGATTAGCGCCACGGGAATGGCCAGAAGCAGGTAAAAGCTCACCGGGCGATTGGCGTTGGCGCGTCGGAACCCCTCCCGGAAGTACATCCACAACGTCTTCCGTGGAGGCAGGTTATGCCCCTGATCTTCCACTCGTGCAACCTCCTCTCGGAATTATACCACGAATGCGGGTCGGCACGATCGGCCGCCAGGCCAGGAATGATCACACAAGGATGGACAAGGCGTCCCGAGTGAGAAACCGGACGTCTTATCAACGAGGCGATCCGTGAATGCCACTCTACGTCAGTGGAGGGTTTTGAAGACCGTCCGGGCGGTTTCAAGGGTGCGGTCTATGATGCGGTCATCGTGCGCGCTGCTTGTAAAGCAGGCCTCGAATTGGGAAGGCGCAAGATAGACTTTGCGTTCGAGCATGCCCCAGAAGAACTGGGCGTAGCGTTTCGTGTCTGACTTCGTGGCGTCGACGTAATCGCGTATCGGCCCCTCGTGGAAGAAGAGGCAACCCATGGAACCCGCTTGGGTCTGATACACGGGGACACTGGTCGCGCGTGCGATCTCCGCAAGACCACGACTGAGGTCCGTGAGGGCGGACTCAATGGATTCGAATATGCCCGACTGTTCGAGGACATCGAGCGTGGCCAGACCCGCCGCAGTGGCGAGCGGATTGCCTGCGAGCGTGCCGGCCTGGTAAACGGGCCCCACCGGCGACAGGCGATCCATGATCTCCGCGCGTCCGCCGTATGCTCCCACGGGAAGCCCACCGCCAATGACCTTGCCGAGCGTCGTCAAGTCGGGCTTGATGCCGTAACGCTGCTGCGCGCCGCCCATGGCAACGCGGAACCCCGTCATCACCTCGTCGAAGATGAGCAACGCGCCATGCCGGGCCGTGATCTCCCGGAGTCCTTCGAGATAGCCCGGCGCAGGCAGGATCACGCCCGCGTTTCCGGCCACCGGCTCGATGATCACACACGCGATATTGCCTCCGTGTGCGTCAAACAGCGCGCGCATTGACTCGAGATCATTGTAGGGCGCCGTCAACGTGCACTGCGCGTAAGCGGCGGGGATGCCGGGGCTGGCCGGCACGCCGAACGTCGCCAGGCCGCTGCCGGCCTTGACCAACAGGCCGTCCACGTGCCCGTGATAGCAGCCTTCGATTTTGACCACAAGGTCCCGTCCCGTGTATCCGCGCGCAAGCCGGACCGCGCTCATCGTGGCCTCCGTACCGCTGTTCACGAGCCGGACCTTCTCGATCGACGGGTAATGCTTGATGATCCGTTGCGCAAGGCGTGTTTCGGCCTCTGTGGGAATTCCAAAGCTCGAACCGTTCTCGAGGGCCTTCGTGACGGCCTCGACGACGTGCGGGTGTGCATGCCCGAGCACCAGCGGACCCCACGACAGCACATAGTCGATCAGATCATTCCCGTCAGCATCCGTTATCACGGCCCCGCGGCCCGATTTCACGAAGAACGGGTGTCCTCCGACGCCCTTGAACGCGCGCACCGGACTGTTCACGCCGCCCACGAGCACGCTATTCGCTTCATCCCACAACCTCGCCGAAATGTCCAACTTCACGTCCGTTTTTCCTCACTATTCAGCATAATCCAGGGACAAACCACGAGTTGTTGCTCTCTCCGCGCCGAACACGGACTGCAAGAGGTGAGAATCCGTCGTCTGGACAGCGGTATCAACCTCGCTGCGCTGCGGCATCGGCTGGATGTAGAGGTTCTCTGACCTCTTCTCCGATTTCGTAAAGGAAGTCAGGAGAGAAATCGGCATCGTTCGGCCACACGACCGTGTCAATGTCGTGATTTACCGCAAACTGCTTGAAATAGGACAATTCTCTCAGAGGCTCAAAAACGGGTCCCTCGAGGTGATTCGCCAAGTCGGCAATCCGCACCTCATCGTTGTCAAACCGAACCTTGAGCTTGTAGTCCCCGAGATATGAAGCATCCAGTACGTAGCGCATATCGCCTTTCTCGAACGAGCGCTTCTATCTTCCTCAAATCCTCTTTTGCCTCGGCACGTCATGTTATTCTCGGCGAAAGACATTTCACATTATCGTTTGAGCCACTCCGCCGCCTGTTTCGCCCAATAGGTGATAATCAGTTTCGCTCCGGCGCGGCGGATGCACGTCAGGGTCTCGAGCGCGACGCGCTTCTCGTCGATCCAACCTTTGGCGGACGCGGCCTTGACCATTGCGAATTCGCCGGAGACGTTGTACGCCGCGACGGGCACATCAAACCGTTCAGAGGCGCGCGCGATGATGTCGAGATACGCCAGCGCCGGTTTCACCATGATGATGTCCGCACCTTCTTCGATGTCGAGCGCGATTTCGCGCATCGCCTCGCGCGCGTTGCACGGGTTCATCTGATACGAAGACCTGTCGCCAAATTGGGGCGGCGACTCGGCGGCATCGCGGAACGGGCCGTAGAATCCCGACGCGTACTTCGCGCTGTAGGCCATAATCGGGATGTCCGTCATGCCCTCGGCATCGAGCGCCTTTCGGATCGCGGCTACGCGTCCATCCATCATGTCCGACGGGGCGATCATATCGGCGCCGGCGCGGGCGTGCGCCAGCGACTCCTTCACGAGCAATTGGAGCGTCGCGTCGTTGTCGACGTCCGGAACGCCGTCGCGGTTCGGTTTGATGACGCCGCAATGGCCGTGGTCCGTGTACTCGCAGAGGCAAACGTCCGTAATCACGCACATGTCCGGGCACGCCTTCTTGATGCCGTCGACGGCACGGCAGATGATCCCGGCAGCCGAGTAGGCCTCCGATCCCACCGCATCCTTCACCGACGGAATCCCGAACAGGATGATGGCCGGAATGCCCGCGTCCTGGATCGATCTCACCTCATCGACTAGCGTATCCGGCGACAACTGATAGTTTCCCGGCATCGACTCAATTTCTTTCCTGACGCCGGATCCGGGGCGCACGAAAAGCGGCATGATGAGATCGCCCGCCGACAACGCCGTCTCCTGAACCATGCGCCGGAATACCGGATTCCGCCGCAGCCTGCGCAACCGTGTTGCTGGAAAGCCCATTTCGTTCACCTTCTCACGTGGGGCAGATTGTCAATCTGCCGTATTGGGGAAACGGTCCAATTGTAGCATGGCGGGCAGACTGACAGTCTGCCCCACGGCCAAAGCGTTACGTCGTGTCTCTTAGTCCGAAGAACCTCTTTACCAGATGCAGCACCGTGTTCGGGTCGTGATGTCCGATCTCATGCTTTATCTCCACCACGGAGCGCTGAAGGATGCTCTTCACAATGCGCTTCGTCAGCGCGGCCACCTCCTGACGCTGTGTCTCGGTGAGGTCCGGCAGCGCGCTCAGCGTTCGCTCGAGTTCGCGCTCGCGGATCGTGTTGAGCTCCTCCGACATGGACACGAACGTCGGCTCCGCAACCAGGGTGTCCTTCCACTGCATGAACTGGTTCACGCCGTATTCGACCAGTTCCATGCCGCGGTCGATTTCCTTGCGCCTGAGTTCGAGATTCTCCGCGACCACCTGTTCGAGATCGTCAATGTTGTACAGATAAACGTTGTCAATCTCGCCGACATCCGGGTCCACGTCCCGCGGCACCGCAATGTCTATCACAAACATAGGTTGCTGGCTGCGCATTTTCAAGGCATGATGAAAGTTCGGCGGATGCAGGATGAATCGCGGCGCGGCTGTGGCGCTGATGACGATCTCCGCGCGATGGAGATGATTGTTCAGGTCCTCGAACGCGATGGCTTCCCCGTGATAGGGTTCCGCCAGCGCGCGCGCGCGTTCCGGATTGCGGTTCACGATCAGCACCGGCCTCACCCCTCGCGATACGAGGCTCTTCAACGTCAACTCGGCCATCTCGCCCGATCCGATGATCATGACGGTTTTGCCGGAGAGCGTTTGGAAGATCGATTGGGCGAGGTCGACGGCCACGGAGCTTATCGAGACCTTCCATTCGCCGATGGTGGTCCGCGTGCGCACGCTCTTGGCCACCGTGAAAGCCTTCTGGAACAGGGCGTGAATCACCTTGTCGGCGGTTTGTTCGGCCTGCGCGGCAATATATGCGTCGTGCACCTGGCCGAGAATCTGGACCTCGCCCACCACCATGCTGTCCAGGCTCGATGCCACGCGAAACAGGTGGCCCACGGCCTCCCTGTTCTCATACTCGTACAGTGCGTCGCGGAATTCTTCTTCAGGAACGCAGTGGCTTTCGCT
>Ga0315274_10017186_pt1 | contig 10207 bp, 7 predicted proteins | sample YL17G02_20_MG_FD_203700 | JGI IMG/M metagenome (GOLD analysis project Ga0315274, IMG submission 203700) | Sediment microbial communities from Yellowstone Lake, YNP, Wyoming, USA - YL17G02_20 | ecosystem: Environmental > Aquatic > Freshwater > Lake > Sediment | place: USA: Wyoming | collected... | reverse complement strand
CGGCAAGGGATTCTCCAACGGCATGGACCAGGTCGATACTCAGGTTGACCCGCCGAGCGCATCTGGAGGCGACCTGCGCCAACGGCAACACGGTCTTCAAGCCGTCGGAGCCGTGCACGGGTTTGCGCTCGGCACGAGCTATTCCTTGGGCGTGGACTACTTCAACCGGCTGATGCGCGGGGCGGAGGAGTCGGAAGTGGAGCACTTCACCATCCCGCAGACAGAGCGAAGACCGCAAAGAGGCGCTCCGGGCCTTCCGCGAGAAGGGGGACCCGAAATTCAAGTACAGGTATGGGCAGGAAGCTGATTGGGTGGGGTGATCGATCGCCTGAAGACGGTGCCATCCGAGTGACACACAGGAGCAGAACACATGGCCCTTCTTGAAGAACCCATTAAGAAACCTCTCGAGCTCAAGAACTACATTAACGGTGAGTGGGTGGCATCCGCCGGCGAGACCGCGGTGGTAGTCAATCCCGCCACCCAGCAGACAATCGCCACCGTGCCCATGTCCACGAAACGGGAGGTGGAAGCCGCCATCAAAGCCGCGAAGGAAACCTTCCCGGAATGGCGCCGCACCACTCCCCTTGCCCGCGTCCGCAGTCTCTTCCGGCTCAAGGGGCTGATGGAGGAGCACTTCGAGGAGCTCAGCCGCATCCAGACAATGGAACACGGCAAGGTCATTGATGAGTCACGGGGAGAAACCAGGCGCGGTATCGAAATGGTGGAAGTCGCCACAGGCATCCCCTCACTGATGATGGGCTACAACCTCGAGGATGTTGCCAGCGGTATTGATGAATACCTGATTTACCAACCGCTTGGTGTTTTTTGCCACATTGCTCCTTTCAACTTCCCTTTCATGGTGCCGTTGTGGTTCTCGCCGTTTGCGCTGGCTACTGGCAACACCTTTGTGGTAAAACCCTCCCCACGGGACCCCATCAGCCAGGTCAAGGTCGCCGAGTTGCTGGAGGAAGCCGGGATCCCACCCGGTGTTTACAATGTTGTCAATGGTGCCAACGAGGCTACCAATGCGCTTCTCGAGCACCCGGATATCAAAGGGGTGACCTTTGTTGGATCTACCCCGGTGGGCAGGGACATTGTCTATCGGAAATGTGGGGAAACCGGCAAGCGGGTGATCGCGCAGTGCGGGGCCAAGAATTTCATGGTGGTAATGCCGGATTGCGACGTCGAAAAGACGATACCAGTCCTGATGACCTCGTTCTTCGGGAACGCCGGGCAACGGTGTCTATCCGGGGCAAACCTCGTCATCGTGGGAAAAGACGAAGCGTTTTATAGTAGGTTTGTCGAAGCATTCTTAGCCGCGGCAGCAAAAATTCGGATCGGATATGGACTCGATGACTCCGTCCAGATGGGACCAATGCAGTCGAAAGATGGCAAACAGAGGGTGCTTGGCTATATCGAAAAGGGCATAAAGGAAGGGGCGAATTTGCTCCTCGACGGCAGAAATCCGGAAATTATCGGGGATTATCCGAAAGACTGTTTTATCGGACCCTCGGTCTTTGGTAACGTGAGACCGGATATGGCGATCGCCCGGGAAGAGATATTCGGGCCTGTAGCTGGTATCCTGAGGGCGGCAGACCTCAATGAGGCTATCGACGTCTGCAACGCCAGCCAGTACGGGAACGGTAATGCCATCTTCACATCAAGCGGTAAAGCGGCGCGGGAATTCCAGTACCGGGTAGAATCCGGCAATATCGGTGTAAACATAGGAATTGTTGCGCCGATGGCGTTCTTCCCGTTCGGTGGCATGAAAGATTCGTTCTTCGGTACCCTCCACGGACAGGGTAGAGATGCCATTCGATTCTTCACCGAGGGTAAGGTGGTCATACAGAGGTGGTTCTAAGTGGAACTGGTCACAGCCTCAGCGGTTATGAGCTTCGCACGGAAACTCGAAGAGGACAGTGCACACTTCTACGAGGAAATTGCGGCAACGTTCAATCGCGACCCCGAAGTTTTTCTGTCCTTTGTAAAAGAGAACAGGAGAAATATCACGCAAGCAGAACGGGCATATTATGGTGTGATTTCAGATGCCCTCGAGGGCTGTTTTTCATTCGTAATAGACACAGGTAAATACGAAATCGCTCCCGTCCCCGGTAAAACAGACAGTTTTTTAAACGCAATGAAACAAGCTCTGGAAATCGAGAAAACGATCAGGAACTTCTATACCGATGCCGCCGAACAATCGAAGGCATTTCTGGCGGATATACCGAGGGTTTTTAAATTGCTGGCCAAAATCAGAGAACAACGTCGGGCAAATCTGGAATCATACTTGGTTGAGAAAGCGTAATTCATCAGTTGCAGGATGATATGTCCGGGCGATAAAAATGGCTTTTGGCTACAACGGAAAAATCTTGAGGGCAAATCTTACTGCACAAACGTGTCTTGCGGGTAATCAAGGAGGTAGCGGAATGGTAAGTACTGACGGTAAAACCCCTCTCAAGATAACCGATGTCACCCTGCGTGACGGACAGCAATCACTTATTGCCACCCGGATGCGGACCGCCGATATGACTGAAATCGCGGCGCAGATGGACAAGGTCGGTTTTCATTCGATGGAGGTGTGGGGCGGCGCTACCTTCGACGTCGCCATCCGCTTCCTCAACGAAGACCCCTGGGAACGCCTGCGGGTTTTGAAAAAGATTCTCCCTTCCACCCCCCTGCAGATGCTGCTCCGCGGCCAGAATCTGGTCGGCTACCGCCATTATGCTGATGACGTCGTAATCGAGTTTTTAAAACAGGCTGCCGTAAATGGTATCGATATCTTCCGTGTATTCGATGCTCTAAACGATGAACGAAATATCGTCACATCGGTCAAAGCAATCAAAGAATGCGGCGGGCACGCCCAGCTTTGCGTCTGCTATTCGCTGACCGGACCCAAGATGGGCGGACCTATCTATAACCTGGACTACTACGTGAGCAAAGCCATTATCCTGCAGGATATGGGGGCGGACAGCATCTGTATTAAGGACATGGCGGGGCTGCTCGCCCCCGACGATGCGTATACGCTTGTTTCCGCCCTCAAGAAGCAATTAAAAGTCCCGCTCCAATTGCACACCCACGGTTCGAGTGGAATGGCGATGATGACCTGCCTCAAAGCCATCGAGGCCGGGGTGGATATCGTGGACACTGCCCTTGCGCCGTTTGCAATGCGTTCCGCGGCGCCGGCAGTTGAACCTATCGTTGCCGTCCTCTCCGGAGCCACCCGTGACACAGGATTGGATCTGCGTAGTCTGTTGAAGCTGGACCAGTACATAGAGGAAACCATTGCACCGAAGTACCGGGAGTTCATTACCACGACCCATTTTTCCACTATCGATACAGGTGTCCTTGTGCACCAGATTCCGGGCGGCATGATATCAAACTTGCTTCTCCAGATGAAACAGATGAATGCACTGGACCGGCTGGAAGAGGTGTACGAAGAAATGCCGCGGGTGAGGAAAGACCTCGGCTACCCACCGCTCGTAACGCCAACCAGTCAGATAGTCGGAGTACAGGCGCTTTACAATGTACTGTTTGGGCGGTACAAGCAGATCACCACCCAGTTGCAGGACTACTGCTACGGACTCTATGGCAAACCGCCTGCTCCTGTCGATTCCGAAATACAGCGTACTGTGCTAAGGAGCTATAAGAAGGGGAAAACGCCGGTCACTTCCCGTCCCGCCGATCTCCTCGAACCGGAAATGGACAACGCGCGGGAAGCGCTTAAAGGGATTTCACAGGATACCAGGGATGTCCTTACCTACGCGTTATATCCCGTGAGCGGTCTGCAGTATTTAAAACGTAAATACAGACTCACGTAACGTTGATAGATATGCCAATTTCCGACGAAACTCAAAGCATAGATTGACGAGATAGGTGAACATCTTGGCAACAGCTTAGAGTAAAGAATATCGTATAGACCACTCCCATACTATTTTAGGTGCACCGAAAATCCATTCGTCTGGGACCAGTTACGGGATTCTGCGAGCCGAATGGAAAGGCCGAACCAGGAACACAGCGATGTAACGAAATTCCATTCAGTTCAGATCCAGGACAATGAAGGCATCGCGTAAACCGGCAGATTATTCATGTTTCATGTTCCTTTTTTCATCGAGGGGGTACACTGAATGGACTGTGTTACCAGCTCCGTTATAAATGGAGCCGCCCTATGCCTGGATTCGTTTTCTGCGGGTAGGTCAGGGTTTCGGTTGCATAAAAGGGAAGGGGGGAGTCTTGCGCTCCCCCCTCGAATTGGTTCTATCAGGTGTAGCTCTACGGGGTTTTATCGATCCACGCATACGAGAATGGTTTGAAGTAGTGGTATATACCCATATAGAAGATCCCTTCAACACCTTTGAACCAGGGTTGCCAAAAGACATTGAGAGCCATTGTGGGTGTAATGATTGCCCAGACTTGGTTCAGGCAATAGACGTTAAGGTCTTTAACCATTTGGTAGCGAGTATTCTCGTCCAGCGTAGCTGCAACTTTGCCAATCTGCGTATCCCAGTAGCTGTCCTTCACATTACACCAGTTGGAATAATGGTCACCGCGGAATATATCGAAGTTGTTCCAGAGTGCCGCGGCATTTGCCCAGCCACTAAGGATCATTCCATTATACGTCTTGCTGTATCTTATATTGTTATATGTAGCAAAGGCTTGTGCATCGATGGTAACCTGAACGCCAATCTTATCCCAATAGCCTTTTAGTTGGGCAGAGAGATCCTGTAAAGTTGGGTCGGCGACATCAATACAGATCTGTGTCTTAATTCCAGTCGTATAACCGGCGTCCGCGAGAAGTTTCTTTGCTGCATCTGGGTTGTAGTTATAGTTCGCTTTTGTCTCAGCGGGGAGTTGGTCGAAAGGCGTGTATGCCTTAGATTGGGATGGGTATACAAACAAAGCTAATTTTTCACCGATGCCACTGTAAAGATCTTTAATAAGCTGATCGCGGTCAATGGCCATGGAAAGCGCCCTGCGCACCCTGATGTCGTTGAAAGGGGCAATCTGGTCATTTGGCCAGGCAGCATACACGCTATTACTGAGATAGGTTCCGTTCTTAAGTTCCGGACTGGTCTTTTTCAGGCTTAAAGCGTCTTGCAGGGTAATGCCTGACATTTGGTCGATTTTGCCCGCCCTGAGAGCGGATAACGCTGTGTTAAGGTCTGGAATAATCAAAACCTTGACCTCGTCCACGTACGGCAGTTTGTTCCCCGTATGCAAAGGGTCAGTCTCCCAGTAATCAGGGTTCTTAACCAGAAGGATAGAAGAGCCAGAGACATAGTCTTTCAACATAAATGCGCCTGTCCCATTGGCATTATGCCAGTCGCGGAGCAGACCATTTTCTTTACCATCTGCGCCCTTCACCAGTTCCCTTGGTACGATAAAGCCAGTTTCGCTGATGCGGTTGTGCAATAATGACGGGTCGAACGAAGCGAATTTGAACGTGACGGTGTATTTATCCGTGGCGGTGACAGACACTGGTTTGTTGGCATAGGCATAAAGCCACGCGCCCGGTTCACTGAACAGGCGGTTAACACTCGTAACCACGTCATCAGCGACAAGTTCTCTGCCGTTAACAGGAGGTTTATTCAGGAAATGCAGCCCTGGTTTGATTTTAAAAACGATCGTCTGCGGGTCAGGAAGAGACCATGTTGAAATGCCAGTTCTCAAGTCTGACGGTATATCATTCATCATTCGGAATGGTATTTCATTAGTTCCCAGAGGGCCCTTTTTCCAATCAGGTACGCTCAAAGTGTCGTTGGTAGCATCCAATGTGTAAGAATACCAGGCGCTCTTGTAACCCTGGTCGAAGTCAGAAGGATCACTCCCCCATCGGATCGTGATGGTACCGCCATATTTCGGTTGCCCAGAAACAGCAATTGGCTTGGTAATATCAGGTGGGATGGTTGTTGGCGTGGATGTTGTCGTTCCCGGTACAGAAGTCGTTTTGCCCGTTACAGTCGTGCCTGTTGTCTGCACGGGTGCGACAGATTTACAGCCCGCTAGCGTGAGCGCTGTGACCATCAAACAAGCTAGGAAAATTAACGAGACCTTTTTTCTCATACTCGGCTTCTCTCCTTACCATTCATTTCATAACAGAAATTCAGTACTTTTGTTCTCCTTGCGCTTTTTTGTCACATACGGTTCTCCTTTTCACCAGATCACGTGTTCCTCTTAAGCCGCTTTTCGGATTATTTTCTGTTCATCGCCTTAGCCATCCGCCGGGCAGCGCCGCTGTACCGTCCTACACCGCCTTTCAGACGAGGGTCAAGTATGTCCCGTATGCCGTCCCCGAACATATTAATTCCGTAAACTACCAAGCTCAAAGCAAGCCCGGGCCATATTGCCAGCCAAGGGGCGATGACCATAAAACGGCGTCCCTGGGTGGAAAGCATGCCGCCCCAACTTGGGGTAGGAGGCGGAATCCCAAACCCGAGAAAGCTCAACGATGCTTCTGTGAGAATAAGCGCCGGCATTCCGGTGGTGAAAAGAATGATAATTGGTGCAGCCACATTCGGGAGGATGTGTTGGAAAAGCATCTTGGGAGTTGAAGATCCGATGGACCGGGCTGCCTCGATGTAGACGTTGTTTTTGATGGAGATGACTGCACTTCTGACAATGCGTGATCCACCAATGCCCCACACCACCCCGAGCACGATGACAATTTGCGCGAGGCCGCCTCCCAGGATGGACATTATGGTGATGAGGATAATGAGCATGGGGAAACACATCCAGGCGTCGACCAATCTCTGGACAATCAGGTCGAACGTTCCGCCGAAGAAACCGCTTAGCGTGCCGATAGCTGTAGAAATAGAAGTGGAAATTGCCATACCAAACAGTCCGACCATCATAGAAATTTGGGCGCCAAAGATGATGCGGCTTAGCACGTCACGCCCCAAGTTATCTGTCCCCAGCCAGAATTCCAGAGAAGGTGATTTTAGATATTCCCCGGGGAAACTTTCATTCATGCCGTGCGGAGCAATGAAGTTCGCGAAAATTCCGACAAGGAAAAACACGACGGTGATAATGCCGCCCACAGTGCCCAACGGTTTTTCCCTGACCATGCGGCGCAGGACATCGACGATGAACGGGCGTTTCTTTGCTCCCGCAGATGCCGCGGCCGGTGTAGATCTGGCTTCAGCCACCTGAATCCCTTCCCCTTACCTATAATGAATTCGTGGGTCAAGAAAACCGTAGGTCATGTCAACCACCAAGTTGGTCGCCAGTACAAAGGCAGCCACTACCGCGTTGACGCCTGACACCACCGTGTAGTCGCGCTGAGATATCGCGTCCAGGAGTAGCCGTCCCATTCCAGGCAGGACAAATATTTGCTCGATGATGACAGACCCGCCCACCAGCACCGGGATATTGATGCCGATAAGCGTCACCACAGGAATCAGGGCATTCTTCAAGGCATGCCGCATCACAACAATACGTTCTTTAAGCCCTTTGGACCAGGCAGTACGTATGTAGTCCTGCCGCAGGATTTCCAGCATCATCGTGCGGGTCATTCTCATGGTCGTGCCGGAAGTTGCCATACCTAAAATTATGGCAGGAAGGATAAACATACCCAAGTTTCCCAGCGGGTCTTTCGTGAAAGGAATCAATTCCATCGACGGTACCCAATTCCACCAGATTGAGGGAAACACCATGACCATCGTGCCAATCCAGAAACTGGGTAGGCAAATGCACAATATTCCGAAACTGCGCGCAACGTAATCCCCGGCGGTGTCCTGCCGAATGCCTGAATAAATGCCAATAGGTATAGCGATAACGAGCGCGACAATAATTGCCATAATGCCAAGTTCAAATGAGACTGGCAGCCTTTGTCCTATTTCAGTGCGGACGGATTGGTTGTTCCACATTGACTTACCCAGGTCGCCCTTTGAGAGGATGTTCCAGACCCATTTGCCGTATTGTTCGTATACCGGTTTGTCCAACCCCATCTGCTCGCGTATCAGGTCAGCCGTTACCTTCATATCGGACGCCGAACCAAAGACGTGTTCTGTCACCATGATATCTATGATGCTGCCCGGTATCAGCCGGATGATAAGGAACAACACCACTGTCACAATAAAAAGTGACGGCACCGCCAGCCCAAGTCTTCTCAGAATATAAGCACGCATATTACCCAGTATTTCCCATATCAACTCGTAGCGACCTGATTCTCATCTCTCTTCGGTCTTGACACCGATGATATGCCCAGCGCATCCGATTGTCAAGCCTGAGCAGAGCCTTCCAGACAACACATGGCATCCCGGGAATTCCACCAATTGCGGCACTGTAAGATTGTTGCGCAGTGATGGTGAACCTTCAATGCCAAGCAGTTCAGCTTTGCGTTGCACGATTTAGCGTTTCGTTACCTCTGACGACCTGCTATACGATTTTCTAGGAAGTACGAGAGTGAGTGAACGGTGCATGCGTTAGCTTGACGAAGGCTATGCGAGTGAGTAAACTAAAGGCGAATAAATCAAATGAGTTAAAAGGAGGTTATTACGATGCCAAAGATTGAAAAGGCTAGCACACTCAACGTACCGGTAGAGAAGGTATTTTCTTACATTACTAACCCTGTGAACCAACTGGAGTGGCTACCTAGTATAACCGACGTTCGAGACGTCTCCGGACAAGGAAAAGGGCAGCGATTTGCCTGGACTTACAAAATGATGGGCATTCATCTAAAAGGAAAAACGGAGGTTATCGAGCATGTCGCGAACCAACGACTTACCTTCAAGACTACGGGTGGTATCGCAAGTACCTGGACCTGGACATTTACGGGTGAACCCAATAAGACTCGTTTGAACCTGATAGTGGAGTATACTGTCCCTGTGCCAGTACTCGGCAAGATAGCTGAGCGGTTGGTGCTACGGCAGAATGAGCGAGAAGCAGATCTCGCCATGGCCAATATCAAGGAACGATTGGAGGGCTAGTCTGCGTATCGTTAGCAGGAATAGCCCAACTCAAGACTCTAAACTAGTGAGCACTTAACCGCCGCTGCGGCTTAGTATTTGGAGACATTTGGGCGGTTGTGTAATAACGGTGAAGCCCATATACGGGGAATGCCGCGTTTCGCTTTTTTGCCAAGATTCATGTTACACTGCGTAGTCGTTGACTCACACCAGAGTAGTCCAAATCTATCCGCGAAACGGAGTGGGGTAAGTTGAGAGCACTATTGATTTATCCACAATACCCAGATACCTTCTGGAGTCTCAGGCATGCGCTAAGAGTGATCTGCAAAAAGGCGGCTTTTCCGCCTCTGGGCCTATTGACAGTCAGCTCGATGCTTCCCCAAGAGTGGGAGAAAAAGCTGATAGATATGAATGCAACCCCACTTACAGACAAAGACATCAGGTGGGCTGACTATGTGTTTGTCAGTGCTATGGTGGTGCAAAGGGAGTCGGCGATGGAACTTATCGGAAGATGCAAGAAACTCGGGGTTAGGATAGTAGCCGGCGGTCCCCTCTTTACCAGTGAATATGAGAAATTTGAGGAAGTAGACCATTTAGTACTTAATGAGGCTGAGACTACACTCCCGGCTTTTATGCAAGACCTGGGAAAGGGCCATCCTAAACATATCTATACATCCGAAGAACGACCAGATATCAGGAAGACTCCGCTTCCAATGTGGCAGCTCCTCGACGTTAGGAAATACAGCACGATGAGCCTCCAGTACTCCCGGGGATGTCCTTTCGATTGTGACTTTTGCGATATCGTTATACTGAATGGTCGCGAAGTGCGGACCAAGAGTAGAGATCAGTTCCTGGCGGAGCTCGATGCGTTATACAATCGAGGCTGGCGAGCTGGTGTGTTTATTGTCGATGACAACTTTATCGCCAATAAGAGAAAACTAAGCGAAGAGATTCTGCCGGCGGTAATTGACTGGCAGAAGGAACGAGACTACCCCTTTTCGCTATCCACGCAGGGTTCTATCAACCTTGCTGACGATGAAGAGTTGATGCGATTGATGGTCACGGCTGGCTTCGACAGCGTTTTTGTTGGCATTGAAACCCCAAATGAGGATAGTCTGGCCGAGTGTAATAAGCGTCAGAATATAAACCGTGATTTAGTAGCCTCAGTGAAGAAGATTCAGAACTATGGTTTAGAGGTGCAGGGGGGATTTATTGTCGGTTTTGATAGTGACCCACTCTCCATTTTTAAAAGCCAAATCAGTTTTATTCAAAAGAGTGGAATTGTTACCGCAATGGTCGGTTTA
>Ga0315274_10017185_pt1 | contig 10207 bp, 5 predicted proteins | sample YL17G02_20_MG_FD_203700 | JGI IMG/M metagenome (GOLD analysis project Ga0315274, IMG submission 203700) | Sediment microbial communities from Yellowstone Lake, YNP, Wyoming, USA - YL17G02_20 | ecosystem: Environmental > Aquatic > Freshwater > Lake > Sediment | place: USA: Wyoming | collected... | reverse complement strand
AGGAGCAGGAGGCGGGGCAGAAGGGCAGCCCTGTCGAGTGCTTAGGCATGACCTTCGAGAGCGATGAGGCGCGGCGGACCTACTTCCTGGAGAAGCTGCGTGAGAAGCTCCAGGACCCAGAGTTCCGCAGGATCGAGGGCTTCCCTATCGGCGAAGACGAAGACATCCTGGCCCTGTCCGACCCGCCTTACTACACCGCCTGCCCGAACCCGTTCCTCGAGGACTTCATCCGCTGCTACGGCAAGCCCTACGATCCGGAGACCGACGACTACCATCGCGAGCCGTTCGCCGTGGACGTCAGCGAGGGGAAGACCGATCAACTCTACCGGGCCCACGGTTACCATACCAAGGTGCCGCACCTAGCGATTGTCCCCTCGATCCTCCACTACACGAAGCCGGGAGACATCGTCGTGGACGGCTTCTGTGGCTCAGGGATGACCGGCGTCGCCGCTCAGTGGTGCGGGACGGCCCCCAAGGACTATCGGCGTGCGATCGAACAACGCCGGGAGGATCAGAAGCGAGGAACGCCGGAGTGGGGCGCGCGCCGCGTGATCCTGTGCGACCTGTCACCCGCGGCCACGTTCATCGCCGCCAACTACAACCTTCCCTTCGACGTCGACTCCTTCGCCAAGGTCGCCCGGGGACTTCTCGATGAGGTCGAGGAGGAGGTCGGGTGGATGTACGAGACGCTCCACACCGATGGGAAGAGCAGGGGGCGGATCAACTATACCGTCTGGAGCGAGGTATTCTCGTGTCCGGAGTGTGTGGGTGAAGTCGTGTTCGTCGAGGAGGCGCTGGACCCGGAAACGAAGCGGGTTAAGGATCGGTTTTCCTGCCCGCACTGCGCTGCCTCGCTCACCAAGAAGGACCTCGAGCGACTCGAAGCATCGCGCGTCGACGCTGCTACGGGGAGAACTGTGAGGGGCTCCAGGTGGCTTCCGGTGCTCATTGATTACGTAGTGGGACGGGCCAATCACGAGAAGAAGCCAGATGCGCGAGATCTCGATCTGATTTGCAGGACTGAGGCTCTCCCGTGGCCAGAAGAGATCCCGACAGATCGGATGATGCACGCTCCTGCCGATGTCGACTGCTGGGGCGACAAATGGCGCGCTGGAACGGCGTCGTTCACACACGTGCACCATCTATTTCTCCCTCGGGCTGCGCAGGCCCTGGCCGCGATGTGGCGTCGAGCCTGCGCCCACGAGGACGAGCGACTCCGGAACATGCTGCGGTTCTTTGTGGAACAGGTAGTCTGGACCGCGTCGATTCTGAATCGATATCGACCAGGTTCCTCCTTTGGCAACGGGCCAATCAAGGGCGTCTTCTATGTTTCGAGCATGATCGCGGAGGCTTCCGCCATCGCTCTCGCTCGCGGTGCTTTGCGACGAGTGAAGCGTGGATTCACTAGCTACCATCCTGGTCGATCTGCCATCGTTGGCACGGGCGACTGCGCCCGATTTCCCATTCCCGACAGCTCCGTCGATTATGTGTTCACCGATCCCCCGTTTGGTGACAATCTCGCTTACGCCGAACTCAACTTTTTGACCGAGGCGTTCCTTGGAGTCTTCACAAACGCTGGCCCTGAAGCAGTTGTAAGCAATGCACAGAAGAAGGGGCTTTTTGAGTACAAAGACCTCATGCGGCTCTGCTTTGAGCAGTATTGCCGCGTCCTCAAGCCGGGCCGCTGGATGACGGTCGTCTTCCACAATTCCAAGAACGCTGTGTGGAACGCCATCCAGGAGGCGATGCTGGCGGCAGGATTCGTCGTCGCCGACGTGCGGACCTTGGACAAGAAGCAGGGTTCGTTTAACCAGGTGGTCGCCGGGGGGGCCGTCAAGCAAGATCTGGTCATCTCTGCCTACAAGCCCAATGGCGGCCTTGAGGAGCGCTTCAGACTCACTGCCGGGACGGAGGATGGCGTTTGGGACTTCATCCGCACCCACCTGAAGCAGCTTCCGGTCTTTGTCTCCAAGGACGGCCAGGCCGAGGTTATCGCCGAGCGGCAGAACTACCTTCTCTTCGACCGGATGGTAGCCTTCCACGTTCAGCGAGGGGTGACCGTGCCCTTGTCCGCAGCAGAGTTCTACGCCGGTCTCGCTCAGCGCTTCCCAGAGCGCGATGGCATGCACTTCCTGCCCGACCAGGCAGCCGAATATGATAAGAAGCGCATGAGCGTCAAGGAAATCCTTCAGCTTGACCTGTTCGTCATTGACGAGCATTCCGCCATTCAGTGGCTACGGCAGCAGCTCACGCAGAAACCGCAGACCTTCCAGGAGCTCCACCCGCAGTTCATGCGCGAGATCGGCGGCTGGCAGAAGCACGAGACGCCGCTGGAGCTGTCGGAGCTGCTGGAGCAGAACTTCCTGCGCTACGACGGCGCCGGCGAAGTGCCCAGCCAGATCCACAGCTACCTCTCCACCAACTTCAAGGAGCTGCGCAACCTGGCCAAGGACGATCCGCTGCTGCAGGGCAAGGCGAAGGATCGCTGGTACGTGCCAGACCCGAACAAGGCAGGAGACCTGGAAAAGCTGCGGGAGCGGGCCCTGTTCAAGGAGTTCGAGGAGTACCGCGCATCCACGCAGCGCAAGCTGAAGGTGTTCCGACTCGAGGCAGTGCGGGCTGGCTTCAAGCGGGCCTGGCAGCAGCGGGACTACGCCACCATTATCGAGGTGGCGCAGAAGATCCCTGAGGACGTGCTGCAGGAAGACCCCAAGCTGCTCATGTGGTACGACCAGGCGCTCACGCGAACAGGCGAAGGACCTTGACGGCAATGGAGACGGCCGAGCGCGATGCGTGGCAGTACAGCCTCGAGCACAGGCAGCCGTGCCAAGTGATCGAGACAGACTCCTTGTGGGGGGAGGCGACATGCCGCGTTTGGCTGCCCCAACAGGATGTGGTCGTCCGCGTGCATCCCAGTCGCCTGGTGCCGCTGAGTGACTCGCCGGCAGCCTCCGGGCACAGTATCGTTTACGCGGCGGCAGCGGCTCGCATTGCTGATGCCCTTGCGCAGGATGTTCTCATTGCACCAATAGAAGCATCGGTCATCCCCCTGCCGCACCAGATCCACGCGCTATCCCGCGCCATCAGAGCCGATCGAGTCCGCTATTTGCTGGCCGATGAAGTAGGCCTGGGCAAGACGATCGAGGCCGGCTTGGTTATGCGAGAGCTGAAGCTGCGGGGATTGGTGCAACGAACGCTGGTTATCGCTCCGAAGGGACTGGTAATGCAATGGGTGTCGGAGATGGAGCTGCACTTCGGTGAGGAGTTTCGACTGCTCGCACCCAAGGAGTTCCCCGCCTATCGCCGCATATCGCAGGAGCGCAACCTCTGGCGCAGCCATCCGCAAGTCATCTGCTCGATGGACTCTGTCAAGCCGCTCGATGGGCGAAGGGGATGGTCACGCGAGCAGGTGGCGGAGTACAACCGGGAGCGCTTCGACGACCTGGTCGCGGCAGGCTGGGATCTGGTCATCGTTGACGAGGCTCACCGCCTTGGCGGAAGCACAGACCAGGTGGCCCGTCACAGGCTTGGCGAAGGTCTAGCCGAGGCCGCGCCGTACCTCCTGCTCCTTTCGGCGACCCCGCATCAGGGCAAGACCGATGCGTTCCACCGTCTTGTGTCGCTACTCGACCCCGACGCCTTCCCCGGGCTGGAGAGCATCACCCGCGAGCGAGTGCAGCCGTATGTGATCCGCACGGAGAAGCGGCGCGCCATTGATGCAAGCGGCCAGCCGCTGTTCAAGCCGAGACGCACTCAGCTCGTGGGCGTGCCCTGGGGAACGCAGCATGAAGAGCAGCGGCTGCTCTATGAGGCCGTGACGGAGTACGTGCGAGAGGGCTACAACCAGGCCCTGCTTGAGAAGCGTACCTACATCGGCTTCCTGATGATCCTCATGCAGCGGCTCGTCGTGTCTAGCACGCGCGCCATCCGCGTTTCACTCCAGCGACGCCTGGAGGCGATCGAAGCGCCGGAAGAGCAGCTCTCGCTCTTCCCCCAGATGGCTGAGGAAGAGTGGGCCGAGCTGGACGGCCAGGAGCAGATGGAGATGTTGCTCAGGGCGCGGTTGAGAGCGCTGAGCAACGAGGCGGACGAGGTGCGCTTGCTCTTAGCGGCAGCGCGGTTCTGCGAAAGCACACCCGACGCCAAGGCGGAGGTCCTGCTCGACTGGCTTTACCGACTGCAGCAAGAAGAGGGTGACCCCGAACTGAAGGCGTTGATCTTCACCGAGTTCGTGCCAACTCAGGAGATGCTTCGTGAATTCCTGACGGACCGTGGCTTCTCGGTAGTGTGCCTCAACGGGTCGATGAACCTGGAAGAGCGACGGAAGGCGCAGGAGACCTTCGCCGGCAAGGCGCGCGTGATGGTCTCCACCGACGCCGGCGGTGAGGGGCTGAACCTTCAGTTCTGCCATGTCGTGATCAACTACGACATCCCCTGGAACCCAATGCGTCTTGAACAACGGATCGGACGCGTCGACAGGATCGGGCAGACTCACGTGGTGCGAGCGGTCAACCTTATCCTCGAAGAGTCGGTCGAGCACCGGGTGCTCGAAGTACTCGAGGCCAAACTCGCCGTGATACTCGCCGAGCTGGGCATCGACAAGGCCAGCGATGTGCTAGACTCCGTGGAGGCGGAGGGCGTCTTCGACGACCTGTATGTCGCTGCTATCCAGCACCCGGATGCCGTTGAAGCGGTGGTGGACAGCGCACTCGACAGAATCAGACGAGAGATGGCCAGTACCCGACAGAGCGCGGCGGTGCTGGGCGACCCGAGTGACCCTGCGCCCGACGAAGTGCAGAGGCTGGTGAACCACCCGTTGCCTCATTGGGTCGAGCAGATGACAGTCAGCTATCTGAGAGCCAGCGGAGGTGCGGCCACGCGACGCGGGAATGCCTGGGACCTGACCTGGCCAACTGGTGAACGCATAGCAAACGCTGTGTTCTGCGGTAGGGATGCTTCGGACCTGCAGGCAAGCACGACGGTAACGCTCGAGGACGCGCGTGTCCGCGGGCTCGTCATGCGACTGCCGCGCGCAGTTCCTGGGCAGCCGGTGCCGCGGGTTACGCTCCCTGACGTCTCCTCAGAGGTCAAGGGGATCTGGTCGCTGTGGCGCGTGAGCATCCAGGCAGGTGAGTGGAACCGACTGCGCGTCGTGCCAGTCTTCCTCCACGACGACGGTCGCTCCCTCGTCCCAACCGCGCACCACATCTGGGACCAGCTTCTCCTGCACCATCCGAAGGTGCTGGACACAACGAGCGGCTTCGACGCACACCACTCGTTCGTCCAGGTATCCGAGCTGGCCAAATTCCTCGGCAGGAGTCTCTACGAGGAGCTCCTGCAGATGCACCATGACCGTCTGGCCCGAGAGCGCAGCAAGCACGAGCATCTTTACGCGGTTCGACGGAAGACCATCGAGCGGATTGGCCTCGCCGCTGTGCGCTCCCGCAGACGGGCAGAGCTGGAGCAAGACGAGCAGCAGTGGCGTGCACGCATGGAAGAGCAGGAGCGGGCCACACCCGAACTCACGCCGATCATCTTGCTGCGCGTGGACGGAGAGTGCGCGCATGGCTGACTGGCGCTCGCGGATTCTGAAGCATTTCACCCCGCAGGTATCGCGCCTGACACTGGTGGCAGATCCTGACGACCTCCTGGTGGAGGAGGGCATACTGCAGGGCATTCGTGAGCGTGGGTTCGAGCTCATCCCCTTCGAGGACCCCGTCGCGTTCCGGTACGCGTATGAGTCGCGGTTCCGCAGCCATTGGGACAACGGCGAGGACACTGACCTCGTCGTCGTACTTAGATCAGCTTCAGGGGATCTGGAGTCACTGCCATACGATCTGTTGCAGGCAGGCAGGAGACTCTCGTTCAGCCTCGGCGAGATCTTCCCCAACCTAAGCTACCCGGTGGTTGCTTCGTTGGACCGGTCCGACCTGGACGCCCTGTACCAAGCACAGTCTCAACGCAGCCCTGGTGCTCTCGGCGAGAACGCGACCAAAGATTTCGTGTTGCGCCACGTGTTCGAGGTCGCCCCCGAGCTGATCAGGCAGCCCTCCGATCTGTTGCGTGTTCTTCTGCGCCGCCATTACCGAGGCCAACGCGTGCCGACGATGCTGGACAACCGCCTGATCCAGCTCCTGCGTGACAACCACGTCTTCGATTCCTGGGACCTCGAACGCATCGTGCCGGACCGACACGCGTTCTTGCTGTTTCTCCAGGAACGGTGGCCGATGTTCGTGGTGAAGATGACTGGCGGTGCGCCTGGCGGCGTGGCTGAGGGTGACGAATCCCTTGGGCTCGAGGTGCGCGGTCCTCGCGACCTGCCCTTCGACCACGACGACGTGCGCGTGTACATCGACAACCTGTTCCTCGAGGGGCTGCTCACGCCTGTAGAGGACGTTTCCTCGGGGTCGCTCGCGAGCGAGTGGGTCAGCGTGGGGGTGCGCCGTGACCTAGAGGCCGACCGACAACGGCGGCTCGAGGGCTTGATAGGCGCAGTCGACGCTGGCATCCCGGGACCTGAGGCACGCCACCAGGAGTGGCTGGCGTTTGGTTACCGCTGGGCTGAGCTGATGGTGCTGCTCTACGAGGGCGGGTATGACCCCGGCCTGGCAGCGACCAAGCGCGCACTGGCGGTGCGAGAACGGGTCGATGCGTCCTTCATGGCGTGGGTCTACCGGCGTTACGCTGGCCTGCACAACCAGCCGGCGCTGCCGCCCGTGATGGTGCACCACATTCCTCGGGCACTCGCGCGTGAGGTCTTGCAGTCCGACCAGTCAAAGGTTGCTCTCTTGTTGCTTGACGGGCTGGCGCTAGATCAGTGGATCGTGCTACGGAAAGCACTGCTTGGCCAGCGGCCTGAACTGCGCCTGATCGAAGGCTCCGTATTCGCGTGGGTACCCACCATGACATCGGTCTCGCGCCAAGCGGCGTTCTCTGGAAAGGCCCCGATCTACTTCCCGGCCAGCATACTCACGACGGGCAGAGACGACGCGCAGTGGTCCCAGTTCTGGAGAGATCACGGACTTGCCCCACATGAGGCATCCTATACCTGCGGCCTTGATGACACATGCCTGGACTGCGTTGCCGCTCTTCTCTCGGACGCGAGGGTGCGTGCTCTGGCCGTAGTGCTTGACAAGTGCGACAGGATCATGCATGGAATGACCCTCGGGACCGGAGGCATGCACAGCCAGATCAGCCAGTGGGCAAGTCAGGGCCTCCTCCGTGACCTTGTGGACCTGCTCCATGATCACGGGTTCTCTGTCTTCCTCACCTCCGACCACGGCAATCTGGAGGCGACGGGGATCGGGCGGCCAGGCGAGGGCGTCCTGGCCGAGAGCCGTGGTCAGCGTGTCATGATCTACAACGACGCCGCTCTTCGGTCTGCGGCAGCCGGAAGGTGCGCGGGGGCAGTCGAGTGGCCGAGCATCGGTCTGCCCGATGGTTTCCTTGCCTTGCTAGCTCCTGGCCGGCAAGCGTTTGCGATCAAAGGCGAGGTGTCGGTAACCCATGGGGGGGTGTCGCTTGAGGAGGTTATCGTTCCCTTCGTCCGGATTGAGCGGAGGGGTTTGTGACTCCACGTCTGCAGAACATCGGTTTCGGCCAACGCATCAAGCTTGATTGGCTGGAGTACACGGCGCAGGCATACCTGGCCGGAGAGGACAGGGACAGCATCAATCGCGGCCTCCAGGCGATGCTTCATGAGGAGTTGTCAGTCGGCGGAAGTGCGCAGCGCGGCAGCCGGGAAAAGGCCATCTCGATTCTGCTGAGATGTTGGGTCACCGTCCCAAGGCACGTGGCACCCCTACGGGACGTCGCGCTGGATCTCCTACGGGAACTCCCTGAAGCGGAGCACCTGGTGCTCCACTGGGGAATGTGCGCTGCAGCCTACCCGTTCTGGGGAGTTGTCGCAGAGACCACTGGGAAGCTGTTGCTGTTGCAGGGGACTGTCTCGGCTGCGCAAGTCCAACGTCGTCTGCGAGAGGTGCTCGGCGAGCGAGAGACGGTTTCTCGGGCGGCAAGGCGAGTGCTCCGGACCTTCATCGATTGGAGTGTGCTGCGGGAGGCCGGTGACCATGGCGTTTACTGGCGGGGGCCAGTGCTGCCAGTGGACCGCCCACGTTTGGCCGGATGGCTCGTCGAGGCCGAACTAACATCGACGGGTGGAATCGCAGCCCGCGTTTCGGGGGCATACCAGTCGCCGATGCTCTTTCCCTTCAAGATCACGTGCACACCGGTTGATGCAGTTGCTGCATCCAGCAACCTGGAGTTGCTTCCCCAGGAAGGAGGGAATGCATCTGTCACGCTACAGGGACCGGTGGTAGGGAAACGGCGGCCCGCGACGCGAGGAGCGGCCCGCCCGGAAGGCTGACGGTTGGACGGGCACTCCTGTTCCAGCATAGTGGGACCGGTTACTTGAGTGTGCTCGAGCAGTCCGCTGGCCCCGAGTGGCCCGCGCGAGATGCACGTCCGTAGCACTGTGTCGGGCTGGAGTGTCGTCGGCGACCGTGGCGGACCGCCCGGCAGCAGGAGATGCGCGTGGTGCTGCCGAACACTACACTATACCGTTGTGGACAGCAGGTGGACGCTGTATTATGCTACGGTCGTTGTTCCAGGGCTGGTGCTATGCGGCTAACTGAGGGGAAAGAGAAGCGGGATTTCGTGGCAGAGCGCCTGATGAACCTATCGGAAGCCGCCGAGTTCCTACACATTGACCCAGATACTCTCCGGAGTCTGACAAGGCGGGGTCGTGTGCCCGCCATGAAGATCGGCCGGCAATGGCGATTCGACCCAGTGCTGCTCCGAGAATGGGTCAGGGAGCAGTCGCTTAAGGCATCTCGCAGAACAGCCCGGCACGGGAAGTAGGGCAACGCACCTTTTCCACACGGGCAAGCCTGACGAAATGCCATGTCTTGGGAAGCATGGAGGAGCAAGAGATGAGTAGGAAAAGCTGGATCGGCCTCCTGGTCGCATTAGTCGTGGTGCTGGTGGGTGCGGTTATCTGGACGACCCAGCGTCCAGGACCAAAGGCAACGATACGCATCGCTGCCGTATTCCCGCTCACAGGTGATAATGCGATATTTGGCGTGCCCCAGAGGAATGCCGCGCAACTCGCCGTTGACGATGTCAACGCAGCTGGCGGCGTTCTAGGCCGCCAAGTGGAACTGGTCGTAGAAGATGACCGGGGACTGGAGACACCCGCAGTTTCTGCCGCCCACAAGGTTGTCCTTGATCGGCGCGTCGTTGCTGTCGTGGGCCATCCGAACAGCGGCTGTGCCATCCCTGCGTCTAAGGTGTACCATGACAACGGCCTGCTCTTCGTTACAACGACTGCTACCAACCCAAAGCTGACGGAGCAAGGATTCGATAACGTGTTCCGCTTTGCGCCAACTGACGACGTCCAGGGACGGTCAGACGCCGAGTTCATATTCCAGGGGCTTGGGAAACGGTCAATGGTGCTGCTTCACGACAATGCTGCCTACGGGAAGGGGATCGCGGATCAGGTTAAGCGACGGTACTTGGAACTGGGAGGCAAGGTAATCCTCGAAGACGCTATCGACCCTCAGCAGCGAGATTTTAGGCTGGCGCTTAGCCGGGTCAAGCGGGTGCGGCCGCCGGTGGTCTTCTACGGGGGCATGCTGCCGGAAGGCACGAAGCTTGTGAAGCAGGCTGCAGAGATGGGTCTGGATACGCTATTCGTCTTTGGCGATGGTTGCTACGATGCGAAATTCAGAGAACTCGCTGGCACTCCCTGCCGGAACGTATTCATCAGCTTTCTCGCCGCTCCTTTGGAGAGCATGGATTCTGCCCGCGACTTCTACCAACGGTACAAGGCCCGCTACGGCGATACGCCTACGTTTTTCACGCCTTACGCATATGATGCCGTCAACATGGTCGTCGATGCCGTCCGCAAGGCCGGGTCGACTGATCGGCAGGCAGTTATTCGCGCCCTTCGTGCTCCCAAGTACACGTTCGATGGCATCACAGGGCCAATCCGGTTCAACGAACGAGGTCAGGACGTGAACAGGTCTTTCTTCATCTACACATTCGATGATTCGGGGAAGCTTGTGCTGTATGAGTCGAAGTAGCGTGCGCAACTCAGGACGGTCAGTGCATGGCGGCTTGACGGTGGCCAGGGCTGTGCTCCCGTACAGTCCCACCCGGCCCTTTGGGTACTGGGGTGGCACGTTCCCTGACGACGAAGTGGAAC
>Ga0315274_10017184_pt1 | contig 10207 bp, 6 predicted proteins | sample YL17G02_20_MG_FD_203700 | JGI IMG/M metagenome (GOLD analysis project Ga0315274, IMG submission 203700) | Sediment microbial communities from Yellowstone Lake, YNP, Wyoming, USA - YL17G02_20 | ecosystem: Environmental > Aquatic > Freshwater > Lake > Sediment | place: USA: Wyoming | collected... | reverse complement strand
TTTGGTATAGTATATAGTCTCAAACATAAAGCGACCTTCTTTTTCAAGACATTCGTCATCTTTTCGTTAAGCCAAAGGGCTTTGCCCTTTTTTTGTCGGCTTTGCTTCAGCTCTTTGACAACCGAATAGCGTGCACTTGCCTAACAGGTTTACGTTTCTTGAGTAACAGCAAATATCGAAGGATCGTTCCCCTCATTTTTTTTGAGGGGACTCTCAAGTAAAATCTTATACGGAGAGTTTGATCCTGGCTCAGGACGAACGCTGGCGGCGTGCCTAAGACATGCAAGTCGGACGAATTGCTTTTGTATAGCAATATATGAAAGCAGTTAGTGGCAAACGGGTGAGTAACACGTGGGCAATCTACCTTCGAGTGGGGAATAACCCTGCCAACGCGGGGCTAATTCCGCATGACACCCTCGGTCGGCATCGGCTGGGGGCCAAGGGCGGCCTCTGCTTGCAAGCTGCCGTTTGAAGATGAGCCCGCGTCCTATCAGCTTGTTGGCGGGGTAACGGCCCACCAAGGCGACGACGGGTAGCTGGTGTGAGAGCATGACCAGCCACAATGGAACTGAGACACGGTCCATACTCCTACGGGAGGCAGCAGTCGGGAATTTTGCGCAATGGGGGAAACCCTGACGCAGCGACGCCGCGTGCGCGACGAAACCCTTCGGGGTGTAAAGCGCTTTTGTCCCGGACGAAACCCCTCCGGCCGAACAAGCCGGGGGATTGACGGTACGGGATGAATAAGCCTCGGCTAACTCCGTGCCAGCAGCCGCGGTAAGACGGGGGAGGCGAGCGTTGTCCGGAATTACTGGGTGTAAAGGGCAGGTAGGCGGACTCGTAAGTCCAGGGTGAAATCCATCGGCTCAACCGGTCGGACGGCCCCGGATACTGCGAGCCTTGAGTCGAGCAGGGGAGAGGGGAATTCCTGGTGTAGCGGTGAAATGCGTAGATATCAGGAGGAACACCGGTGGCGAAGGCGCCTCTCTGGGCTCGCACTGACGCTCATACTGCGAAAGCTGGGGGAGCAAACAGGATTAGATACCCTGGTAGTCCCAGCCCTAAACGATGGACGCTAGGTGTTGGAGGTATTGACCCCTTCAGTGCCGCAGCTAACGCATTAAGCGTCCCACCTGGGGAGTACGGTCGCAAGGCTGAAACTCAAAAGAATTGACGGGGGCCCGCACAAGCGGTGGAGGATGTGGTTCAATTCGACGCAACGCGAAGAACCTTACCTGGGCTTGACATCCCGTGGAAATCCCGAGGAAACTTGGGACCTCCCGCAAGGGACCGCGGGACAGGTGGTGCATGGCTGTCGTCAGCTCGTGCCGTGAGGTGTTGGGTTAAGTCCCGCAACGAGCGCAACCCTTGCCCTTTGTTGCCCCGAGCAATCGGGGATCTCGAAGGGGACTGCCTCGGATAACGGGGAGGAAGGTGGGGATGACGTCAAGTCAGCACGCCCCTTACGTCCAGGGCTACACACGTCCTACAATGGCCGGTACAGAGGGATGCAAGACCGCAAGGTGGCGCCAATCTCTAAAGCCGGTCTCAGTTCGGATTGCAGTCTGCAACTCGACTGCATGAAGTCGGAATCGCTAGTAATCGCGGATCAGCATGCCGCGGTGAATACGTTCCCGGGCCTTGTACACACCGCCCGTCAAGCGATGGGAGCCGGTAAGACCCGAAGTCGTTGCTCCAACCCGCAAGGGAGGGGCGCGCCGAAGGTCGGATCGGTGACTGGCGCTAAGTCGTAACAAGGTAGCCGTACCGGAAGGTGCGGCTGGATCACCTCCTTTCTAAGGAGACCCTTCCGTCGGGAGAAGTCTCTTCCTTCGGAATATCTCCAAAGGTCAATCTCAGGACGCGGAACCTCGAAGCGGTGCACGCTATTCGCGTTTCATCAGGTCCCCTGCCGCTTGACAAACGGCGGGGGATTTGCGTATAATCATCAATTAATCTGAGTCGGGCCCATAGCTCAGATGGTTAGAGCGCACGCCTGATAAGCGTGAGGTGGTTGGTTCGACTCCAACTGGGCCCACCAAAAAACAGGGTTCAAGGCTCCAAGGGTACAAGGGTTAAAACTTAATAAAAGGAGGAAGGGACATGAGACGGTTAGGGCTGGTGGTTCTGGCGTTGGCCATGCTTGCCGGGACGGGGATGGCACAGGAGTGGAACTTCGGGAAGTACGGGATTGGGGTGGGGTTCGGGAGCCAGTACTTCTCCCTGAACAACACATTACCCCCAATCAGGATGAACGGAACCTACACTAGAGGGAATACAATCTACCAGTTTTTCCGCGACACTTCCTTTATTGCCAATGACCAAGTTGTAGCAAGTAGCATTCCAATTGATGCTACGTGGCGACCAATTGAAGCCCTAGGTGTTCGAATCGGGGTAAATTACTTGTTAGGGAGTCAAAGCTTTAAGTTCAATAGGTCCATCAACGAGACCGACGTTGACACAGCTGGGATCACGGAAAGTACGTTTCAAACTCAAGGCTCAGCGACTTTCGACATTGCGAATAAAGTATCAGGGTTCCCGGTCATCTTTTCGTTGGTTCCCTCTTTCAAGATCGGGGAGAAAGTCCTTCTACAGCCTGAAGCAGGGATAGGCTACTATAGCATAACTTTGAAAGGCGATAAGGGGACTTACACGTCCAATATTACAACGATTGACACCGATCGAAATATCAATACCGGCCAGATTATCTTCACAAATACCACGGTAATCTCAGAGTCCTACTCCGGAAAGATGCCGGAAGTAAAATACACAGGGCTGGGTACCTTCTGGGGCTTCGAGGCCCAGGTACTGGTGCACAAAAACGTGGCCGTCAGGGCTCAATTGCGCAAGGGCGCGACCACCCTCAGGGAGAAGTATACCGATGTTAAAATCAGGGTCTGGCAGAGTCCTTTCGGTGGAGCCACCAATCATGATAACGATTCCACTCCGTACGAATCAAGCCTGCATGTGGCCACCGAGGCCTACGGGCTGGGCCTTGTCTACAACTTTTAGGTTGGGGTTTGCTTAACCCCCGCGGCCTTTGGCCGCTGGCACTTGGCGTTTTGCTTGCGGCCCAGGGCTCCTGGGCCGCAAGCCGGTGGAGCGCCAGCCTCACCATGGGGCCGGAGCGATTCCAGATTGCCTCCTCGCAGGGCGGGGCGGCGGTGGACCAGATTCCCTGGGCCGGGAGGCTGTCGTTCCAGTATGCCTGGCACGAGCACCTGGCCCTGAGGTCGGCAACCGGGTTCTTGACCGGGAGCCGGATGGAAAAGGTGACCCCGGCCAGGGGAAGCGGGGATGAAGTGGAGACCAAACTCTGGGGGTATCCCGCGGAATTGGGGCTGGCTTTTCCCCTGGAGGTCCGGGAGGGGCTGACCTTCCTGCCCGGGGCGGGCCTGGGGTACTGCCGTCTGCGCTACGAAGAGAAAGAGAAAATCGGCGGCACGACCTCATCGAGCACGATGTATCGCCTCTCCGGATTCGGCGGGGTCCTTTCGGCAGGCCTGGAGGCGAGAGCCACGGAGCGTTTGTTTCTGTTCGGAGAAGTCCGCTTCGGACTTCCCCTCCTGCGGGAGAGCTGGAGCGAGGGGAGCGACAGCACGCAGACGGCCTATGTCCGAGACGTCCGGCCGACCTGGAGCGGGATGGCCCTCGGCTTTCGCTGGATATTCTAAAGGACAGACGACGACAGGCAGAAAGCGGGAGGCAGCCGTTACTCTAAACTCAAAAGCCAAAATGAAGGGGCTGTAGCTCAGGGGGAGAGCATCTGCTTTGCAAGCAGAGGGTCGAGGGTTCAATTCCCTCCAGCTCCACCATGTCATTTTAGATTTTGGATTTAAAGATCTACCCTTATGATCGGTTTCCCGAGCAAGTCATGAAAAAGCTTCTTTACCCCATCATCGTCTTCCTCATCCTATGTGCCATCGGGGCATGCGGCGAGGAACTGGCCCGGCCCGTGCCGAGCGTTTCCCTGACCGACAATGCCGTGGTCCAGCACATCGCGGCCCATCTTAAACAATACCTCATTCTCTTGGGCGCGGTGATTGTCCTGTTGATCATCCTCTCGATCTACCGAAAGCACAAGCAACACGAGGACGGAATCGTGGAGTATAACGATACCCTGAGGGCGGCCCTGGGCCAGACCCAGGTGACCCCCAAGGAGCTGGACAAGCTGCGGGGGATCCAGACCTTCTACCACCTCTCGGACCGGGAGGTAAAGCAGATCCACATCGCCCAGTTCGAGGAGGTCTTTGCCAACACCCCGCCCGAGACCTTCATCGTGGGGCAGGGGCTGGCCAAGATCGAGGGGGCCCGCAAGTCCCTGGAGCTTTCCGATGCGGAGGTCGCGGACATCCTGGCCGAGGTGGACCGGATCAAGCGGCGGTCCGAGATCAGCAAGGGAAACCTGCCCGAAGCGGCCTCGCCGATCTCCCTCAAGGAAGGGGAAACCTGCCATTTCGTGGCCCAAGCCGAACTATTGGAGGGGGATCTGCCGGAATCGGAGGGGATACGGTTCGAGTTCGGGCGTCGGGCGGTCTATTACCGCGATGGAGAGCTCCTCCCGATTCCGGACAAGGAGCTCGCGGCCCGGGACAGGGGAAAACTCGTGCTCACCAGCCAGAGGATAGTCTTCACCGCAAGAGGCGGACCATTCCAGTACGAGTACGGCAGGCTGAAGGGGGTCGTGGTTTTCCACAACGCCCTGGGTGTTTACCCCGATGCTCCGGAGCGCTGGTTCCGGATCGAGGACCCGGAGACCTGTGCGGTCATCGCCTCTAAGGCGGCGCAGGAGCACCTTACGCTTTGAACCTCGGCTTGGTTGGAAGGGAGGGCCCTCTCGAAGCCCTCCTTTTTCTTTAGGGGATGAGATTCCGGGGGAAAGGAAACCAATTCAAGGAGGCCAATGCGATGAGATGGGCGACCCGCGAGAAGGCCAAGGTGGACCGCATCGCCTGCCCCTGGCTGATCCAGCGCTTCGTGGACAGGGACGCGGAGTTCCTGTACCTGCCCGCAGACACGAAGTGGGATGAGGTGAAGGATGCGATCCCGTACGACGCCCCGGGGGTGGAGTTTGGACATCACGGTCCGGAGTGCTCGTTCGACGCAATCATCAAAAAGTACAAGCTCACGGACCCGGCCCTGCTCCTCCTGGCCAAAATCGTGCGGTCCGCGGACACGGACAACAAGTCCCTTACGCCTGAGGGCTTCGGCCTGGAGGCCATTGCGGACGGGTTCAGACGCATCGCCCTGGACGACTTCGATAACCAGCGCCTGCAGTTCCCGGTCTACGACGCGCTGTACGCCTACTGCAAGGCTAAAGTTGCTGAGGGGTAAGCAAACCTGATGCCGGTGAATTCTCTTCCGGCCTGGGTCGGGCGCGTGGCAAGCTTCCTGGGCCTGCGCCGGAGCATCGTGGCCCTGCTTCTGATGGTCATCCTGGTGGGCCTGGGCGAGCGCATGGCCGAGCGCTTTCTGCCCATCTACCTCCTGGCCCTGGGCGGCTCAATCATCGCGATCGGGCTCCTCTCCGGGCTCCAGAACCTGCTCGGCGCGCTCTACGCCTTTCCCGGCGGGTACTTGAGCGACCGCCTGGGCACCAAGCGGGCCCTCCTGGTCTTCAACCTCCTGTCCCTCGCCGGCTACTTGATCGTCATCCTCATTCCCCACTGGGCCGCGGTCCTGGCCGGGGCCTGCTTCTTTCTCACCTGGAGCGCGATCTCGCTTCCGGCCACGATGAGCCTGGTCTACCAGGTCCTGCCCAAGGAGAAGCGCACCATGGGGGTCTCCCTGCACTCCCTGATCCGCAGGGTGCCGATGGCCCTGGGCCCGGTCCTGGGTGGATCCCTGATCGGATGGTACGGAGAGAGGAACGGGGTCCGCCTGGCCTTTGTCCTGGCCGCGTTCCTCTGTCTGGTCTCGATCTTCTTCCAGGAGTTCCTGATCCAGGAGCGGGCCAAGCCGGCCTACCCAGAGAAGAGCCCGCTTAGGCTGTGGAGGTTCCTGTCCCCGGACCTCAAGAATCTGCTTCTCTCGGATATCCTGATCCGGTTCGCGGAGCAGATTCCCTACGCCTTCGTGGTGGTCTGGTGCCTGAAACAGGTCGGGGTCTCGGCCCTGGCCTTCGGGGTCCTGACTGCGGTGGAGATGGCGACCGCGCTTTTGGTCTACATCCCGGTGGCCTGGCTCGCGGACCGCAGCACGAAGAAGCCCTTCGTGGTCGCGACCTTCGTGTTCTTCACCCTGTTCCCCGGGGTGCTGTTCTTTTCCCGGTCCCTGCCGCTTCTGGTCCTGGCTTTTATCCTCCGGGGGTTGAAGGAGTTCGGAGAACCGACCCGCAAAGCACTGATCCTAGACTTGGCTCCAGAGGACCGCAAGGCCGGGACCTTCGGGCTGTACTATCTGGTTCGCGATGTGGTAGTTTCCCTGGCGGCTTTCGGAGGGGCGTTCCTGTGGCGGGCCTCCCCGGCTTTGAACCTCGGGGTGGCTACGGGATTCGGGCTTTTGGGGACGGTTTACTTCGCCGTCTTCGGCAGGGACCTTGGCCGTTCCGGGAAGTAGGAGACGCACCCAATACCCCCGCCATTACAGCCGTCATTCCCGAGGAGCCTGTCCCGTTACGAGATTCCAAGGACTTACAGGGCAGGACGGAGGCTGGATGGTCGGGGACTCGGAAAAATCTATTCTCCTAACCTTTAGATTTCAGAAGGGTTGTAAAGCCGCCCTCAAAATTCTTTCCGCACCAGGTTGAAAAATCGCTATTCTGCGCCTATATAAGGGAGGGACAGGGTATAAAACTCTCCCAACCCGCCAAAACCCCCCAAAAAACCCCAAAGTACCGTAATGAAACCCGAACCAAACCCATACCAAATACCAACCAAACCCGTACCAAATTCGTATGCACGCCCGATACTCGCCCACCCCTGCACCACCCCGGGAGCACCCCGATAGGGAATCCAGGACCATTCAGGACGGACTCAGGAAGCGTTTCGGTTGAGCAGGGATGAAAAAAACCTCGGGTGAGGGTTGGAGGGCAGGAGGACTTAGGGCTGAATACGAAGAGGATGCCGGGAAGGGGAGGCGTTGGGTCAGGAGGCGTCCAGGGTCTCGCGCACCTTTCTAAGCAGGGCCTCGGGCCGGAAGGGCTTCTGGAGAAAGGCCAGTTTTTCCACGAGGAGTCCGTGGCGGATGATGGCGTCGTCGGTGTAGCCGGACATGAAGAGCAGTTTCATGTCCGGGCGCAGGGCGGCCAGGCGCTGGGCCAGGTCCCGGCCGCTCATCCCGGGCATGACCACGTCCGTGATCAGGAGGTGGATGGGCCCCGGAAGCTCTCCGGAGAGCTTGAGGGCTTCCTCCCCGTTTCCGGCCTCAAGCACGGAAAAGCCCTGGGCTGAGAGGACCTCGCGGATCAGGCCCTGGATCTCGGGCTCGTCCTCGACCAGGAGCACGGTCTCCGTTCCCCCGGGAAGCGTGGTCTCAGCCGGGGCCGACTTGCGCTGCTGCTCTTCCTCCTCGATCCGAGGGAAGTAGACTTTGAACGTCGCGCCCTTGCCCGGGGCGCTCTCGACCTCGATGTGCCCGCCGCTCTGCTTGACGATGCCGTAGACCATTGACAGGCCCAGGCCGGTGCCCTGACTCTTCTCCCTGGTCGTGAAAAAGGGCTCGAAGATGTGAGCCAAGGTGCTTTCGTCCATCCCGTGCCCGGTGTCGCTCACTTCGAGCAGGACATAGGGGCCGGGCGAGACCTCCAACCGGGAAGCCGTAAAGGCCTCGTCCAGGACCACGTTGGCGGTCCGGAGGGTGAGCTTCCCGCCCTGGGGCATGGCGTCCCGGGCGTTCAACGCGAGGTTCATGATCATCTGCTCGACCTGAACCATATCGGCCCTGACCCGCCCCAGGTCCGGGGCGAGCTCGGTCGTCATCTCGATGTCCTCTCCGATCAGGCGACGGAGCATCTTCCCGGCCTCGGCGACCGCGCGGCTCAAGTCCAGGACCACGGGCATGACGGCCTGCCTGCGGCTGAAGGCCAGGAGCTGCTGGGTGAGCGAGGCCGCCCGGTCGGCGGCCTTCTGGATGCCCGCCACGTACTTCCTCAAGGGGTCGTCTGTGGGGAGTCCCTTCTCGAGCATCTCGCCGTAGCCCATGATCACCTGGAGGAAGTTGTTGTAGTCGTGGGCCACGCCCCCGGCGAGGCGGCCCACGGCCTCCATCTTCTGGAGCTGAAGGACCTGCTCCTCCAAGCGCTTCCGCTCGGTGATGTCCGAAAGGAAAGCCAGGGCCGCGGGCTGGCCCTCCCAGAGCACCCGGGCCGCGCTCACCTCCACCCAGCTGGACCGGCCGGTCCGGCCCACCAGCCGGAAGGAATAGACCGGCGGCGTAGGCTCGCCCTTGAGCCGTTTCTCGTAGCGCTCGGCCACAAGTCCCCGGTCCTCGGGGTGAACGAAGCTTAGGAAGGGCTTGCCGAACATCTCGCTCTCGGGGTAGGCCATGAACTCGCAGGCCCAGGCGTTGATGAATTTGAGCCTCCCGTCTTGAAGGACCACGATCCCCTGGCTGGCGTTCTGGACCACCAGCCGGTATTTCTCCTCCGAGGCCGCCAGGGCCTCCTCGACCCGCTTGCGCTCGGTGATGTCTAAGTGAGTGGAGAGGCTAAAAAGCGGCTTGCTTTCCCGGTCGTAGATTGTGTCTACGTTCAAGAGGACGTCCAAAACCTTCCCTTCCTTGGTGACGACCTGGAGCTCCTCATTCTTGATCTTTCTCTCCCGCTTCCAGCGCTCCAGGAGTTGGCGCGCTTTCTCCTGCGAAGAAGGGGCGTACAACGTGGTGAGGAGGGGCTTGCCGATGAGATCCTCCTTGGTCTTGTAGCCCAGGGTCTCCACCGCCACCCGGTTGCAGTCCATGATCAAGCCGTCGAAGGAGATGTTATAGGCGCACAAGGGCAGGTTATCGAAGTACTCCCTCAGCTTGAAACGCTCGGCCTCCAGCGCCTCCTCGGCCCGCTTGCTCGCGGTGATGTCCGTGGCGATGTGGATGATCTTTTCCAGCCGGCCCCCTTCTCCGACCACGGGAGTGCAGGAAATCATGTAGGTGCCGTTAAGAACCTCCATCTCCATATCCACGGTTTCCAGATGCTTCGAATGCAGCATCTTTTCGAACGGACAGTCCTGCGGGGGATGGTCCGAGCCGTGGAAGACCTCGTAGCAGTGTTTGCCCAAAAGGGCTTCCACGGATCGGCCGGTCGCAGCCGTGGCGGCGCGGTTGGCTGCGAGGATGACAAGATCGGGATCCAGGACGACCGCGGGGTGGCCGATGGACTGAAAGATGTTCTCCCACTCCTGCCGGGCGAGCCGGCCCTCCTCCTCGACCCGCTTCAGCGCGGTGATGTCCCTGAAAATGCAGTGGGTCTGTAAGAAACGCCCTTCGGGGTCGCGCCCAATCGTTCCGTCATAGCTTACGAGGAGGAGCGTCCCGTCCTTGCGCACCATCTCGAACTCCAGGTTCCGGATCTCACCTTCGGCCTTGAATTTGGGGAACCGCTGGCGGAAGGCCTCCTGGAAGGGAGGGGTGAGGAACTCGCCGAATCCGCGGTCGATGACCTCCTCCCGGGAATAACCCAAGGCATTGAGCCAGGCCTGGTTCACCTCGATCAAGCGTCCGTCCTCGTCCAGGGACTGGTAGGGGATCGGGGTCTGCTCGTAAAGCAGACGGAAGCGCTCCTCGCTTGCCTTGAGAGCCTCTTCCGCCCGCTTGCGCGCGGTATGATTCCCCTTTTCGTTCATCCCAAACCTCCTCCCATAAACCCGAAGACGGCTTCCGCGGGACTCATCAAAGCGACCACCCCTCTCCTGTGAGCGGATTGACTCGCTATGCACAGAGAGAGGGGCGGCCTTGGCATGGGTTCCTCGTTTTTCCTAAATAAGGAGAGCGTCCTGCATCAACTCATGGAGGTTCGCATTTTATATTATTAGCGCTCATAAATCTGCATCAATGATAGCAGGAAGCCAGGGAAAAAGCAAGCGATAAATTGAGCCAAGAGAAAAAAGATTCAGGGCGTGGATTTAAGAGAAAAGAGAGGCTCAGGGGGCGTCGAGCAGGGCGCGGACCCTGCGGGCGAGGGCCTCGGGCTTGAAGGGCTTGCGCAGAAGGGAGGTCCCTTCCTTCAGCACGCCGTAGGGGGCCAGCTCGCCGTCGGTGTAGCCCGAGATGAAGA
>Ga0315274_10017182_pt1 | contig 10207 bp, 12 predicted proteins | sample YL17G02_20_MG_FD_203700 | JGI IMG/M metagenome (GOLD analysis project Ga0315274, IMG submission 203700) | Sediment microbial communities from Yellowstone Lake, YNP, Wyoming, USA - YL17G02_20 | ecosystem: Environmental > Aquatic > Freshwater > Lake > Sediment | place: USA: Wyoming | collected... | reverse complement strand
TCTAAAAGGAATGGGGAACTAATGTATTCAATATTTAAAAAACAAATTGATGAAGCAGGGAATATTAACTTTATTCTAGTTAATTCTCTTGAACTAGAAACTGATACAGTCAGCGAATTATCGGTATTGAGATCATTAAGCGAAGATGAGTATCACGCTGAACTAACAAGTGAATCTTTTACATCAATTTTGGAGTTATAAATGGCAAGTTATATTGATAGATCTTATGACGCTTTAGGGATTAGACAAGAGAGAATTAATACTTTTTTTTCTGATTTAGAAAGTAAATTAGCCACTATTGGTGCTCCGTCCACTAACCATATGGATATTTACTGGGACGGCTCTAAAGTTAAAATTACAGCTACTGACGAGCAAATTTCTGGATTAAGCAATATTGAAAAGTTTAAATATTACAATCAAGGTGTGGGCTTAATGAAATTAGCAATGAACAAACAGCTATACGCATAGGGAGAATTTATGCCAGCACCGATTGCACAAAGTAAATATAAAGAGTATTTTGAAAATAATATTGATCTAAGAAATAAAATGCGACTAGCCTTTGCGCAAGCACTAGATGCTTTAGATAGTGGATCATTAGGGGCACTTGAGGATTTTGATACCACACTTGATGGGGTTTATATGCGCTACCGTACAAATGAAGCCATATATATTAATGAGCAAACTTATGATGCTTGTTCCCCTGCATTAAGAAAACAGGCATATGATAGACTTGAAAGGTTTATGAAAATTGCAATTGAAAGATACAATATTCAGTATAATCTATAAGATTGACTTTTTATAGGTCCTGTTTATACTTTATACATAGCTACTAAATAACATCAATAAGACCACGGAGGCGATGATGAGTATCAAAGGATTCAAGTCACAACAAGCACTTTCTAAAAAACTAGGTGGTTACACCGAAGATCAATCAATTGACCAAGCAAGATACGTTACTGTTCAGGAGATGGGTGGCAAAAGACACGCTCTTGATGTAATAATTCAAGGTGCTTATCAAATTGGAGCATCACCATCAACAGTTGGTGCTGGTTCAAATATTAGAGTAATTAAATGTGTAGCTCATGGAGCTAACAAAAATGATATAATTAGGCTTTCAAATGGTACTCAATTTTCAGCAATTTCAATTCCTGATGCTGATACCATTATAACATCAGTAGAATTAGATGTAGATCCTACAGGTGATATATTTACAATTTGGAGACACATTACTCCGTCTTATAATGCTGATGGGTCTTTAAATGTATTAGCCTCTCAAGCTCCTATAAAGTTTAATAAAGATGGTGTGGCTACAACTGTAAATTATGATACATTTGCCCCTTCGTCATCAGAGGCTCTACCAGTAAATATTGTAACTGTTAATGGTCAAGGAATTGCAACAACTGTTGACCTTTCTGGGGCACAAATTAATGTTCAATTAACCGACAGGGGATCTTCTCCTGATTCTGTTCAGATTGGAGATGGAACAACCATTGCTGGAGTTTATCCTTTAACAAATGATTTAAAAACACATGATTTAATGTCAAAAGTAATATTAGATGATATTCAGCAAAATACTGTTAACACTTATGACTCTGTAAATAGAATTGATTTAAAGACACCGGAACTGGGACAGGCATTAGAGGCAAATTCTGTCCCAGTAGTTTTAACAGCTGCTCAGTTAATTACACTGACTCCTCCTTCTGCAATTACTGGATTTTCTACATCTGCCAATCAGACGAATGGTACTCAACAAACAAAAATAACAAACGGTACAAACAATGTTGATGTTAAAACACTTGGAACTCAAGTTGTAACTGGAGACTATGGACTTATTGTAAATGCGGTTATGCATGGTATAACTACAGGCGGTGGTGGTGGCTATGTTGACGTAAAAGTCAATCCTTCTGGTGCGCTTACTGTTGAATCGACTGTTGTCTCTTCAGCACTGCCTACTGGTGCGGCTACTTCGGCTAACCAAACATCACAACTTGCCCAAGAAACTAACATTAATACAGCACTAGGGATAACATCTGATACCGTAGCAACTACTGATATTGGTACATTTAGTTTAATAGCATTAACTAAAAGAATTGCACAAAACATTACGACTATGTCTGCAAAACTTCCTGCTGCTCTTGGTGTACAAGGATCAGGAGCATCTTTATCAGTAGTCCAAGCATCATCTTCTAGTTTTTCAGTTGTGGATGTTGTTAGAGTTCCAACATACGCAGAAAGTTTGGTGATTACTCAGGCATCGGCTATTACTCTTTCTGCTCCTGCGACAGCTAGAACCATGAAGGTTCAAGCAGACAATACAAACGCTGTTAATTTAAGATACAAAGTTGCGGCAACTCCAACTGCAACAAGTGGTCATCAATTAGAGCCTGGTCGATCAGAGGATTGGACAGTAGCAGGGGATGTTGTGGTTATTGCAGAATCAACAGCTTCAGCACAGAAAATTTATATAACATGGGGAGCGTAATATGAGAGTAAGTAAACTATTTATTATAGCGTGGGTGTTTTCTACACTAATCAATGCATCGCTTCCGCCAACTACACTTTCAGGGCAAAGCTCGGCAACAAAGCCGACTACTTTTACATTCAAGGCACCGTACAGTCAGGCAACTCAAATAAGTGGAATTGAGTCATTAATTGAAACTGGCGATGAAAATATGTTGGTTGATCCGGGTATGGAATCATCTGGTGTTTCAGCCTATACTTGTACAGTTGGAACTTGTACTAAGACGACAGTTTCGGGTGAATTTTCAAGCGGTAAACAAGCCCTCAAAGTAGCTCTTTCATCTCAAGCGATGAACGTATCCCAAACAGTCAACACACCTTTAGGGATTCAAAAGCAGGGTTACGTTAGAGTACTTTATAGAGTGCCTGCAACCATGGCTGACTTTCAAATTTGCTCCATTGTTAATTCGGCTGAGCAAACCTGTGTGCCCACAAATAACCTAATCAAAGACGACACATTCAGATCAATCGAAATTCCTTTAATTTTTAACGCTACAAATGCCGGAATCAAGTTTAAAACAACTTTATCATACAGTGGTAATGCTTTTTTTGATGCCGCAGTTGTGGCTCAAGGATTAGGAACGCAGAACTTGATGCTGGATAATACTTACTCGGCTCAAATGTCGTCGGGTGGAGTTATCAGTGGTGAAAACAAAGATTGGATAAATGGGAACTGCACTGGAACTGCACCTTATAATTGCACTCTTGTTAGCAATGTTTTTTCATCTACTCCTAATTGTACAATAACAAGTGCCGAGGCAGGAGTTGCTTCAAGTGCTAGAGTTGGGACGATTAACACTAGTTTAACAACATCTTCACAGTTATCGTTTACACTGCATCAGTCTGGTGTTGGTAACGTGGCTTCAGCAGCCGTCATCACCTGCCAAAAATCCGGCAACGACTACCTTGCAGCTTCATCGAGTGTCTATAGTCAGGCGAGTGGGAATTATGATTGGACTAGTTACACTGCAACATTTACAGGGTTAGGAGCAGTCTCTCCATCTACAAATAACTGTAAGCATAAAAGAGAAGGCGGCGACTTGTTAGTTGATTGTAGACTTACAAGTATTGCACCAGCAGCTTCACTCGTATCTATATCACTTCCAAATAGCTTAATTCTAGATTCAACTAAAATAATTGCAGCGAACATAACAACTGCGGCTGGGCAAGCTTTTGGTACATGGACACAAGATGCATTAGGTGGTTACGGCTCAATAGTAACAGCTACGGGAACTAGCACTTCTGTGGTTTATACAGGTCAATACATAAGTGCAGCTAATCAGCTTATTCCGCAAAATGGAACTAGTGCCTTTGTTAATTCTATTACTTCATTTCGCTTTCGAGTTCCAATCTCAGGCTGGTCAAACGCTGCCATGATTGTCGGAAGCTTTGCAGGAGTTCCAACGGTTCCGGGGTATCAGGGGAATGTGGATACTTTTAGCGTGAGTTATGGGACGACAAATGCCACGACTGCATGCACAGGTTCGCCTTGCTTTGTAGATCAAATCGGCACTTCTGTTACAAATATTACTCGTGCAGCAATAGGGAACATGACAATGAATGTTCCAGTAACTTATTCAAAACTAAAATGTATTTTATCAGTGGCTGCTATTTCTGGGAGCGGTGTTGGATTGGCTTACATTGCTAATAACCTGCAATGTTCAAGCTGTAATAGTCTGCAATTTACTTCCACAAACACATCGGGAACTTCAGCCGATTCTTTCGGCACTCTTATGTGTCAGGGGTTAAGATAATGTTTAATTTAAAAGTTACAAAACAAGACGGCTCAATTGAACAATCAGATTTTAAAACAAATCAAGAAGCAATTGATTGGCAAGCTCATTTAGAAAATGACTTAGGTTATGTCGATTGCACTTTTTTAATAACTGAAACCAAAGAAGCAATAGAAGACATCTCACCACGACAAATTCGCATGGCTTTACTTAGCATGGGTTTAACTGAAGCAGCGATAGATAGTGCTATCAGTACGCTCTCAAGCCCATCAAAAGAGCAAGCGATGATTGCATGGAAATATTCTACTACTTTTAAAAGAAGTGAAGTGGCGGTTGCCATGATCGGAGCTTTGTTAAGCCTATCCTCTGAGCAGTTGGATGGCGTTTGGAAGATCGGGAGTAATCTATGACATTAATAGAATTAGCTACGTTGTTTAGGACTATAAACCTATATTCTCACCATGCTCATAATTTGACTTCTGGTGATACGTTTATGCAAGACCATGCTTTTTTAGGTGAAGTTTATGACCTTGCTGATACATTCTATGATGATTGTATAGAGCGTCATATTGGTACTCAAAATGATAAGGTAGATTTATGTCAAATCATTAAAGATGCTTATGATCTAATTGAGAAGATGTCTGATGATTATTATAAGACAATCTTAGTATTATTGGAAGAAGCTACTAATTGTATTGATGAAATGTGTAAAGATGATAAACTTAGCTCTGGAACTGAGAACTTAATTCAAGGTCAAGCTGACCAATTAGAGGTCCTTATTTATAAAATAAAGAGAAGGATTAAGTGAAGAAAATAACTGCGGAATTAATTTTGTCAGTAATGCTAGCCCCTATTGCAATTTGGTTTGCATCGTTTGTTATTTCAACATATAAAGTAGAAGCAGAAGTTCAGAACACAAAAGCTGATATACAAGAGATAAAATCTGACGTAAAGTATATTAGAAACTATCTATTGGAGAAGAAATAATGGCAAATTATGTTGGTGATCCAGACTATGAACAAAATGCTGGTTATACACCTGCAAAACTATATAGAACAATGAGCAGAGAATCAGGTACAGGTCTAGATATGGCTTCAGCCCCTGCTGCTGCCCCTGCTGCTGCCCCTGCCGCTCCTCCTACAATGGCTCAAGGTGCTGCATCTGCTATGAACGCAGGTGGATCTGCTGGATCTGTATTAACATCAGCAGGTGCTTATGGTCTTTTAGGGGATTCAGCATTACTTGGAGCTGGTGGGGCAACACTTGGAGCTGGATTAGCTTTAAGTGCTTATGAGCAAAGTCAAAAAGCAAAAGCTATGGATGAGGCAGCTAAAATTCAAGAAGCTGAACAAAGAAAAGCTGCTGTACAAAACGCATTAAATCAAGCTCTAGGAGCAACTAGACAACTAGGCGTATAATGAGAAGATTAGAGTTATTAATTAATGAAGCTAGATTATCTACAAATACAACTGATATAGCTTCGGTTTCACCTGCATTATTGCAGGGATATATGAGTAGAATACATTCATATGTAGAAGATTTGATGTTCTTAGTTAATGATGAAAATGATCTTTTTGTCAGTGACTGGTATTTTACCCTAGTTTCTGGTCAAGATGAATATCCATTGCCAATTAATATATATGCAAAATCATCTATTGATAACTTAGCAATATCATTTTTAAATGGTTTATCTAATACATATTTACCATTAAAGAAAACCTCAAGAAAGCAACAAGGATTCACATTTGGATACTTTGTTCGTGAAGATAAAATAGTTCTAACTCCAAGACCAACTTCACCATTAAGCATGAAAATGGCTTATGTTAGAAAGCTTCCTACTCCATCAGTTAGAATTGGTAAAATAACTTCATTTACATCAACTCAGATTGTATTAAGTGGATATGTGCCAAATATAAGTGCATTAGATGATTTTATTTGCATTGTAGATGCTAACGGCTCAGTGCTAAACAAAACAGTAGATGCAAATAATAATGTTGTATATGTTCCAATTGCTTTATCAGATGATACGGCTGGAACTCTTACTGTTGATGCCTCTATAGGGGCAGTAAACGGTGCCTACGTAGTTTCTGGTAAATATGCTTCATCTCACATGCAACTGCCTTTAGAATGTGAAAAATACCTTATTACAGCACTGGAAAGAATGATTCAATATAGACAATCATCTCCTGATATAAAAGTATCAATGCTCTTTACTGAAGATGAAATGAATACAATTAAAGAAGTATTTGCAGACAACTCATACGATGATGCAAAACCGCCTGTTACTGAATGGCAAGAGTGGCTTCCGTAATGAGTACAGTAAAAGTATTCTCGCTTGGTGGATTAGATAAAAAATCAAATGATCTTACGAGAGCAGTTGATAAAGCATCTGATATGGTCAATATGGAATACGATACTCAGTCAACCATTAAAAAAAGAAATGGATTTGCTGAAGTTGTAATTGACGGTGGATCAGTCGCTAAGTTTGATGATTTAATCTATTACAATTCTAAAGATGAATTTATTGGATTTACAAATCATGCTAGGTCAATTCAAGTATTAAAAAGAAATGGAAGCAGCTTTACTTCAAAAGAATTAATATTCCCTTATCAGCAATATGGAAGCTTTACAGCTTCTTTAGTACCTATAGATGCAAGCACATCAACAATGAATGTAACTAGCTTTATTAGTGGTAACATAGTTGTTGGAAGCAATGTGTCTGACTTGGCTGGATTTTACGGTAAAGACACTTATGTAATTGCTTTTGGAACTGGTACGGGTGGTACTGGAACTTATATAGTAAGTAATTCTCAAACTACACCGGGAACTACTACATTTGTATCAAGATTTGCAATGTCTAATATATCAATTTCATATTGCGAAAATCAAAACAATTTATATTTTAATAATACTGATTATAATTCATTCGTAATGAAATATGATGGGGATAGTTTAACTAGATCTGGTTTATTTACACCTAGAAACTCTGCTACCGCTAAAATAGATATATATCCATCTTTTACAAATCCATCTGGTGGATTTAATAGATTTTTTTATTCTTATAAAGACATAAATGGAAACATTACATATTCTCCATACTATCAATCAACTACGTCAATTACTGGTTCGTCTGTTCTTTCGATTAGTTCATTTGCACAAGATGCAAACTCTTTAGTTAATGGATTTTTTAATAAATATTGCTACATAGCAAAAACTGGTCATACGAATATAACATCTTTGGCAAGAACATTAACCTGTAACAAGCATAATTATGTTGCTGGTGATAAGTTTTTAATTGATATGGAAAATAAAGCTATAAGCATAGCACCAACTGGTAAAGCATTTATTGTTTTAGATGTTGAATCTGTCGTAACTGGAACAAGTATTACTTTTACATCAGCATCAATAGGTTTATACGTAATTAGCTTTTCAGATCTTAGTGCGTATTATTCTTCAATTTATCCAGTTGATGTTAGATGCAAATTGCAATGTTTTTATTCGGCAACTGAACTTACGGGATATACTAATCTTATAAATTGGGTTATTGACAATAGCTCTGTTGTTAATTCTTTGTCTGGATCAACTGTAGAAGCTGTTCTTTCTCTTTCTGCAATTTCTCCTACGTCTTTTGAAGATATTTATGATTCAGCATATTTAAAACTTATGCCTCCAATTTGTAAATACATAGCTTCTTATGGAAATCAAATTGCATATGCTTCAATTCAAGCTTATTTTACTGGATATACTAATTTATTAGATGCTCCAAATCAAAGAATTGAATTTGCAAACACTTCATTGATTACATACTCAGATATTTCTACTGGTGATGGTCCAGAAGGAACATCTGACTTTAACTTTACCAAAATAGGCGAAACTTGGGATGGTAATATAGCCGGAATAAGAAGGTGTAATGACTCATTGGTTATATTTAAAGATAGAGGAGTATTCTCTATTGATGGAACGCTTATCGATGGTCAGTATTCATTAAGAAAGATAAACAGCAACTTTGTAGGCTGCACATCTCATAAATCTATTTTAGATGCTGATGAGGGTGTTTATTTCCAAGGTCATAATGGTTTATATTTTACTAATGGTGTAAATATAACAAAACTGTCTTACGAAATAGATTCTGTATTTTTATCAGGATCATACCTTAACACAAGATCAGTAAGGCTTAAAAAGAAGCAAAAATCATTTTTTTATGTTCCAGATATACTTTCTGGTACATATAAAATAGTAATCATAGATTATTATTATCAGCAAATATATATGTGGAACTCAGCAACTTTACCTAGCTCTGGGATTGTTGAAGATAAAAATGGAGATGTATATTTTTGTGATGGTCTTAAAATGTATAAATTTAATGATACTTATACTGATAATGGAGCAGCTATTACGTCTTTATATAGTACAACTTGGCACCATGCAGGAGAGCCTTCTTTAAACAAGAAATGGTTATCTTTAAGAACTTTTGGGTTAACTAATGATGCCTTTACAGCAACAATTACAACTGAGGGTGATTGGCAAGCAGGCACAACTTTAACTACAAATTCATCAGTATATAGTTCGACTACTCAAACTGACTTTAAAATGCTTGATATGCAGACTAAAAAATCATTAAGAATTAACTTTAGTAATTCAACAAACAATGAGAATATGGTTCTTACTGGTTATGAATTAACTTACGAGATGTTCAATGTCGTCGATAAAAACTAATTTTGAAATGCCAAGAGGGGATGATCCCGTAAAGCAAGCTCAAAGATTGAGTCAGGATTTGTCTAGTAATTTTAAGGCAGTTTCAAAACAAATAACTAATATTCAGAATACAATAAATAATGCTATATCATCTCAGTTTATTGATTTTCCATTTACCATAGCACATAATACATCAGTAACATTAACACATAATTTTAATGTAATACCTACTGGATGGTATATAATAGATAAGAATGATTCGGGTACTGGCGGTGGGAATATATACAGAACATCATGGTCAACTACAAATATAGTGCTTACTAATTTTAATGCGCTAGGATTTGCATCAGTATATTATAATATTAGAGTTTTTATTTAGGGAGTAACATATGACATCACCGGGAATTGTGGATTGGTCAAAAGATCTTAAAAATGGAATGCCTCCGGGATTAACTCCGGGTGATATTTATGGTCCGGGAAGCGGTGGCTTAGATCTTTCTGGGTCTCCTGATACAATAAAGGGAGCAGAGCAAGGTATCCGTTTTGGTCAATTGTTGTATGGTCAAGGTATTGGAGATGTGGGTAAAGAGTCCGCTGATTATGCAGAAAGAGTTAAAGGAAGGTTAGATACAGACTATGCTAAGGCTGATATTTATAGACAAGGTGCTAATAGAAGACTAGCTCAAGGTGCTAATAAACTAGGAATGGCAGGTGCATCTTTAGGTGGAGCACAAGAGCAAAATTACAGACAATCTGGAATGGAGGCGTCTGCAATGAATCAAGATTATAAAGATAAAGCATTAGCTCTTTATGGTCGTAACATATCAGCAAAACAACAAGGTCTAGCAGGTCAATATATGGCTGGTGCTGGTATTGGACAGGCTTCTACTCCCACCGGTACTCCTAATTATGGAAACTCTGGGTTATTTGGTGGTGTGTCAGTAATATGCACTGAATTACATATTCAAGGAAAAATATCTAGAAGAGAATGGATACAGGCTAATAGATTTGGTCTATCTGTTAATAAAAATACTTATATTGGCTATTTGACTATTGCAAGTCCTATAGTAGAATTAATGAAGAAATCAGATAAATTCTCTAACTTATTTATAGGTTGGGCGAAGTCGATAGCAAGAAAAGAACCTAATTTGCTTACTAAAATTTTATTACCTATTTGTTGGATGGTTGGTTATGTTAAAGGATTTAAAAAAGAAAAAACTTCTAGCGTCTCTTGCTAAAAAAGGACCGGGCTTAACTAG
>Ga0315274_10017181_pt1 | contig 10208 bp, 8 predicted proteins | sample YL17G02_20_MG_FD_203700 | JGI IMG/M metagenome (GOLD analysis project Ga0315274, IMG submission 203700) | Sediment microbial communities from Yellowstone Lake, YNP, Wyoming, USA - YL17G02_20 | ecosystem: Environmental > Aquatic > Freshwater > Lake > Sediment | place: USA: Wyoming | collected... | reverse complement strand
CCATCGAACAGCTTCACGCCCAGATCAACGAACTCCGCGAAATGGTGAAGCAACTGCAGGCCCAGGTCGAGAAGCTGTCGCGCGGAAAGAAGTAGGCCCCCGCGGCGTCCCCCAGGTGGACCTGACGCCACCGTGTGCCAACGACAAGCGTCGGGCTTCATGAGGACCAGAACTCTGGCCTAGGCCGTCTGAGTAAGACGGGCCGGAGGGTTGCGGTGCGTGAGCGCTAGGCGCGCGGGCTCCAGCCTAGCTTCACCGCAGGCGCGCCGCGCAGCCTCCCCTTGTTCCGGGCGCCGGCGGCAATCCAGTGACGAAGCGGCGTGAACGCCGCGCCCCACCGCCCCTTCTGGACACGCTTGCCACGGCCCCACCACGGATGACACGAGCGCGAGAACCAGCGGCGTACAGGTCGTGCTGGTCAGGGGCCTGGCCAACTGCAAGAATCACTGTGTCTCGGCCGGGCTTATGAAAGCACTACTCCTCGGTCTTCTGTGTGCGGTCACGGCGGCGAGTCCGCTCGCGCAAACCAACGCCGTCGGTCCGGTGCCGGACGCTTTGCGGCGTGAGCTGAAGCTCGACGCGTTTTACCAGAAGCACATCGCCGTCGCCGGATTCCCCATTCTGGGATCGATCAACGTGTCGGACTTCGCCCTGCGCGAGGCGGCGTGGATCCTGGAACACCTTTTGGAAGGCCGGGAGGACATCCTGCGCGCCATGGCCGGTCATCAATCCCGCCTCGTCGTGATGGCCTGGAACGAGTTTACGACCGATCTGCCGGAACAACGCGATATGGAGCCGCGGGTGTTCTGGGACCGCCGGGCGCGCGGGCTGGGCGGAACGCCAGTCAGTTGCGCCGAGGAGAACCTGCTGGGCTACCCGGGCGACCCGTATGCAACCGAGAATATCCTCATTCACGAGTTCGCTCACGCCATCGAGGAGGTCGGCCTGAAATCGATCGATCCCCGTTTTGAATCGCGGCTGAAGGCGGCCTATGAAAACGCCATCCAGCGGGGGCTGTGGAAGGGCACCTACGCCGGGTCCAACCCGAGCGAGTACTGGGCCGAGGCGGTGCAGAACTGGTGCGACGACAACCGCCAGAACGACGCCCTGCACAACCACGTCAACACCCGTGACGAGCTCAAGGAATACGATCCCGAACTTGCCCGCTTGTGCGCCGAGGTCCTGGGCGATCACCCGTGGCGGTATCGCAAGCCGACGAACCGCGAGCGGGCGGGCCGCGCCCATCTCGCCGGCTTCGATTCCGCGCGGGCGCCGCATTTCCGGTGGCGGGAAGCTCCGGTGCCGGAGGTGCCGCGCGTGCTGATCCAAACGTCCTTGGGCGACCTCGAAGTCGAGCTCGACGCCCGCCGCGCGCCAGTCACCGTGACGAACTTTCTTCACTATGTGCACGCGGGCCTGTTCGCCGACGGTTCGTTCTTTCGCACGGTCACGAGGTTCAACCAGCCGACGAACACGGTGAAGATCCAGGTCGTGCAGGCGCAGGCCAACGCCGCCCGGGAGAAGGATTTCCTTCCCCCCATCCCGCTTGAACGCACGCGCGACACCGGCCTGCGTCACCTGGACGGTACGCTCTCCATGGCGCGCGCCGAGGCGGACACCGCCCAGGACAGCTTTTCCATCTGCATCGGCGATCAACCCGAGCTCGACTTCGGCGGGAAGCGGAACCCGGACGGCCAGGGGTTTGCGGCGTTTGGCAAGGTGGTGAAGGGCAGGGACGTGGTGCAGAAGATCCACGCGTCGTCCGCCGAAGGCCAGAAACTCTCGCCGCCCGTCCTTATCCAGCGCGCCATTCGACTCAACTGACTACGGTGCCGCTCTTTCAGCCGGCTTTCCTCGCTTCGCGCGACGGGTCAGGGCTTCCAGCTCGCGCCGCTCCGCGTTCTGCTGAAGCCCGATCTGGTCCATCGGAATGGGCTTGAACCCGATCTCCCACGCCGGCGAGTCGGGCTTGAGCCGGAAGTCCAGCTTGTCAGGCGCGACGAAGCCCGGATCGGCACCCACGTAGTTGTCGCGGATCTGCTGCAGCTTCGCGTCGGCGTGCCAGCAAACCTCCAGCCATTTGCCGCCGACCGAGACGTTGCGCTCGATGACATTGCCCTCGGGCGGGATGCCGGCTTCGGCCGACGGGTAGTACTGGTCGAGCGTCGTGAGGGCCGGATACCGCTGGCGGTAGAGCGCCGGCGGGACGTCGGCGAGCCGCTTTTTCATGTAGTCGGCCACCATGTTGTGCCAGACCGGTGACTTGTCGAGGCCACGGCCGTCGAGCGACACGGCGGGCGTGCAATCGACGAAGATGTTGTTCACGACGCGGTGATCGCGTCCGCCACCCAGGAACGCTGCGCGTTGGACACGATAGAAGACGTTGCCGGAAATCTCCGTGCCGCTCACGCAGTCGTCCATATACGCGCCCATCGAGCCCATGCCCACACCGCCGGTGTCGTGGATGAAATTGTGGCGGATCACGTTGCCCCGGTAGGTGTAATCACGGCCAGTGTAGATGGCGCCGACATCGCCGGTCTCGAGCGCGACGTGGTGAATCTCATTGAACTCGATGACGTGGTCGTTGCCGCTGAACAGGACCGCGCAATGCGGGTGATCGTGGATCAGGTTGTGCGCGACGCGGTGGCCCACGCCGCTGACCAGTACCGCCGGCACGTAGCACTTCGACCAACGTCCCTGCCTCTGGAAATGGGAGTTCTCGACCGCGTGCCCGCCGGGGCTGAGGGTCTGCCGATCACCGCCGCTGATCGACACCCCGCCGTCGCCGGTGTTCTCGATATCGCAGGCCGCCACGCGATGGCCTTTGCCGCCCTCGATCTGGACGCCGTAATTGCCCATCAAGCGGATCGCGCAGCCAACGATCTGGTTGCTCGCGCCGCCCTTGATTGAGATTCCGTGACCACGCGACGCCTCCAGCACGAGCCCCCGCACCGCGACGTGTGAAGCCTCGTTCATCGAGATGAGCGGTTGGTCCAGCAGGGACACCAAGACCTCTCCCTTGTCGATCGGGTGGGGTGGCCAGAAGTAGAGCCGGCCGATCTGCCGATCCAGGAACCATTCACCCGGTTGGTCGAGTTCTTCAAGGACGTTGAGGAAGTAGAACCGCTGGTCCTTGCGGAAACCGTAGAGCCCGTGCGGAGCCGCGGTCTTGATGAGACGCTGGTCCAGGTCAAGGGATTCCACGCGCTCATACGAATTGGCCCAATCCCACGCCCAGTAGCCATGCACCCAGAGATCGCGCGAGGCCTGCCAGCCCCGCGGACGCTCCCCGGCGTAACCGAAGCCGGCATTCAGGGCGCCGATCTTTCCGCCGTGATCGTCGCCCTGGCCGGAGCGTGCCGGAAACCCGGCGATCTTCTCGAACGCGCCTTCGTTTGGCCAGCGGGCGAGCGTCATCGGTTGACCGTCGATAAACAACTCGAGATGGGCGGGGGTGAGGCTCCGACCGAAGCCACGGGAACGCAGCTCACCGAAGTTCGTAATCCCTTGAGCGCGGAGATCGGCCACCAGCACGCGTGCGCGAGCCGCCTCGGGGAGTCGCTGGAGTGTCGCGGCATCCTGGACCGGCTGGAAGTTTCGTACGACCCGGCCGCCGAGCAAACGCGCTGCTTCCTCTGGTAGCCACGATAGATGACGGGCGATCCGGGCGTGCCGCTGTCTGCCGCACTGAGTTCGAACGACCGTTCGCGAACGTAGGTGCCGCCGCGAACCCAGACGCTCACACCGCCCTTGGGCACCCCGGACTTCTGCTTGAGCTGGCGGACCGCGTCGCGGGCCGTTTCGAGTGTGACGAATGGCTTGCGCTTTGTGCCGGGGTTCGCATCGCTGCCGTTCGGCGACACGTAGAACCTGGCCGGGCCGGCGGACAGGGCCACGGTGAACAAGAGAAGTCCGGCCAAAGCGGCGAACCGACGCCCTGGCGTAGTGCAGCTTGGAGGGCGTCCGAGTTTCCAGCACATCCACGCATTCGTTGTCCCAAAGCTGTTCGGTGTCGGTTCAAATGCCGGGTGGCTGCCCGTCTTAGTCACTCCGTGTTCGGTCAGTGTGCGGTTCATCGGGGCCACGGCTTACGCTGGTCCGCCCGGGAAGGCAAGCCGGTTCCGGCAGGCGTGGCGTGAGATTACGCGACGCAGCAACTCTGTCCGGCGCGGCTTCAGTAAGTGAGCAACTCCAGGAGATTGTGGCCAGCGGTGGCGAGTTGCCAGCAACCCTCGCGCTGTGCCACCAGCTTCCGACACGGGCTCCGTCGGTACTCCTCTTCGTTGACCGAGAGGAGCAGCCGTCGCGCAGTGCCCGGCACTTCGTCGGCCGTGCGCGGGATGAGCCGGACGGGGATGCCCGTGGCGTTCAGGTGGAGTTCGTAACCGACCGGGTTGCCCCGCTTGACGGGAGCATTGGTTTCCACGAGGGCCGGGTAGCGCCGCAGCCAGGGGAAATCGGTGTTGCGGACGAACGCGCGACACAGCACGGGCTGGCGGCGGAGGAGCTGGACGAGGCTGAAGTTGGTCTTGAGCCGCTGCTGTTCGAGCAGGATCAGGTGAGGATCGAGCCCGAGCAGGTTCAGCCCGTTCCACTGGCCGTGGTCGTTGCGTTGATCGGGGTAGGCCTTCTTGTACCAGAGGGGAAACCGCTCATTGACGAACAGGTTCAGCTCGAAGTGAACATGCGCGCGGTCCGGCGAAATCGACTGGCCGGTGTTGGTGGTGCGGCCCATAACAGCGATGGCTTCACCGGCCCGCACGGCCTGGCCAACAGCCAGGTCCTCGCGAATCTGGCGGAGATGGGCGTAGAGAGAATAAACCTCGATCCCTTCGACCTCATGTCGGAGGAGCAGATAGATGCCGTAGTTGGACAGCGACGACTTCTTGTTGAAATAGACCACCGTGCCGGCGGCGGTGGCCAGCACAGGATCGGTGGGTTCACCGCGGGCGTCGCGTTGGAGGCCGCGGATGTCCAGGCCTTCGTGGAGCTGCCAACCCTCGGAGCGGACGCAGCCGAACGTGCCGCTGGTCCACGGTTTGCCAACGGTGCCGACGAAGAAACGCTCCTCGCCTCCTGGCTGAAAGAGCGCGCGATTGGAGGTAGGCAGCAGGAACGGCCCGTCCTGAGCCCCAGCGTGCAACGCGAGTGCCAAGCCGAGCGTGAGGCCGGAATGGAGCAACCGTCTCACTCGTCCTTGAAGAGGGTGCCCTTATCCCGCTTTTTGGCCCCGTTGTTGAGCCCCAGGGCGATCTCGTCGGCCTCCTCGCGGGTGGCGTTGGGGGTGAAGACGAGACGGCCGGAACTCAGCCGGCTGGAAATCTTGGGAGCCGCCAGCCAGCGTTCCTGGCCCGAGTCCTTCCGGCCGAATTGGGACAAGAGGATGATCCGTCGGCCGCGATTCCCGGCCGTGATCGTGTCCAACACCAGCAAGCCATGCCGGTCGAACTGGATGTCGAGCGCGAAGCCGCCGTCGCGGGTGTTGATGACTTCGGCCTGCTTCACGCTGTTCTCCGCCAGGAAGTGGGAGGTGCTGGCGCAGACGGGGACGCCGGCGAGCTCGATCATCTGGTAACGCGCGGTGCCATCCGGTGTGGCCTCCAGATACAGGCGCAGCGTTGCCGTCGTCTTATCGCGCTTGCGTTCCTCAGCGGACTTGCACCCCGCCAGCGGCACCAGCGCCAGCGCGAGCAGATAGAGGTTGAACCGGACCCAGTGACTCTTCATATTGCGCCTAAGCAATCGAATCAGACTCAGAAAGTAAAGACGGATATGGGCAAGCAATACAACAAGGTGGAGAAACGACGTCGTCGGGCGGCCTATCTCAAGCGCAAAAAGGCCGCCGCCAAGACCAAGACCAAAGTTGCCCCCAAGGCATCTTGAGTCGCGGGCGAGCGGGGGGGCGTTGGGTAGGGCCCAGTGAATCGTGGGTCGCCGCCATGTTTGCTCCAACACGCATCGCGACCACGAACCGATTTGGACAAATTCGTGTTGCATATGCGACATGAACTTGTCCATGCGCCTCGGGCGGTTCGTGGGTAGGGCGCGGTGTCCTCACCGCGCCGGGCGGCGGACTGAGGACAGTCCACCCGGCCATCCGCGGCAGGTTCCTTGGCAGGCGGTGACTTCCCAATCCGCACTCCGCATTCCAGATTCCACGTTCGAGGTGAGCCTCGTCACCTCGGCTGCTGCCGGTGAAATGCGCGCTTCCGGCGGCGACTTCAGAATTCGCGCGTCTTCGTGATGCCCGGCTGCGGCACGGGATATTTGCCGTTGGCACCGAGTTGGAGCGGCGCTGGCGAATCCTGCGTCAGCTTGTCCACGTCCGGCGCGAACTCGTGGTCGAGCTCGAGGATCTGTTCGTAGGTGATGATCTGGCCGGTGTGCGCTGCCATGCGGCCCATGGAGGTCACCAGGCTGGCTTCGACGCCCCGTTTCGCCTCGTTGTAGGGTGTGTTGTTGCGGATGGCCTCGATCAGGTCGTCCCACTCGAGCTGATACGGATTCGGCTCGGGTTGCGGGAACGCCCAGAGCATGTCCTCCCGAGTCAGGTTGTGGCCTTTGAAGGTGCGGACCCGGCCGGGCGTGTGGGAGTTCGTCGAGACGATCGCCGAGCCTTTCGTGCCATGGGCATAGCTGGCGAACTCCTGGTGACAGCCCGTCATGTTGCGTCCGTACACGAACAGCTTCGTGCCGTCCGGGAAGGTGTACTCGACCTGGTACGCATCGAGGTTCTGGTCAACGGCGTCACCGCGATAATGCCGGCCGCCCACCGCCTGGGCCTTGATCGGCCAGGCGCCCTTCATCCAGCTACACTCGTCGATCTGGTGGATGTAGAAGTCGCTGAAAACGCCGCCGCTCGCCCAGAGGAAACTGTGAAACCGCCGCACCTGATAGAGCACCTCGCTCATGCCGCCCGGCTTGGGGCCCGTGTTGGCCGCGGGGCCGGCCATCCGGTAGGCTCGTAAGGTGATCAGGTCGCCGATCTCCCCGTTGTCGATGCGTTTCTTGAGCTGCTGTCGCCCCCGGCAATGGCGGACCATCAGGCCCACGCCCACCTTGAGGTTCTTCTTCCCCGCTTCTTCGGCCAGCTTGAGCATCTTGCGGCTGGTCGGACCGTCCACGGTGACTGGTTTCTCCATGAAGACGTTCAGGTTCTTCTGGAGGGCGTAGCCGAAATGCACCCACCGGAACGCCGGTGGAGTGGCGAAGATGGCCACGTCTCCTGACTTCAGGCAGTCCATCGCCTTCTGGTAGGCATCGAACCCGACGAACTGCCGGTCCGCCGGCACGTCCACTTGCGGGGCAAACTTGTCCTTCAGCTCCGCGAGGCTGCCCTTGACCCGCTCGGCAAAGACATCGGCCGCCGCCACGAGCTTGATCGGGCCACTCTTCGTGGACAGGGCATTGGCCGCAGCACCGGTGCCGCGACCGCCACAACCGATCAACGCCACTTGGATCGTGTCACTGCCGGCAGCATGAACGTGCGGCAGCGCGACGCCGGCCAAGGCCGAGGCGGCGGCGAAGCGGGTCGTGCTCTTGAGGAATTCGCGACGGGAAGCAGGGGTGGGAGTGGGTGCATTCATGGAGGGCATGGTTCGCAAAGCGCCGGGAGGTGTCAACTCGCGAGATCGATCAGAGGTATTGCCGAAGCGGCTGCCACGGTTTGAGCACCGGCAACGCGGCGGAGGCGTGCTGGGCCGATCCGGCGCCCGCCCGTGCGAGCAGCGAGAGGATGAGAGGAAAGCGGCGCTTCATGGCGGAACGATAAGCACACCGTGGGCGACTGTGAACGAGCGCCCGTGTGACCGCCACTTTGGATCGCACCCCCTGGCTCTGCCGTTCTGTCATTTCCGTTTCTGGATCAAGGCGAAGTTGCAGAGGCGCACGGTGGGCGAGCGCTCGGCGTCGAGCACCAGACTGCCGGCGTGGCGCAGCGAGAGCAGGTAATGCGTGGGCTTGGGCAGGAGATCACGATAGCCGGCCTCGGTCAGCTTCTTCTGGGCGCGCCTCATCAGCCGCTCGACCTCGCGGGCTTTGAGGATTCCGTTCTCGCGCGCCTCGGCCAGGTTGACGCCGCGGCAATAGGCTTCGTCCTTGCTGGCGAGGATTTCGTCCAGCCCATTCCAGAATCCCCAGATGGTCAGGTAGGTGTGGGCCGGACGCAGCAACGGCTGGCCATCCGGCGTGACGAGGTGCCGATGGGAATCGTAGCGGCGGGTGTCCGAGACATACAGGCCGGCGCGGTTGGATTCCAGCCCGGACATGTAGATCGCCCGCGGGTAGATGGCGTCGATCCCTTTCTGCTTCAGATCAAGCGCAATGGCAAACTCCTCGAACGGGCTGTTGTAGCCGCTGGCGGCGACCTTCGCCACGCGCGGATCGGCGGCGTCGAGATCGGGCTGCTCGCCAAGGCGGGAGAACTTCCAGACCAGATTGATCCGATCCTTGGTCAACGTGTAGTAAGTCTCGTTGGTGGTCGAGAGACGCTTGCCATGGGTCCGCCGCCACCGCTCCGGGATGAAATAATCGAACAGGTCGGGGTCCCGGCCCACCACCCAGAGCATCCCGTGGGTGCTGTCCGCATGGCCGCAGACGTAGTCCACTCCCAGAACGCGCATGGGTTTGAGGTGCTCTGGATACTTCAAGTCTTTCGGGGTCGCAAAGCGATCGCGTTGATGCCGCAGGTAAATGGCGCGTCGCGACGACTGGATTTCCCGCTCGTGCTCCGGGGTGCGTTGTAGCAACTCGAAGTCGATGAGGGCGTAAGCGTAATCGCCGGTCTTGTTCCGCAGCAGGGAGCCGTTCCGCCGGCCGCGGAGAATGAGATGGGCTGGCTTGTGGTCCACCACGAGGAAGCCGTTCCGCTGCAGTTCGGCCTTCGCCTTCAGCGTCAACCGTTTCAACTCCTCGGCGCGCCGGGCCGCGTCCGGGATCGCCGATTCGAGCACGACGTCCGCGGATTCGCCCTTGACCCACTGGTAAATAAGGACGTAGCGCCGGAAGATGTCGAGCTCCACGTCGCGGTACTTTGCCTTTTTACGCTCAATGCGGTGCATGCTGCGGCCGGTCTGCCAGAGCTCGAGTCGCTCCGGCGGCACATAGATCGCCAGAGGCCGGTGCGTGCGAATGCGGCTCCCGACCCTTCGCTCGCGCAGCGCCATGACCAGGGAGAACTCCTCGTAAGGGCTGTTGAACTCGGCATGGGAGAACTTCTCGAACGTCATCGTGTCGAGCGGCACGTCCTCGCCGACCCGGCAGTACTTCACGACCAGGTCGATGGCCCGGCCGTTCACGGCCTTGGTCGGGATGCGATACACGACGCTGGTGCCCGTCAGCCGTTCCCGCTTCTCCTCAAACCAGACATCGTCGCGCCAGTTCTCCAGTTGCAGGTGTTCGAGGAAGGGAAGACCGAACCGGGTCAGATAGAGATCACCGCCATTGGGAGTCGGGACGTGGACATAGTCCACGCCGAGCAGCCGCATGGGCGTGGCGTTAGGGGGGAGCCGCCGGCCGGTGAAGTAGTTGGCGCCCTCGCTCGGCCGGGTGGCGGGCGAGGGATGGACCGCTTCAGGGGGCGGCAGCTCGGGCGGCGTGGGTTTGGCGGTATTCACACGCGATGTCGATCGGTTCACCGGCGCGCACTCTACCGCGTCTTGACCCGCAAACTCAACCCGCCAAAGAGGCGTCCTGCCAGACCACCGCGCCCTCCGGTTCGGCGGGGTCGGCTACGGCGTAGTCCCCGGACTGGCGGGTTCCGGCGGGGTGGACGGCTTTGTCTTGCCATAATCCAGCGGCACCACGAGGACCGCGCATCGGGCCTTGCGCACGATCTTCTCCGCCACGCTGCCGAACAGGGCCTTCGACACGCCGCCATGACCGTGCCGGCCGAGAATGATCAGGTCGATCTGCGTTCTCTCGGCGAACTCGAGAATGGCGGCGGCGTCGGGGCCGATGCGCACCTCCACCTTCACCGACACTCCGGGCGGGACGCGGGAGAGATACGACTCGGCAATCTTGGCGTCGATGGCCCGCTTGGCCTGATCGTCCACGTTGTCCACCTCGTAGATGTACGACTTCCAGAACTGCGCGTCGGGTTCGTGGATGACATGCAGGAGGTACAGCGTGGAGCCGGGCCGGCGGATGGCGGCGTCGAGGGCGAAGTCGAACACCGCGTCGGCGCTCTCGGAGAAGTCCGTGCAAAACAG
>Ga0315274_10017172_pt1 | contig 10210 bp, 7 predicted proteins | sample YL17G02_20_MG_FD_203700 | JGI IMG/M metagenome (GOLD analysis project Ga0315274, IMG submission 203700) | Sediment microbial communities from Yellowstone Lake, YNP, Wyoming, USA - YL17G02_20 | ecosystem: Environmental > Aquatic > Freshwater > Lake > Sediment | place: USA: Wyoming | collected... | reverse complement strand
GCCCACCGGGCATTGGTGGAACAAACCAGCAGCCCCTCGGCCAAAGCCATTGCCGCGCCGCTCTTCCCCGTGGCCTCGAGCAGAAGCGCCCCGTTAGGCAGCTCTTCGCGCTTCGCCTTCCCCTGCTCCACGGCCTTCTCGACCTGCCCGTCCAGAAGATTCCAGCCGTTCGGCAGGGCTTCCTGGCAAAGCCCTTCGGCGAAGATGGTCGTCTTCAGCCGCTCAAGCGTTGCGCCGCCAAACTGTCCCTTGAAATAGAAGTTCACGTCCGTCTGGGCTTTGGCCCCGGCCCGCATGTATAGGGCGAAGGACAGATCCGCGAGGTCCGCCCCGGCCTGGCGGATCATGCCCAGAGCAGAAACGACGCGCGCCATTCCCTGCCGCGCTTCGGGCGGCGCGCTTTCGGCCGCGGCCCGGATATCCCGGCCGGCCTTGGCGCAAGCCTCCTTCAGAGGGGCCAGCGCCGGCTCAGCCCACACCTTCGCCGCCGGGGTCAGGGCGAAGTTCTTCCGCAGGCCGTCCATGTCGCGAATGGCAAAGAACAAAAACGGCTCCGGCGGAAAGACTTTCTCCGAGCTCGCCCCCGCGGCGCCCCTGGAGACAACGGCCAACAGAAAGCCGATCCAAATCTGTCTGCTCCATCGAGTTTTCATCTTCCTGTTTCCTCCTCGTTTGACCCTTCTGGATAATGTAGCACAGGCGCCCTCGCCAGTGAGCGTCCTCGCCTGTGTCCTGATCTAGTTCGTAGGGTAGGCCTTGGCCTGCCGGGACCCGCCGTCTTCTCCGTTTTCGGCAGGCTGAAGCCTACCCTACATGACATGTAGCACAGGCGCCCTCGCCTGTAATGTCTCCTGCCTATCCTTTGCCCGTGGGCGAAAGCCCCCTGCCCCCAGGCCCTAGCTGCTCAGTTCCCCTGCCGACCGGCTTTCAGGGCCGGGTTCGGCCGGCCAAGGCGGGGCGGGGATGGCCTCCCATGCCGCGTCGAACTCTTGCCGCAAATGCCGAGGCAGCTGCGCAGGCTCGGCCAACAGATCCAGCCAGCGCGGCGCCTCCTCGATATAGTCGGCCAGGCGAGTCTTCGACCCCAGAGTGAAAGCCAGGTGAGCGATGGCCCCATGGGCCAGCAAATCGGCGCTGGACAACCCCGCCGCCACGTCAGCCGGCGCGTTTGCCCCGTCTCCGCGCAGCGCCCGGCCCCCCACGGAAGCGGCCCCGCGCGGCCCGCCTTCCCCGAAGCGGACCAGATAGCCCAGTCCGAAGCCCATGGCCAGAAGCGCCGCGGCCCTCATCAGCCCCGCCCAACGCGGGGCGAAGCCGCCGGCGGCGCGCCCCAAGCGCGGGATGCGCAGCCTCTCCAGCCGCTCGAAAGGAACGGACGGCTTCCAGGCTGCCACGTCCTCAAGGGCCCCGTGGATGGCCTGGAGCTCGGCGGCGGCCGCCGCATCCGTGTCCACCAGACGTTGGGCCTTTTCCAACTCCTCGCCGTCCAGCAGGCCGTGGGCGTAGGCCGCCAAAAGGTCTTTGTCATTGGCGTTCATTAGCAGACTCCCTGTTCAGTCTGGCGCTGGGGCGCCAGAATCTGTCTGAGCCGATGCGTGGCGCGGAACAGATGCGATTTCACCGCGCCTTGGCTCAAGCCCATCGTCTCGGCGATTTCGGCCAGCGAGCGCTCCTCAAAAAAGCGCAGCAGAAAAGCCATGCGCTGCTGGCGCGAAAGCGCTCCCATGGCCTGTTCAATCCGCTCGATCTCCTGGCTGCGCTGAAGGACGGCCACGACGTTCTGGGCCGGGGCGGAATGGACGTCCAACTCCCTGCCCAGGCTGCGCAGACGCTCGCGTTCGGCTTGGCGCCCCCGGAACAAGCTCAGGCAGCGGTTGACCGTCATGCGCCGCAGCCAGCCCCACAGCGCCCCGTCCTCGCGCAACTGGCCGATTCGGCGGCACAGCGCAAACGTCGTGTCCTGGGTCACATCCAGGGCGTCGTCCTCGTCCAGCGTGATGCGGTAGGCCAGGGCGTAAATCCGCGGCCGGTAGCGCACCACGATCTCGGCGAATGCCGCCTGGTCGCCGCGGCGGGCCGAAGCCAGCAGGTCGGCCTCGCGCCGCGGCCTTTCGATCTGTCCTCTGAGGCTCATTTCGCCCTCCAGGACTCCCCCCGCCCTTCAAAAGTTTACAAGACCGGGCAAGAAAGGCGCCGGAAAAGCGGCCGCCCCGGCCCGCGCCTCCTGACCCCTGGAGCCCGGAGCCTGCATTCCCTCTTTCTTTGCCCTTGCCATTTTCCGCCGCCGAATTAAGTTGTCGGACCCGTGGGCCTCGCTTGCCGCGTCGATTCCCGCCGGAAGGAGAAAAGACCGTGAGATTATCCCTGATCATCCGCCTGTGCGTCATGATGTTCCTGCAATACGCTATTTGGGGCGCGTGGACCCCCATCCTGTCCATGGATTTGAGCATCCCCGTCTCCCAAGCGGGGCTGGGTTTCGACCCCGGCCAGATTGGGATGATCTACAGCATGCTATGGCTGGCCTGCATCATCGCCCCCTTTATCGGAGGCCAGATTGCCGACCGCTGGATGCCCACGCAGTGGTTCCTGGCCGGCGCTCACTTCATCGGCGCCCTGTGCTTCTTCTGGATGTCGCGGGCCACGGACTATCCATCGCTCAGGCTTGGGATGGCCGCCTGGGCGTTCTTTTACGCCCCGACCCTGGCCCTGACGAACTCTCTGGCCTTCCGAAACTTGAGGAGCAGCGAAAAAGAATTCGGCTATGTGCGGGTTTTTGGAACTCTGGGCTGGATCGTCGCGGGGCTGGCCCTGTCCTTCCTGCGCTATCGGCCGCAGTGGTTCGGCGGCGCCTTCGACAAGAATCCCCTGGACTCGGTCCTTCTGGCCGCCGTCTGCCAGATGGTCATGGCTGTGTTTTGCCTGACACTGCCTCATACCCCGCCCATCCGCAGCGCCGAAAGCCCCCTGGCCTTCCTCAAGGCGTTCAAGATGGTCAAACTCGTCCCGGCCTTTCTGGCTTTTCTTCTGGTTTCATTCGTGATGACCACGGAGCTGCAATTCTACTACGTGACCTCGGCGCCCTTCCTGAAGGATTTGAACCTCCCGCGCGAACAACTGTCGGCCTGGCAGACCATCGCCCAATGCGCGGAGTTGATCGGCATGGCCGTTCTCCTTCCGTTCCTCTTGCCGCGAATCGGCATGCGATGGAGCCTGGCCATCGGCGCGCTGGCCTGGCCCTTGCGCTACGCCGTCTACGCCATCGGCAAGCCCGTGTGGCTGGTCTTGGCCTCCCTGAGCCTGCACGGAATTGGATACACCTTCTTCTTCGTCGTCTCGCAGATCTACGTCGACAAAGTGGCCCCGCGCGACATCCGCGCCAGCGCTCAAAGCCTGCTGACTTTCGTCACCCTGGGACTGGGCAACCTGCTGGGCACGTACTTCACCGGCTGGATCTGGGGCCTGAACAAGCACGGCGAGGCAACCAACTGGCCCATTGTCTTCGTGGTCCCCCTGGCCTTGACGCTCACCTGCGCCGTGGCTTTCCTCTTGACCTTCAAAGAGCCGAAGGCAAGCCCCGACCCGCCCGCAAAGTGAAGCGCGCGGCCAAGGCTCGCGTTACGAAGGCCGCCTGTTCTGTCGTAGGGCAGGCCTTGGCCTGCCGGACTGTTCTTTCGTGGAAAAGCGGCAGGCTGAAGCCTACCCTACAGTTTCACTGTTCTGTCGTAGGGCAGGCCTTGGCCTGCCGGCTCATGCCGCCGCCACAAGGGCCGCCGCCGTGAGAGTTCGTCATCGATTGGCATTGTTCTGGGCGCTTCTGGCGCTGGCTTTCGGCTGGGCCGCCGCCGCAAGGGCAATCTACGTTTTTCCCGCCGGCTTCGAAATCAAGTGGCTTCGCCATCTAAACATTCATTTCCAGCCTGGGCCTAGCGACGCCCTCATCGCCGCAATCCTCCTGGCCGCCACCTGGGCCGCCTGGACTGGGGCCGGACGGCGCGCGGCCGCCGCCGCGGGCCGCTGGGCGCCGCGGGCGGGGCCTTGGGTTTTCGCCTTGCTGGCTTTCTATGCCGCCTGGCCCGTCCTGCCGCCCGCAACATCGACCGGCCTGGCCTTCTATGGCTGCGCCCTGGCCGCCGCGGCCGCCGTCGGCTTCCTGCTGCGCCGTGCCGAAGATCGGGCGCCGGTCCGGCGGGGCGCCCAAGCCGCCCTGCGCTGGATTGGGCGCCGGGGCGTTGGCTTCTGGACCCTGGCCGCTTTGGCCTTTCTTCTGGCCATGCACGGCTACGTGTTCGGCGGAAAGCCCGGTTTCGGAGACAGCGTCTCCCAGCTCTTTCAAGGGCTGATTCTGGCTTCCGGCCATCTGAAATGGCCCGCTTGGGAATATCCGCTGTTCTTCTCCGGTCCGGGCATCATCGTCGAGGATGGCTGGTACAGCCAATTCCCGCCCGGCCATTGCCTGGTCCTGGCCGTCGGCTGGCTGCTCCACGCCCCATGGGCCATGGGGCCGGGGCTGGGGGCGCTTTCCGTGGCCCTGGTCTGGGATTGCGGCCGATTGCTATACGGGGCGCGCGGCGGCGCCTTGGCGGCGGCCTTTTTCGCTTTCAACCTCTGGTGGCCGCTGATGTCGGCCAGCTTCATGAACCACTCCTCGACCTTGTTCTGGCTGGCTCTGAGCCTCGACCTGGGAATTCGCGCCGCCCGGCGCCCCGGAATCCCGGCGGCTTTCGGCGCGGGATTCGCCCTGGGATGGGCCGCGGCCACCCGCCCTCTGACCGCGTTGGCCTTTGGCGCCCCGGCCATCGCGGCCTGGATCTGGGGCTGGCGGCGCGGCAAAGCCCCGGGGGGCCGCCAGCTGGCCGCCGGCGCGGCAGGCTTTGCCCTATGGGTGGCCCTGTTCATGGCCTACAATTGGGGGACAACCGGCGATCCTCTCCTGACGCCGTACTCCCGGCTTTGCGGAGCGCTTGTCGTGCCGGGCTTCCACGCCGCCAACCGGCACACTCCGGTCAAAGGCTTGGAGCAGACCGCGACGAACCTGGCGGCCTATCGGGCCTGGGCGCCGGTGGCCGCCCCTGGCCTGTTTCTTCCCCTTATCTGGACCCTGTTGTTCGCGGCGCTGGGATGGCGCGAGGCGCTGCTGCTGGCCCAATGGGGCTTCATGGGCACGATCTATTTCATCTACTATTGGCAGGATCTGGCCCTAGGGCCGCGCTACCTCTACGAATCCATTGTGCCCTACAGTCTGTTGGCCGCCGGCGGACTTCTGGGCGCCGTCGCGCGGCTCGAACGCCATTTGAACTCCGCGGCGCGCAGCCCCGCTGGCCTGGATCGGACCGCGGTGTGGCTGGCCGCGGGGCTGTGTCTGGCTTCCGGGGCAGCGGCCTTTCCCACGATTCAGCGATACCACTATAGATTCCGGCCTCAACGCGAGTGGGTGGCCGAACTGGGCAAGAGGTTCGCCGATCCGCGCTGCGTGGTTTTTATCAACGACCCAGTCCTGGACAAGGCCTTCGTGGAAACCGCGCGCCACCTCCAAGGGCCCCTGTTTCTCGACCACGTGGGCGACGAGTGGAATCGCCGGTTCATGCAAGCCCATCCGGAGCGGCGCTACTACTTTCTGGATTCGCAGGGCTGCTGGCCCTACGACGAAGCGCCGGAAAAGAATCTGCGCGCCCCGAAGGAGGTCAACTGGCATCCCCATACGCGCGCGCCCGAGGAGATCGCCGCTTTGTTTCACAACCCCGCCGGCCGTCCCCTGCCTCCGCCAGGGGCAACGCGCCATTGAGCCCGGGCCTCCGAACCCCCTCCGCGACTCAAGGGCCCAAACTCAGACAAATACGATGACGCCCAGGATCAGAAGGAAAATGACTACCGAAATGGCCTGACTGAACAGCCGGCGCTTGCGGAAAAACGCCCAGACCGGCAGCAGGAGAGCCGCCGTGGCCGCCACCCCCCGGTACATCGGGTCGTTGAATTCTTCCAACAGAGGCAAATGGCCCAGCGCCCCGTAAAGAGCCAGCAGCGCAAGCGACGTCAGGTGAAGGGGCGCGTTGGAGCTGACCAGCTTCGGCGGCCTCCCCCAAGCGCTCTTGGCCCCCGGCTGCAACTGCCCGCAGTGAAAGCAGTAGTTGTCGGTCTTCAACATCTCCGCCTGGCAGACCGAACAATTCGCATACTTCGAATCGTCTTCCGGCTCCGCTTCCACATGCGGAAGCGCCGGCGGCGGCGCCTCCGGAGCGCCCACGTACGGCGCCAAAGCGCCTCCCCCATACGGGGCTAGAGCCCCGCCGCCTTGCCCGCCGTACGGCGTCAGGGGATGCTCCTGGGCCCCGCCGTAGGGCGCCAGAGCCGAGCCGCCGCCCGGCCCCTGCTGCGCCCTGTCGACGGAGCCGGGCCGTTGCCCGGCCGCCCCGCCCCGCTGCGGCGCGGCCGAATCGGCCTGGGCGGGCGGCAGAAGCATGGGGCCGCCCTGCTGCTCCAGAAGCGGCGGGGGCGGGCCGCCCAGGACCCGATCGGCCGACGGCGGCTGGCCCGCGCGCGGAAGGGCCACCGGGCCGCCGGGCCCGGCCATTCGCCCGTCGGAAATGACGGCCTTGTCGATGACGAAGGTCACATGGTGCGGCTGGGGCTGAAGCCGGCCATCGACAAACTCCCCGCAATGCGGGCACTTGATGGCCTTATGGCCGATGATGGATTCGCAGAAGGGACAGCGCCGCGCGGGGCGGATGACGCGGATCGTCGGCGCGGCGCAAAACCAGCAGCGGCCCGACTGCCGCCCCACGCGTTTTCCGCAGCGATAGCAGAAATTGACTTCTCGTTCCGGCTCCGCCACGCGCCCCGCCCGCCTTGGATTATTTTCAAAACATTATCGTATAGCGCGGGTGGATGATCAAGCGCCATGGCGGCAAAAACCCCGCCGCGCGCCTCACAATCTTTCTTCTTCCTGATATTCGGCGTCGACATTGACCGCCCACGGGTCGTAATTGCCCCCCAGCGCGTTGCGCGCCGCCAGCAGCCCGGTGACGATGGCGTGGTCCTGGTTGTTGTACTTGAACATGCCGGCCCGGCCCATGGTCTGCAGGTTGGAAAACCCGGCCAGGTAGCCGCGGACCCTCTCCAGATTCGGCTGGTACGACGTGTCATGCAGGCAATAGGCGTTCTCCCGGCGCGCCACGAACCCGTCGATCACCTGCGAGGCCTGGCCCAAGCCCAATTGTTCGGCTTCGCGCCCCGCCAAGGCGATCAGCGCCTCGTCCTTGCAGTTCCACAACTCCCCGTCGCGGTTGCAGAAATACTCCATGCCCAGGCTGGTCTTGCGGGGGTCGGCCACCATCGCCGGCGACCAGTTTTTGTAGTTCTGGACGCGGGCCGCCTGCACATTCGGGTCGTGAATGTAAAGCCAGTGGTCCGGAAAGACCGAATCCCGCTCCACAATCAGGTTCACCACCAGGAAATCGCGGTAGCGCAGTTGGCGAGCGGCCTCCTGAACGGGCGCCGGCGCTGGCGGATCGAGTTGAAGGATCAGTTCGTTGATCGGAATGGAGGACAGGATGGCCGAGGCTTCGAAACGCCGCAAGCCCTCCGGCGTCTCGGCCACCGCCGCCGTGACGCGGCCGCGCCCGTCGTGCTCGATGCGCCGAACCGGGCTGTTGAGATGAACGGCCTGGCCCAGGCGCTCCAGGCGCGCCTGAAAGAACTCATACAGTTGCCCGGGGCCCAGCCGCGGGTAGTCGAACCATTCGATCAACGACTTGGCTTTGGCCTTGCCGTTGAAGCCGAACAGCATATGGCTGACCAGCGAGGCCACGCTGAGGTTCTTGATGCGCTGCGCGGCCCACTGGGCGCTGATCTGCGAACACGGAACGCCCCAGACCTTCTCGGTGTAGGTCTTGAAGAAGATTCGATACAGCCGCTTTCCGAATTGGTTCGAGACCCACTGCTCCAAGGTCTCTTCGCGCGGATAGGGGTGGATTCTCTGGCGCGCGTAACTGGCCAGGACCGCCACCGCGTTCAGCGGCCCCAGGCCCCTCAAGGCGCTCAGCGGCCGAAGCGGATAGTGGAAGAAGCGCCCGCGGTAATAGATGCGCGAAAGACGCCGAACGCGCGTGAACTCCTGCCCCAGCATCTCCCGCCACAGCGAGCTGACCTCGGCGTTCTTGGTGAAAAAGCGGTGGCCCCCAATGTCAAAGCGATAGCCGCCGTAATTCAGCGTGGCGGCCAGGCCGCCCACCTGGCTCTGCTTTTCCAGAACGACGACGGAGCGGCCGGCCTGGGCCAACTCGTGCGCGGCGGCCAGTCCCGAAGGCCCGGCGCCCAGAACGACCACACGACTCGGCGATGAGCGGTCCTCAGAGTTCATTCTCGGTCTTCCGTGCTGATATAGACAGACCTGTATAGTCCATGCGCTTGTGTTTGTCCATGCCGAAGCGCCGTCGGCCAGTCCGCCCCGTCGCGGCCCGCTTTACCGCAGCGTGTGGAACGGGAAGATCTTGCCGGACGCGGTGGCTTTGGGCTCCTGGCGCGCCACGCGGATCGATTGCGCCTCGCGCCACACATGGCCGAAAAGCCGGTTGGCGCCGCCCCCGGCCCGAATGCGCTCATACAGAAAAGCCACGACCGCTTGCTCGTCGACCGGTCCGATCCGGGGGCTGACGCGCAGAGACAGCCGTCCGCGCCCTTCGGCGTCTTCTTCCTCCAGCAGCTGGTAATCCGAAGGGCCTCCCCCAAAGCGCTCCGGCAGCTCGCGCTCGATCACGTGGATCAAGTTCGTCCCCAGAAAGGTCATCCCCTCCGTGGTCAGCTTGACGAAACTGCGCAGATGGGAAACGCGCCGCGTCAGGCCCATGCGGCCCCACAGGCAGTCACACGGCCGCTCGCTCAGCTCGCCGCAGTCGTCGATCTCCACGTTCAGCAGGATCTTCGAGGACCCCGGCAGCAGCGAGGTGATCAGGAAGGGCCGAACCGGCTCGCCCTGCGGCCCCACGGCCCTCGTATGCTGGATCAGGGCGAAGGAGTCGGTGAAAAAATGCATGTCGTCGGGCGATTGGCTGTAGCGGCAGGAGTTCCCCAACTGGCCCGTTTCGGCCATGGCGTACGAGACGATCGGGACGCCGCCAACGGCGCGCACGGCGTCGTGCTTGGCTTGGGTCACCGGCTCCCCGGCCAGGCAGAAGCGCGTGCCGCTGACATCCAGTCCCATCTCTTGGGCCGCCACGCAGACGCGAACACAGGAACTGGCGTAGCCGTGCAGGGCGCAGGTCTCGCCCTCGCCCTTGCGCTCGGCCAGCCAGCGCACAATGGGCGCCACATCGGTGGGCGGCACAAACTGCGGCCGCAGCGTCGTTCCTCCCGCAAGCCGCAGCGCCCCGATCACGTAGGCCATCTGGAGCCGGGTCCCGGCGCTGCGCGACCCGCCGCTGCGCGCCGCCAGGCCCGGCCCGGCCAGCATCTTGCGGTAGGCGCTGCGGGGATTGTTCAGAATCGCCCGTTCGACCAGCGAGACGAACCGCTCTTCGCGCCGCGCGATTCGCTCGGCCACGATCTGGCGCGCCTCTTCCACCGTCAGACGCTCCTTGACGAAGCGCCGGACGCCCAGCCCGAAGCGCAAGGTCGAGGCGATCTTGGCCGCCGCGTTGCGGGTTCTGCTCAGCATGGACAGCCTCTCCGCTCGAGCCTTCGCCCTATCGCAGAGTGTGAAACGGAAGGATCTTGCCCGAGCGGGTTGCCAGGGGCTCTTGGCGCACGACGCGCAGGGCCTGGGCCTCTTCCCAGACATTGCCAAACAGCCGCTCGGCCACGCCGCCGGATCGCACGCGGTCATAGAGAAGCGCCAGCACGGCGGCTTCGTCCACGGGGCCTACGCTGGGGCTGATGCGCATCGAAAGCCGTCCGCGCCCTTCGGCCTCCTCCTCTTCGAGCAGCTGATAGTCGGCCGGCCCGCCCCCGAAACGCTGGGGCAGCTCGCTTTCGATGACGTGAATCAGGTTGGTACCCAGAAGCGTCATTCCTTCGGTGGTCAACTTGACGAAGCTGCGCACGTTGGAAACGCGCAACGTCAGCCCCAGACGGCCCCAGACGCAGTCGCACGGGCGCTCGGACAGATCGCCGCAGTCGTCGGTTTCCACATTGAGCAGGATCTTTCGGGCGCCCGGCAGCAGCGAAGTGACCAGAAAAGGCTGAACCTCGCGGCCGTCCGGCCCCACGGTCTTGGAAT
>Ga0315274_10017171_pt1 | contig 10210 bp, 11 predicted proteins | sample YL17G02_20_MG_FD_203700 | JGI IMG/M metagenome (GOLD analysis project Ga0315274, IMG submission 203700) | Sediment microbial communities from Yellowstone Lake, YNP, Wyoming, USA - YL17G02_20 | ecosystem: Environmental > Aquatic > Freshwater > Lake > Sediment | place: USA: Wyoming | collected... | reverse complement strand
TGGCTCTACCTAGCGGTCATCGTGAGCAACACCATGCTGCCCTCGCGCAGCGATCGGGCTGCCTGGGGCTGGATGCTGCTAGCCGTTGCCTTTCTTGCCGCAGGTGTACTCATGCTCGGGTGGGGAGAAGCGGCAGCCCGACTGATGGCTGCGCCGGCAGGCGTCCTGCTGGGCTACCTGGCCGGCGCGTTCACGCTGACCGCCGCGCTCGACATACTCCTGGGGTTTCCCCTGTGGGCCCTGGACGTCGTCCTCAGCCGGCGTTCTTAGGCCGTCCCGAATTGGCGATCGCCCGCATCACCCAGACCCGGGACAATGTAGCCGATATCGTTCAGGTGGCTGTCGACAGCGGCAATATGGATCGGCACGTCGGGGTGGTGGCGGGACAGGTTCTCGATGCCCTCCGGCGCGGCGATCAGGCCGACGAACTTGATCTTGATCACGCCCCAACGCTTGAGGATATCGATGGCCGCGACGGCCGACCCGCCGGTGGCCAGCATCGGGTCCAGCACCAGACATACGGAGACTGTGGGTTCGACCGGCAGCTTGTTGTAGTACTCGACCGGTTTGAGCGTGCGCTCATCGCGGTACAGCCCGATGTGCCAGACCTCGGCCGTCGGCATCAAGTCCCACACCCCCGCGACCATCCCCAGCCCGGCTCGCAGGATGGGCACAAGCCCGATCTTCTCGCGCAGTTGCGTGCCCGGAGCCTCTGCCAGCGGCGTCTGAACGCTGGTCGGCAGCGTCGCCAGGTCGAGCGTCGCCTCGTAAGCGATGAGCGCGGAGATCTCGCGGATAAGCTCACGGAACTTCTTCGGATCCGTGTTGCGATCGCGCAGCTTCGTGAGCTTGTGGGCCACGAGGGGGTGGGGGGAGGCATATACGTTGTTGGGCATGGGTCTCTCCTGTGACGAGAGGATAGGCGCACACAGCCTCAGGGCAGCCGCCTGAGGATCACGGCAGTCAGGTCATCGCGCAGGTCCGTCTCCGAGCAGAAATCGGACACGCGGCTGGCGATGGTTTCGGCCAGGGTCTGGGCGTTCCAATCGGCGGCTCCCAGGATCAGGGCTTCGAGACGTTGAGCGCCGAAGAAGTCACCCCGGTCATCGGTGGCTTCGGTCACACCGTCAGTGTACAGGACAAGCAGCGAGCCGCGTTCGAGTGTGACGGAGTGGGTGCGGTAGTCAACCCCGCCCTGCACTCCCAGGACGATCTCGTGCTCATCGAGAAAGCAGCAGCGCGCCTGCTGCTCGAACATCATGGGTGCGTTATGACCCCCGTTGGCGTACGTCACCTTGCCCGACGCCGGCTCCCAGACGGCATAGAACACCGAGACGAACATGTCGGCCTGGGCATCGCTCAGGATCAGGTCGTTGAGGCGCGTCAGCGTCAAGCCGGGGTCGACTCGGCTGGTGGCTACCGAGCGCAGCATCGTTCGGGACAATGCCATGAACAAGGCGGCGGGCACCCCCTTGTCGGCCACGTCGGCAATGGCGATGCCCCAGCGCGGCCCGTCGGGCCCAGGCTCGAGCGGGATGAAGTCGTAGAAATCGCCGCCGACCTCTCGCGCCAGCCGCCATGTCGTGCCGATCTCCCAGCCTTCCGCGGTGGGAGGATGTCTGGGAAGGAAGCTCTCCTGGATGCCGCGTGCCATCGAGAGCTCGCGTTCCATGCTGCGTTGCAGCGCGGCGGACTCGATCAGGCGCGCGTTCTCGAGGCGGAGTGAGATCTGATGGGCGATGCCGGCCAGGAGCGCTGGTCGGCGCCCGGGAAGCTCCTGCGCCTCCATCAGCAGGACGCCCAGCACGTGCTTCCCGTCACTCAACGAAAGGGCGACGGCCTCATTCGCTTCAAAGTGCTCCGCCAGATGGGGCGGCAGGCTCGTCCGGTACGGCGTCTCGGATTCGAGCTGCGGCATGTCGAGCCCGACCTGCCCTGGGAGAATTCGCAGTTCCTGATGCTCTCCCTTGAACTGCCGCTGCAGCCCGGCCGTCGGGCCGATGTGCAACGAGCCGTCGGGATCGGGAAGAAGAAGGATCGCCCACGAGACCCCGGCCAGCAGCGTCGCCAGTCGCAGCACGGCCTGCAGCGCAACGTCGGTGTCCCCGGATTGCGCCGCGTGCCGTGCAACTTCGAGCAGGACCGTTGTGACCCAGGCCTCCTCCTGCTGCTGGGCGAAGTTGCGCGCTTCGAGCATCGCCAGGGCGAGCTGCGCTCCGATCGTTTCCGCCAGCTCAGCGTGTTCGGGCGGGACTGGCTCACCGGCTTGATGTTCAAGGTCGAGCGTGCCCAGCAGGTGGTCCTCGGCGCGAAGCGGAACCACGAGCAGGCCTGAGTCGGGTTTCCCGCCAAGGCGGGCGGCCTCCGGAGCGCCGGGCGGAGGGGAGGCCAGCCAATCGGGAACCGGGCGCTGCAGGCCGTCCTGGATCTCGTCCGGTGCAGAAGAAGCGCGCAGGATCAGCCCATTGTCCACGCGCTCGAACAGCCGGACGGTGTATCCCTCCAGGGCCTCCGCCGTCAGGTTGACGATCCCAACAAGCAGGTCGCGGATGGGCTTGAGGGTGGTTGCCTGGCGAGAGATCTCACGCAGGAGCGCCATGTGCAGCGTCCGGTAGCGGACCTCGGCCTGCATGCTGGTCAACGCCAGGCTGGTGGTCAGGGCGGGGGCGAGCACCTGCAGCAGCCGAAGGTCGCGCGCTCCAAAGGCATTCGGCCTCCGGCTCTGGATCGCGACGACGCCAAGCGCCTGCCCCTCGATTGCCAAGGGGACGAAGAGACCGGAGCGAGGAGGATCGGTCGAATCGTAGCTCGGGCGCGCCGGCAGAGTGTCCCTCTCGGCGGCGAAGTCGCCGACCAGCAGGGGTTGGGCCGTGTCGCGCACCCACCGGACGATCCCCTGGCTGTCCTGCTGCAAGTCGAAGGTCCGGTTGTCCTGACGTTCGTAGTCGCGGATCCAGACCAGCGTGCGGTACGAAGTGCCCTCGAAGACGCCCAGCTGGAAGAAGTCGGTGTCCAGGAAGCGGGCCGTCTCTTCGTAGGCGACCTCGGCGAGCTCCTCAGGGTCGAGGCGGACCTGGCCGAGGCGCGAGGCCAACTCGCCCAGCCACTCGGTTTCCCGCGCGCCGACCCGCTGCGCGAGGGCTCGTCGTCGGGCGTCGCGCGCCATCCAGACGACCGTCGCGGCAAGCATGAAGAGAAGGACAAGCAGTGCGAACGCCAGAGGCAAAGGCAGCGCTGGCGCGGACATCATGGCCAGGCTAGCCGGAGGTGCGTGCCAGCCGCTTGCGCATCGTCAGGCGGTTGGTCCCGGATCGGCGGACGTAGGACACGTGATCCATCACGCGGTGGATGATGTGCAGCCCGAGACCTCCGACGGGCGGATCATGTTGGTCCCAGGCATGCGCGGACGGACGGCGGGCAGGGTTGAAGCGCGGGGCGGAATCCTCCAGGCGGACGGTCAGATCGCCTGGGGCGGAGGTGACCTCCAGCCGGATCTCGCCGGCACCCTCGCTGGCATAGCCATGCTTGATGATGTTCTCGCACGCCTCGGCCACGGCCAGCTGGCAGGCATAACTCGTGGAATCATCGAAGCCTGCATCCTGCGCTCCGGCTTCGACGCAGTCGCAGGCGGTCTCGATCGCATCGAGGCGGCCCGGGATGGTCAGGCGGCGGATCGGCACAATGGCGTCAGAACGAAGCAACCGCCGCTTCTCGGGTGAGATGAATCCTGAACAGCGTGTCGACACCGGCTATGGACAGCGACGAGGCGGCACGCTCAGACGGTTGGGCGATGCACAGTTCACCGCTGCCCTTGCAGGCCTTGAAGGCGTTCACCAGTACCCGTAGGCCGCTGGAGGAAAGAAAATCCACGCCGGCCATGTCGAGCACCAGGTTCTTCCTGCCCTTGTCGATCAGGGCCTGCAGGATAGCCTCCAGGTCGGCCGACGTCGCCGAGTCGACGCGGCCCGTGACAGTCACCACGGCGACACGCTTGTACTCCTGGGTCTGGATCTCCATCGTGTTCCTCCTAGACCGTTCGCTGGACAACATAGGCGGCGAGATCGGACAGGGCGTCACGTTCGCGGCATGCCGGCAGGGAGGCCAGGGCTTCCTGGGCGAGGCGCACGAACCCGCGCGCTTCGTCAAGCGCACGGGCAATCGCGTCCGAGGTGCGCACCTGCCAGATCAGATCCTCAAGCACGGCCGGATCCAGCCGCCGCTGGAGGATGGCATCGAGGAAGGCGTCGTCCACCGGACGGCTGTCGATCGACAGCAGGGCGGGCAGCGTCAGCAGCCCCTGGCGCAGGTCGCTGGCCACCGGTTTGCCGACCTCTTCCTGGTTGCCGACGAAGTCGAGGACGTCGTCGACAATCTGGAAGGCGACGCCGAGGTTGTAGCCCACGATTTTGGCCAGGGCGACGTGCGCCGCCGGGGCATCGCTCAGGACCGCCGTGGCTTCGGTCGAGACCTCGAACAGGGATGCCGTCTTGGCATAGATGCGGTCGAAGTAGTCCTTGCGCAGGTCCTTGCTGCGGCTGCGGAACAGCTGGTTGATCTCGCCGCTGACGATGATCATCAGCGTCCGGGCGAACATTTCCATGACGACCAGCGATCCGGTTTGGGCGGCCAGATGAGCGGCGCGGGCAAAGATGTAGTCTCCGGTCAGCACCGTCGCCCCGGGTGTCCACTGCGCGTTGAGGGTTGGCGCGCCGCGCCGCAGCAGGGCGCCGTCGATCAGATCGTCGTGGACCAGCGTGGCGGTGTGAAGCATTTCGATCGCCGCGGCCAGCGTGACGGCCCGGGTGGGGTCACCGCCGAACATGGCGGCGGTCAAGAGGACGACCGTCGGGCGCACGCGTTTGCCGCCGGAGGACAGCAGATGGTCGATGGCGCTGTCGAGCGCGGCGTGGTGCTCGCCGACGCGTTCGCGCATGCGCACTTCGACCTCCTCGAGAGAAGGACGCACCAGGTCAAAGAAGGTTACGGTTCGTGTGCTCATCCATCCAACCAAAGAGCCGGGCGGCATTGTCCGACGTGGCCGCGCTCAGGCGGGTCGGATCGAGACTCAGGATCTCGGCCAACTTGCGCGCCACCAGCGCGACGTGGGCCGGTTCGTTCCGCCTGCCTCGGTGCGGCACCGGCGATAGGTACGGCGAATCAGTCTCGACCACCAGGCAGGGGAGCGGAACTCCGGCGATGACCCGCCGCAACGCGTCCGACTTGGGGTAGGTGATCGGGCCCGCCACTCCCAAGAGGAGGCCGAGCTCGACCGCACGTTGGGCATCCTGCGCCTCCCCGGCGAAGGCGTGCAGCACACCGGGGGATCGGCCGTGGAGATCGGCTACCCGGGCAAGCCATCCATCGATCTCCGCGAACACGTCGGGCAGTGCCTCCCGGCTATGCAGGATCACCGGACGGCTGATTTCTCCGGCCAGGTCGAGCTGTGCCCGGAATGCCGCTCGTTGAGCGTCACGGCTCGACAGGTTCCGGTAGTAGTCCAGCCCAATCTCCCCGACCGCGACGACCCGTGGAGATCTGGCCAGCGCCTTCAGCTCCGCCTGAGCCTGGGAGGACCACCCACCTGCGTTGTGCGGGTGAACCCCGACAGCGGCAAACACACCAGGCCGAGACTCTGCCAGCTCGACGGCGCGCCGGCTGCTCTCCAGGTCGATGCCCGGGACGACCAGCGCATCAACCCCGGCATCCCGGGCACGCTGCAGCACATCCGAAAGATCGGCGGCCAACTCCGGGAGCACCAGATGGCAGTGGGTGTCGGCCAGGACCAGCTCGCTCATCGCAGGCCGAGGATGCGCAGCCCGTCCTGCAGGATGGGCTGCACCCTGTCCTGCCGGGTGGTCTCGCAGTACACGCGCACGATCGGCTCCGTCCCGGAGAAGCGGATCAGGAGCCAGCCTCCGTCCTCCAGCCCGAACTTGTAGCCATCAAGATCGTTCCGCCCGCCGACATTCAGGCCGCCGATCGTCTTGGGTTCGGCTTGTCGGACCTTCAGTTCACGCGCCGCCCGCTCGTCCGGTGGCAGAGGCGAGTCGATCCGATCATAGTAGTGGGCGCCGACCTTGGCGAACAACTCCTGCACCAGCGCCGAGGGGCGCAGGCCGGTCCGGACCATCATGTCGAGCAGGTAGAGCCCCGCCAGGATTCCGTCGCGCTCCGGAACATGGCCGCGGAAGGCATAGCCGCCGGATTCTTCGCCGCCGATCAGCGCGTCGACCTCGAGCATCTTGGGTGCCACGTACTTGAAGCCCACGCCGGTCTCGTGCACCGGAACGCCGTAGAGCTTACCAAGCTTGTCGAGCATCGAAGTCGTGGACAACGTCTTGACGATCGGGCCGCGCAGCCCGAGGTACTCGAGCAGGTAGTAAGCCAGAAGTCCGAAGACGCGCAGTTGATCGATGAAGGCGCCATGCTCATCCCCGGCGCCAAGGCGATCGGCATCGCCGTCGGTGACCAGGAGCCCATCCGCGCGCTGGTCCAGCGTGGCCTGCAGTCCGGCATTGACATTGGGCGGGATGGGCTCGGGACGGACCATCTCGGGGAAGGAAGGGTTGCGGGCGTTGTGGATCTCAATCAGGCGCAAGCGGCCCCCACCGAGCAGGCGCGGAAACCAGCCTGCGCCGTTGCCCCACATAGCATCGACCACCAGCGTCAGGGGCGCAGCGCGCAGCGGCTCCAGGTCGACCATCCGCTTGAGCTGCTCGATGTAGGCGGGAGCGGCGTCGAAGCGCTGGATCGCGCCCTGGGAGATGGCGTGGGCCATCGGCAGGCGCGGCAATCCGTCTTCGTCGGGCGGGATCAGGGCCTCGATGCGCTTGAGCCCGGCGGGATCAATGGCCCCACCGAATCGGTTGCGAACCTTGAAACCGTTGTCGTCGGGCGGGTTGTGCGACGCTGTGATGTTGACCGCACCAGCGGCCTGGTAGTGCTTCACGGAGAACGAGATCGCCGGGGTGGGGGTGGCCCCTTCGGTGAGCAGCACGCGTAGCCCGTTCCCCGCCAGGACCTCGGCGGCGGCAGCCGCGAAGTGCTCTGAGGCGAAACGCATGTCGTAGCCGACAATCACCGGCCGGCTGTCGCCCTCGGTCTCAAGCAGGTAGCGGGAAAAGCCCTGCGCGCAGCGCCGGACGCTGGCGTAGGTGTAGTCGTCGGCCATCCGTCCGCGCCAGCCGTCGGTGCCGAAGATGATGCTCGATGCAGGCATCGCGTCCCTACCTGGAGGTCAACCGCCGCCGGTCCGGCTAGGCGGGCAACGCCGGCCCCGGGCCGCTTGCGTCGACCCGAGGAGCCAGACTGGCTGCCGGAGGATTATACCGTGATTGGCCCCCGCTCTGGCGGGCCTTGCCGTCCGGCGGAGCGTGTGGTACCATCCTGACGTTGCCACGCCCCCTCTGGGGGCGTGCTTTCCGCTCCCGACCCATGCCGCCTGGTATGTGGATCGGGGGCAATCCCGAGGAAAGGAGGTTCTCCCAATGCGCAACTATGAGATCGTCTACATCGCCGACCCCGATCTTGATGAGAACGCCTTGACCGCTCTCGAAGAGAAGATCAAGGGCTGGGTCGAAGCGGCCGGCGGCAGCATCGTCAAAGTCGATCGCTGGGGTAAACGGCGGCTGGCCTACACGATCAAGAAGCGCCGCGATGGCCACTACGTGTTTGTCGATGTGGCTTTGCCTCCGCAAGCCGGCACGGTCGTCGAGCGCAACCTGCGCCTGACCGAGCAGATCCTGCGCTTCATGATCACGCTGCAGGAAGCAACCTGAACGACGGACCTGTCTGTGGGTCCTCCGCACGGGGCAGGAGGCTGGTATGAGCCGAGGCTTGAACAAGGTCATGGTCATCGGCCACCTGGGGCGGGATCCCGAGATGCGCTACACGCCTTCCGGGCGTCCCGTCACGACCTTCTCGGTGGCGACCACGCGTGCGTGGCACTCCTCCGATGGTGAGCGCCACGAGGAGACCGAGTGGTTCAATGTGGTCGCCTGGGGAAGCCTGGCCGAGATCTGCAACCAGCATCTTCGGCGCGGCCAGCAGTCCTATGTGGAGGGCCGGTTGCAGACCCGCCGCTGGGATGACGCCGAAGGAAACAAGCACTTCGCCACCGAGCTGGTGGCCAAAGAGATCATCATGCTCGGGGACCGCAAGGAAGGCGCCACCACGGCCTTCGTGGCCGCCCCCGGCGAGGATGAGGGCTACCCCTTCTAGCATGAGTGACGGCGGGCGGGAGGATACCCGATCGCCGCAGGAGAGAAAGCGTTGAGCGACGACATGGAGATGGAGAGCGATGAGGGTCAGGGCGGTGGCGAACGCGGCGGCCCGCGGCGCCGGTTCATTCGCCGGCCCCACATCTGCCAGTTCTGCACCGAGAAGACCAAGGCGATCGATCACAAGCAGACCGAGCTGCTCAAACGATTCATCACCGAGCAGGGGCGGATGCGCAGCCGGCGTGAGACCGGAACCTGCGCCCGGCACCAGCGCATTCTGGCTCAGGCCATCAAGCGCGCCCGACACATCGCGCTGATCCCCTTCCAGGCGGAGCGCTTCCGCTAAGCCTGTGAATCCTCCCGCCGGGGTGTTCCACTCCGGCTCGCTTCGCAGGCCGAGGAGATGACCGTGGCGAAAGAAGGGCGGGGTACGCCCCGCGTAACCAGGAAGCATCTAGCGCGTGCAGAGCGCGAGCGCATGCAGAGGAATTGGGTACTGGCCATCACGGCGCTGGTGGTGGTGCTGGTGGTAGGCCTGTTGGTGTACGGCTGGGCGGAGCAACGCTTCATCAAGCCCGGTCGGGCTGTGGCGAAGGTCAACGGTGAGGCGATCACCGCGCGGTTCGTGCAGTCCCGGTATGTGCTTGCCCGCGAGAGCCTTCTCGCCCAAGGCAAGCAGATCCAGGACCTGATGACCGCGTTCGGCAGCGACGCGACGTTCACCAGCAGCCTGCAGCAGCAGCTGGATCAGATCGCGTCCCTGCTCCAGGATGTCCCCGGCCTGCAGCGCTCCGTGCTCGACACGCTGGTGGATGAGACCCTCATCCGGCAGGAGGCACAGCGGCGCGGGATCGTGGTGTCGGAGGCCGAGGTGCAGAAAGCGGTGGAAGAGGCCTTCGGGTTCTATCCGAACGGCACCCCCACGCCGCAGCCATCGTCGACCCCCGGGGCGACCCTTATCCCGGCCCCGACGCTGACGCCTACCCTCGGACCCAGCCCGACGACAACGCCCACGCTGGCGCCGTCACCGACGCTGGCGCCCTCCGTCACGCCGACCGCGGGCCCCAGCCCGACACCGCTCCCGTCGCCTACCCCATACAGCCTCCAGGCCTTTGAGAAGGATTTCGGGTCGTACGTAGACACGCTGGCGGGAACCGGGGCCACGGAGGCGGACTTTCGATCCCAGTATGAGGCGCGTCTGTACCGCGAACGGCTGGAGCAGGCGCTGCAGGCTGAGGTCAGCCGCGATCAGGAGCAGGTCCAGGCGCGCCATATCCTGATCGGGGATGAGGCATCGGCGAAGTCCGTGCTGGAGCAGGTGACCTCCGGGAAGAAGACCTGGGAGGAGCTGGCTTCTGTACTGTCGATGGACACTTCCAACAAGGACCAGGGCGGTGACCTGGGTTGGTTCTCACGCGGGGTCATGGTCAAAGCGTTTGAGGATGCTGCCTTCGCCGCCCCTGTGGGCGAGACGATCGGCCCGGTGAAGACCGATTTTGGCTGGCACATCATTCAGGTGCTTGGTCATGAGACACGCCCGCTGGACGAGGCTGCCTTCGAGACCGCCCGGCAGAACGCTCTATCGCGCTGGCTGGGCGCCGTTCGGACAGGCGAGGGCGTGGTGATCCCCGACAACTGGCTTGACTACATGCCCGCAGCCTGAACGCGGCAAGCTCGAGCCCAGGTTCAGATAGTGAAGTCCCCGGGGAGGCCCAGCATGGGCCTCCCCGGTTGTGTACGCCCAGCATGGGCGCTGACTAGGAAGGTGGAAGTCCTTCCCGGGGGTTGATGGCACCCACCGTAGCCAAGGGCAAGGGCGTCGTCGTGAGGCGGGGTCCGGAGGAAGCCGGAGGCAAAACCGCGACCTGAGGGACACGAACCCGATACGAGGCCGTGAGCTCGGACGAGTGGGCACATAACCACGAAGTCCAAGCCATCAAGGGGCAAAGCGGTAAATCGGGCAGGTGTGCGGGGACCGCCAGCGTTCTTAT
>Ga0315274_10017170_pt1 | contig 10210 bp, 11 predicted proteins | sample YL17G02_20_MG_FD_203700 | JGI IMG/M metagenome (GOLD analysis project Ga0315274, IMG submission 203700) | Sediment microbial communities from Yellowstone Lake, YNP, Wyoming, USA - YL17G02_20 | ecosystem: Environmental > Aquatic > Freshwater > Lake > Sediment | place: USA: Wyoming | collected... | reverse complement strand
TTCGGACACGCCTGATTTTTGGCGTAGAGATGGCGAGCCTTATCCCATGCATGGTGGGAGGTTCACTGGCGACCCAGCGTACTTCAAACACGTTAGAAAAGCCGCGAAGAAACTTATGGAGCGACTTCGACTACAGCCTCAAGACATTAACTACTTTGTTGCTCATCAGCCTAATGCTCAATTTCCAGCGAGGATAGCAAAGGAGCTAGGTTTCAAAGAAGAACAATATCTCCCCTCACTTCAGATCCTCAAGTTCGGTAACACGTATTCAGGAGCTTCACCTGTGGGTTTGGCTGCCATTTTGGATATTGCCAAGCCTGATGAACGAGTTCTAGTTGTCAGCTATGGTTCAGGGGCCGGAAGTGACGCTTATTCATTTGTAACAACCAACCAGATACTTGATAAGAGACAGCGTCAAAGACTAACAGTTAAATACCAAGCTGAAAACCGATTCTTGGAATACGTGGATTACACTACGTACAGACGATTGAAAGCAGGAATGTAACGAATCCACGGAAACAAGGAGGAATCAAACGGTGACGGAACAACAAAAGAAATCAGGGTTAATACGCCAAATACTGAAAGTATTCTATGCCCCTCACAAGGCATTTAGGGAGGTGGCGCAGAACCAGAAGTATTTGGGGCCAGTTCTTATCATGATAATTTTCGGGGCTATGTTTTCGCTGGCGGTTTACACGTATCTGTCAAAAGCGTACATTGAGCAAACCATGCCTGTGACTGTCAATGGCGATCAGTGGACTGAAAACGGCACGTTATGGGTATCTAACGCTGTAATAGTTGAAAGCGACGACCACATAAGTGGAGGTTTCTATGGAAACAAGAGCATAGACTTCTCAGCAGCCAACGGCACGCGAATCTGGATGTTATTGGACAACATTGGACCTGTTAACTGTTCAGGTTCGCAGGGTTACAGGAATGTATCCATAAGAGTGAAACCAATATACCCAAGTGACACCGAGATTGCCAACGCAAGTCTTTATCTTTATTCCAGTTCAACGGATTATTTCTACTTTAATCTTGCATCTCACCCTCTTTCATCTAACGGCACATGGTTCAACTTCACGATTCCATTAGGATCTGAAAATGGATGGTCAAGTAATGGAACAAGTGCAAACTGGAGCAATATCAACGGTTTGAAGCTTGAATTTGACTGGACTAAGAGCGCAAACCTGACCGTTCGGGTGGACGGACTCCTTTTCCGAGGTCTCTTCAAGCCGATTCTAGAAAATGGTGCTTACAACTTGTGGAGTTCTTTTCTATCGAACTTGTTTCAATTCGCAACTAGATGGATTATCGTTACCGCTCTTGTTTATATGTTGATCAAATGGTTTGGAAGTGCTGGCCCTTGGAAATCTGTTCTTATTCTCACGGGTTTCGCTTTGATACCTATGGTTGCACAAGCTGCGATTGACATCGTCGCATTTTCAATAATGCCGCAACTGAATGTTGCATTTGAGCTTATCGGCGGTGCAGAAGGAGAAGTACAAGCTATGGCGAACCAAATGACGGTTGATTGGTTTGCTTCTCTTGTTTACAGTGTTGCTCGAATAGTAGCTTGGGTTTGGATTGTTGCATTGTTGTCGATTATGGTTCGCGTTTCTACGAAGCTCAGTCGACTCAAGAGTTTTGCAGTTGCCTTTATGGCCTTCGCCACAGCCATAATAATTGAAGTTCTCATATTACAGGTCCTACTTTGATTGGGGAGACAACTCTTAGAAGAACACGCAAGAGCAAAGACTATTTCTAGAGTGGAATAACGTGGTCTACCTACAATTCTGGAAGTCAAGGATGTTAAGAGAAGCTATCACCTCGGCAGAATGGTTGTTCCAGCTATGTGCGGCATTGGCTTCGATGTCAAGGAAGGCGAGTTTCCTACCATTTTCGTGCCTCCTGAAACGGAGAATCGAATGGTTCGAGTCATGTTTCTTGCTGAGGCCTTGTTAATAGGCTTGGTTGGTGAGGGTCATCGGTGTTTTCATGGTTACAAGGCTCTCGAACATTGGTTTATTTCTTTCAGGTTTCATCTAGTTCCTACAGAACATAGAGTTTCAAACGTCTGAGACCATTAAGGTGAATATGCACCCTGTTTTCCCGCCGGGTGGACCATGGCAGCATTCGTTTTTGCAGGAGCCATATGTATGATATTTGAGTTATGCTCGGCTAGAAAGACGGCAAGATTGAACCCTGTTGAAGCTCTCCTGTACGGGTAGGTATCTAGGACACTGTTAACTAAAGGGACATGACTCTTTTGATTTAGATTTCGGCAACTTTTAAAAGTCTTTGACCAACATTTATATGAGGGCATATTAGTTGAGTAACGACGCCAAATCAAACGACTTCATTTTCATAAAATCAAAAACAGACTCAAAAACACATGAAAAGAGTACATACGGAACTAAGGGCATAGAAATTCCTTATGAACCGTGGGAAGGAGAAGAAGACTGGGTAGATAAGGGTATTGAGGAACAAATCACTTCAACAATATCAAACGTAAAAACAAAGAAGCTAATAGATGATGAAAGAGTCTATGTTGTTCTAGGGTTATCGACTTCCTACAATCCACGCAAAGATGGCAAACCAGTAAAGGTTCACGTTTTTAATGTTGATGTAAAGCAAGTTCTTACGCAGCTTTCAGCCAAAATCTTAGCGTATTTGAACCCTGAGCATAGCAAACTGTTGGTTTCTTGTCCCTTTTCAAGTCTTGCTGAAATTTTGGAATCGGAAAAGTACGATTCAAAGTATTTCCATAATGTGAAAAGGATAAGTCCTCTTACATTTAAAGAGCAAGTTTCTGGAGATTTAAGGCAAGATAATGAGTGGAGAACGGCAACTAAACCTATTCTCATCCAACTAGTTCCAAATTTGCCTAATCAAATAAGACAACAATATGTCACTGAGATTATGGAATATCTACAAAAGTCACTTGCAGAACCCATTGATTATGACAACACTGGCTTCATAACCGCTAGCTTGAACAGAGAAGCGGCAACTGAATTATTACAAACATCAAATTTTGTTCTTAAAATAAGTGAAATTCCCCAAGGCGTTTTGGAAAAACTAAGAGTAACAAAGAGAAGGTCTCATGTTCGTTCCAAGTTTGTGGTTGAAGGTGCAACTTCATCAATGGATACTGAAAACTCTGCATCTAGTAATCTTCCAATCATATGTCTAATGGATTCTGGTGTAAATGATATTCCACCATTAAATGGACTGGTGATTCAAAAGGATGGCTATCTTTTCAATGACTTAGGCGATGGAGGCAAGAATGATGGACATGGTACACCAGTTGCCTGTTTAGCGATTTATGGCGAGGAACTATCTAATCCAAAAGCCCGAATTATCTCCTACAAAATATTTTCGGAAGACCAAAAACAACTAGACGTTAGAGCCTACCAACAAGCAATCGCTAAATACTCAAACCAAGCTCATATCTTCCTTTCATCCATAAATTTCAAAAGAGAGAATCCGAACATCACCGCATATTTAGATAATTTGATTCAAGCAAACAACATTTGTGTAGTACTCAGCGCGGGCAATATTCTCGATAAACAGAAAATATTAGATTATGCATTTAATGGTGTTCCTTGCTCTTCATACGTCCATAACCATCCAGTCCAAGACCCAGCCCCAGCCATAAACATAATGGCGGTAGGAGCAATCTCGAAGAAAGAAGCCCCAAATTCAATCTCACGCAAAAATGAATTAGCACCCTTCACTACTTGCGGTGTGACCAAGGGTTCTCTCTATAAATGCCCTAAACCAGAAGTAGTGCAAAACGGTGGAAACTATTGCAAGGATGAAAAAAGTTTGGGTTTAGAATCATTTAACAAATTCGGTTCTAGAGTCGATACATTTGCTGGAACTAGCTTCTCCGCGCCTTTACTTGCTAGAAACCTCGCTGAAATAGAAGCAAAATATGGAGAAGACTATGGCGGAAGGATACAAAATGCGGAAACTCTTAAAGCCATTGCCTTAGCGTCAGCGAGACGCGGAGAGCATGTTTGTATGGGGTTTGGAGAAACTAAACCCTTCTTTATCTGCGATGATGCACATGCGCTCGTCTATTCGGAAGGGGAAATTCCCCTTATTGACCGTACCCTCAAGAAATATTATACGGAATCTAAAGGGATAATAGCACTAAGAATACCTAAAGCTGTTTGTTCAATAGATCTGTTCATTGTTCATTCAGACAATAATTATATGACCGTTATTCCTTGTTTGAACACGTACCTAAAGGTATACGCGCATAAGGAAGGAAACGAAAAGTCAACGGTACAATTGAAAAACCCTGAGGAACTAGAAAAGAAAGCTCACATGAAAGTTTTTAGGTGGGCATTTAGTAGAACCAGTATGGAAGGCAAATGGATCTTTACTATAGTTCCTGAACCCACAGTGGACATGTTACCCGAACACCAAAAGAACACAAAAGTTAGATACGGATGTGCCATTTTGGTGACTTCGAGAACCCCAAAACGCATCATTCCACTAAGCGAAGAATTACGCATAAAAAACCGCTATCTTGAAGGCTAGACTCTATGGTTTTAGTGGCGAATATTGCCAAGTCAAAAAAACGAATAGGCAGATATGAAGAGAAGATCATTCAAAGCCTCGCAGAGTACTTTAGATATGAAGGGTACGAGGTAGTTTCCCATTCTAGGCTAAATGTTGCTTGGGGTAGCATCCTTTCTGATATTGATTTGCTACTACTAAAAGACGGGCTACTTACATATGTGGAGGTAAAATCTTGCAGAGACAACATTACAAGAGCAACAGAGCAAGTTGAGTGTGTAAAGGATTACATAGATTATGCTTATGTGGCAACAGAAAGAAAAGTACGCAATTGGAATCTACCTAAAGTAGGTCTTATTCATGTACAAGAGGACATTATTACCTTTGTTAAAGTAGCTAAAAAATTTCAGAACAAGCCAAGATTTTTGTCAATATTGACATTGAAAAAGAAGTGTTTGGCTAAGTTCTTTGAGGCTGACATTAATTATCTGACACATGTAGACAAATATGACCTTGCACAAACGGTGTATGCAACCAAGGCGAACAGTTGCACGCGTGAGTGCTTAAAAGAAATAACTACTTGTGGAGAATCTTGCAATACGTCTTGCCCTATACCAGAAATGGTAAACTAACTACTCTTCCAGGTCTCTAATACTTTGTGATGGTTTACCTTCAACTCTGTGCTTGATTTTTTTCTCCCATTCTTCTTGAGTTATAACGCCTTTCTCTTCCAATAGCTCGACTAGTGACGCTAACATATCATCCAGCAAATCCATTTCATCTTTTACGTCTCTAATTTCACTTTTGTTTTTCTTCATTCGTATTCCTTCTATCGTGACTTGCTATACCCCTTATGACCATTTTGCTAAAAAATCCTTGTTCTGAAAGGTAAGCTATGACTATATTGCGTACAACTTCACTATCACTCTCACCTAACTCACCTTTTAGACCACGAATCATGCCAAATACTCCTTCTGGCAAGCTGACCAGAATTTTCTTCATGCTACCATTACCTCTATTGGTTTTTCTTCTCGGTCTTTGCGTGTAGCATCATACTTTGTAGCTTCTTTGACTAGCAGATGCCAATCGTTTCTCATGTTTATTCCAGAAGCTTGTGCAGGGGTCATCTTGATAGTTTGGTGTTTGCGAACATAATTGTAATGGACAACCCAACCTTCAAGAAGGGTTCTAACTGTCTCTTCACCTTTCAAACCTCTTGTTGGCTTGAGCCTATCTTTTAGTGTGCCATGTAATCGTTCTACTGCATTTTGGTTGTGTACGTTTCTTATCCCTACTCTTCTGATTAGTTCAGGTCTACCTTCTTTCTTGAGAGTTCGGAAAACCTTATTGTAGCCATCTACATACGCTGGCAACCCATCACAGTAAATTGAAGTTGGTTTCCTCTTAGCAACTCTAACGCTTTTCTCAAAAAGCTGTATTGCGTCTTCGGTTGTTCTTGATCCTGAAAGGTGACCAGCTACTAGAAACTTGGTTTGTTCGTCTATGATTTCCCAGAACCATTTTTGAATACCCTTACACTTGATTGCTGTCTCGTCAACGTGATAGATGCCAAGCAATTGAGGCGTTAGTTTCTCAACGAAAACTGAAACCAGTTTAGAGTACTTCATAACCCATTTCCAAACGGTGACTTGACTAACGCTAACGCCATACAGCTTCTCAATCTGAGTCTGAATCTTTCTTACACTTAATCCTTCAAAGTAGAAGTCAATACTAGTAGAGATAATGTGTGACTCTGTTCTCATTCTTGGAAAGTCTGAACCATCAACGAATTTGTGACCGCACTCTTTGCAGAGGTATCTCTGTTTGTCTCCTTTCTTGCCATGCTTCACCACATTCTCGGACTGGCAGTATTTGCATATCACCTGTATCTATCCCCTATATATCTTATAAGATATATAAGATATATAAACATTGCGATTGCAATTAGTCTTTGAAGGATAGCTAAATGACGCAATCGGATACTTGGGCTATCATAAATTCGATTTTTAAGAGTTCACCTGTCAAGCATAAATTAAAGCTTTTTACAAAAGAAGAAATCGAGTCACTGAAAATTGTGCAGAAGAACGGCAAACCCTACCTAAAATCTCTTGTAGACGATATAGCCAGATTTGCTAAACCAGAGGAAATTGTGCGACAGCTTCTTGTTACAAGATTATTGAATACATATACTTACCCAAGAGAGCGCATTAAGGTTGAAAAAGAGATATGGTTTGGTTCAGGTGTTCATGAAAAGCGTGCAGACATTGTAGTGCTACACAAAGACCTCGAAAGTCCATATATCATTGTAGAAGTGAAGAAGCCAAATAGGGCTGACGGAATCCAACAACTGAAGTCATATTGTAATGCAGAAGGCTCTCCCATAGGTGTTTGGACAAATGGAGAAGAAATGGTTATTCTGCACAGAGACGAACCGAATATTTTCTCAAACATTTCCAGCATTCCCAATGTCAATCAGACTCTGCTAGATGTCATAAAAGAGCCTTGGACGATTGACAAACTCGCAACGGAGAACAAGCTTGCGAGGGAGAGGCTTTCTTTAAAAAGTGTTATTTTAGACTTGGAAAATCTTGTTCTCGCAAACGCAGGCGTTGACGCTTTTGACGAGGTTTTCAAACTGATTTATGCAAAGCTGTATGACGAATGGGCAGCGAAAAATGTGAGAGAAAGAAACAGACAAATCCACTTCAGAATCTACGGTGAATCCCCGCAAGAACTCTATGATAAGATAAATGGATTGTTTGACAAAGCGAACGACAAGTGGCGTGGTGTTTTCAAACCGCTCGATAGAATCGAACTGACACCACCGCATTTGTATACTTGCGTGTCTTTTTTGCAAGACATCAAACTATTCAATGCCAACCTGCAAATAATCGATGAAGCATTTGAATACCTAGTCACACAAGTAGCTAAAGGTGCTAAAGGACAGTATTTCACACCTCGCCATGTAATAGACATGTGCGTGAAAATGCTCAACCCAAAAAACTATGAATATGTGATAGACCCTGCTGCTGGGTCATGTGGGTTTACTGTTCACACGATATTCTGGATATGGGGAGAAGAAGCCATAAGTTCGCCAACAAGGGAACAAGCGGAATATGCAGGATCGATGGTTTATGGAATAGATTTTGACGATAGAGCTGTCAAAATTTCCAAGGCATTAAATCTCATTGCAGGAGATGGCAAACAGAATGTCTACAAACTCAATTCGCTCGATCCGAAATCTTGGAATGATGAGGGAAAAGCTGCCTTCAGAAAGTTCTTAACCCGATTCCAAAATGATACACAAGCTGATAAAGCCAATCAGGAGAGTTTTCAGCATTTTGATTTTGTACTACTTATGACTAATCCCCCGTTTGCTGGAGATGTGAGAGAGAAACAAATCTTGAGAAATTATGATTTAGCACAAAAGAAAGGAAGGCAAATCGTAACACAAAGCAGGGATGTTCTGTTCATAGAAAGGTCACTTAACTTTGTGAAGGCTGGTGGACGCATGGCTATTATCTTGCCACAAGGGAGACTCACCAACCTCAATGATCGGCATGTTAGAGACTTTATGATGACAAGAGGTAGGGTTCTCGCAGTAGTCGATTTAGGATCAAATACCTTCAAACCGCATGCTGGTACTAGAACATCGATTTTGTTTTTGCAGAAATGGGATGAAAAAACTTGCCCATTCAAGGAGGACTATCCAATTTTCTTTGCGGTTTCGGAGAAATCAGGTAAGGATAATTCAGGAGAGTACATATTCAAAGAGGATGAAAATGGAGTTCCGCAAATCGACAAACATGGACATTTAATTGTCGAGCATGACCTCGACCAGATCGCAGAAGAGTTTAAGAAATTCGCAAAGTCGGAAGGTTTTAGTTTCTGGAGAGAGTGAAATGCCACAAATATCTATTGTCTCATCTGGTAAACTAGAACGCAATCTAAGGCTCGATGCAAACTACTACTTACCAAAGTTCGTGGAGAACGAGAGATTCCTAGATTCTATAGGCGCTATAGAGATTGGAGATCCAAGAGTTTCTAGGCTTGTTACAGATGGTGACCACGGATACCCTACATATTCAGACGAAGGAATTTACTACATAAAATCAAGAGAGTTGAGTTCACTAGGCATAGATTTCTCAGTTGCTCAGAAAGTCCCTCACGAATACGCTGAAAGGTTAGGTGACCGATGCAGATTGAACCAAGATGACGTAATAGTTTCCATAGTTGGAACTATTGGAACTGTCTTCATAGTTAAGGAAGACATTCCACCATCGGTACTTAGTAGGGACATTGCCAAGATCGTAACGAACAAGGAAAATGTTCTTCCCGAATATCTGTACTTGTTTTTGAACTCCAGATGTGGTCAGTTGCAAATGGAGCGAAATTCAGGTGGCTCTATCCAAACTGGATTGTACTTGTACGCTATTAAGAAGATAAAAATTCCAATAATAGACATGAAAGAGCAACAAGAACTAGCAAGGCGTGTTAACAGAATCGTTGAGCTTAAACTAAAGTCAACAGAATTGTTAGACAACGCTAGAGATCTACTATCACAAGATATTTTTGGCGGTACCGTGCTCATGTCCCTTTAGTTAACAGTGTCGGTATCTAGCAAAATTTATATGGCGGAAAGGCTGTTGTCCCTGTAACTGGCCTTGACCAGCAGCTCTAGTGTCAAAGACGCGGCACGCGGGTTTCTATGGTGAGAGGCTGGTTCCGCGATAAGGACGAAACTTCAACATGCCAAGAAGGCTACCGGAAAAAACAAAAAACGCACCCAGAAAACCGAGAAGATACGGAAATAAAAGCAGATTCAGGCCGAGCAGACCTTTCGTTCAATGGTCACCTGTAAAAGAGAACCAAGAGATTGAAGTCGTAATCGACGACATCGGAAGCAGAGGCGACGGAATAGCCAAAATTCAAGGTTACTTGATTTTTGTGCCCCGTAGCAAAATGGGAGAACGCGTGAAAGTCAAAATTCTATCTGTGAGCGGCAAATTTGCAGTCGCGGAAAAAGCAGCACAGGTTGGGAATTGAATTGAATATAAAGGAACTGCGGAATGGGATGAAACGCTTGGACATTGAGGGCAAAGTCACGGACAAGTCCGAGACACGTGAGGTCACGTCCAGATTCAAGAATGAAACTTACAAAGTGGCAAGCGCGGTGATTGCTGATGAAACTGGCACCGTAAAACTGACACTGTGGAATGAGCAAATCGACCAAGTCAACGTGGGCAACATAGTCAAAATTGAAAATGGCTATGTTTCAAGCTTCAGAGGAGAAATACAGTTAAACATTGGCAAGTTTGGGAAACTCACAGTCGAGTAAACCTGCAGTGTGAGATCGACCTAGCTGTTCCGTCTTGAGTTGATCAGAAGGAAGCCTGGGATTGCGGGCACAGCCCTTCTTAGATCAATTTGGCGAGCAAACCGTTTTTTGCTGATAGCTGGAGGATTCTTTTGTGAGCGTCACAAGACTTTGAAAGTCGCTACTGACGTGCTTTCTTTTTTTAAATAAAAAGAGTTGGTTAAGGATGTGGTGCTTGCGATCTCAAATTGACTAGTTTGTTGTGTTGTCCGACGGTCTGTTCTAAACTTGTTCAAGTAATGTGCTGAACGTGTCATGGTGGTCTTCTTCATCTTTCAAGATTCCCATGAAAAGGAAAGCGGT
>Ga0315274_10017168_pt1 | contig 10210 bp, 11 predicted proteins | sample YL17G02_20_MG_FD_203700 | JGI IMG/M metagenome (GOLD analysis project Ga0315274, IMG submission 203700) | Sediment microbial communities from Yellowstone Lake, YNP, Wyoming, USA - YL17G02_20 | ecosystem: Environmental > Aquatic > Freshwater > Lake > Sediment | place: USA: Wyoming | collected... | reverse complement strand
CGCTCGATCCGGGTGGCCAGGTCCTTGAGGCTCCCGTAGAGCGGCACGTGCGCGTTGATCGGGACGAGCTCTTTGTCGGCGGTGCAGTTCTTTTCGATGGCGCTCAGGACCGGCGTCAGTCGCGTCTCCAGCGACGCGACCACCTTGTCGAGGTGCTCGGTGGCGCTGGCGATCTTCATCACCGCCTCGGTGACCAGGGGTTGCCTCTGCGGTTCCGTGACCTGGCATGGAGCCATCGTCCTCTCCTTTCTTGTGGGGATAACGAGATCGGGGGCGAAGTCGTAGAGGAGCGGGCGACACGTCTTCACCCACCCCTCGTGCGCCTTGCCCCCGGGGCCAAAGTCGTTGGAGCCGGAGCACCAGATGAGGGCCTCTTTGAGGGCCTTGATCATCTCGCCTTCGGTCATGTGCGGCATGGTCTCTCTCCTTACAACGCAACGGCGGACGGGCGTGACCCCTCTCGGATGCCTGATCCCTCTTGTACTCCAACTATACGTCGGCCGAGGGGCGGATGTCAACACAAATCGTGAACATCACGAAAGATTTTGGGCGGGTCTTCGCAGGCGACGTGATCCCTCTCGTCCGAAAAGCGCCCGGGGCAGACGACGCTTCAGACCGCGACCTTCAGGCCAACGACCCTGTGGGGCTCGGGCTCCGTGACGGCTTCGGCCTCAAGGCCCCAGCCGCAGGAGTCTTCCTCACCCGCGGAGCCGGTGCAGCGGACGGTCAGTTTGCCCCCGTCCATCTCCATCGCACTCACCCGTCCTCCGCACTTCGGACACCGCTGGGTCATGGCATCCATGACCTCGCGTTCCATCTACCTACAGTGTAGTGCCCATATTATGGGAATACAAGCATATTTTTTGGGTTTGTGGAGAATTTTCTGCTTAGTGTCTTTAGGACACTTTTAGGAATGGGACGCGCTCTTCATAGGGGGAATCTCCGTGGAATACGATCTTGGAAAAGGAACGTAAATTGAACGGCCTGTTTCCGTATTGACTTCCCGTACATATAGAATATAGTTCCGGTAGGCCGCGTCGAGGGGAGACCAAAGGCGGCCCCGCCGAAGAGGGGAGAAGTTTGGTGCCTGAGCCGGCCGCTTCAGCTACACTTCCGCAAGGAAGCCTGCCCGAGAAGGTTACATACTCCGAGTGGATCGCCTCACGCCTCTGGGTGGAGTACGGAGTCCCGTTCACCTTCGAGGGAAGACCCTACCTGAAGAAGGTCCACGACCTCGATGAACGGAAAGTCCTGTTCAGGACCGCGCGGCAGGTGGAAAAGTCCCAGAGCGTTAACGCCAGGAACCTGATGGCCGACGGATCGTGGAAACGCGCGGGCGACATCGTCGTGGGCGATCGCGTCGCGTCCTTCGACGAGAAGACCCAACGCATGGTGACGGGGACGGTCGCCTGGAAGAGCGACATCTACAGGAAGAACTGCCGGAGGATCACGACGGCGTTCGGTCACGTCGCCGAGATCGCCGACACCCACCCTGTCTGGACGGGGAAGGGTTGGGTCCCCGCGGGAGACCTGTTCGCGAACGAACGCCTGGCCGTCGTCAGGTCGTACGGCGAGTTCGGCGAAACCGAGGTCAGCGACGACAGAATCGCTCTCACGGCCTTCCTGATCGGGGACGGGTCGACCATCAGGAACCTCCAATTCTGCCACGTCCCGGGTCCGGTCTGGGACGACTTCACACAAAGGCTCACGTCCATCGGCGACACGTTCAGGCTCGTTACAAGGACGAAAACGCCGTGCCGGTACGCCTATATCCATAGCGGTAAGCTAATGTCGTGGATTCGGGAGGATGGGCTCTACGGTAAGAAAAGCGCGCAGAAGTTCCTGCCTGCGTGGGTCTTCCGGCTTAGCCGCGAAAAAGCGTCTCTCTTCCTGAACCGGCTCTGGTCCACCGACGGACACGTCAAGAAGAACGCCACGAACTACTCGATCGAGTACTGTTCGATGTCCGAGGCGCTGGTCAGGCAGGTGCAAAGCCTCCTGTGGAAGTTCGGAGTGCCGAGCTCTATCCGGAAGAACTGGCCGAACATCTACAAGAAAAGAGGGGAGGAGAAGTTCTCCCGGATCCTAAGGATCATCACGGCCGAAGGCGTGAGGCGGTTCTTGACGGAGATCGGCGCCTTAGGGAAAAGCGAAGGCGTCCCACTGCCGGACTCTGAGGAAAACAACAACAGGGACACGCTTCCCATCGAAACAAACATCCTGATCAAGGCGTGCGCGCCCAATATGAAGGGCTGCACGTTGCCGAACTGGACCCGCGGGCAGTCCACGGCGGTGCTCTACAGGGCGAGGCTTCGTAGGACGCTCAGGTACCCTCCGACCCACGACAAGTTGGCCGAGTACCTGGAGGAGCTCCGGCCGACCTCGGGGTCGACGGATGCCTTCAGGCTCCTGGAGACTTATGCCTCCAAAGACGTGATCTGGGACCGCGTCAGGAAAATCGACGAGCTCGAAGAACAGGACTGCGTCGACTTCAGCGTTGAGGGGACGTCGAGCTACATCGTAGAAGGACTCGTCACCCACAACACCTCCACCGAGGCCGCGAAGCTCGTGAGCTGGTCGTGCTTGAGGCCGGGATGGAAGTCCTTGTACGTGAGTCCCTCCCAGAAACAGACCCGGGTGTTCTCCCACGCCCGATTGGACAAGGTTCTCGCCTCTCCGTTCGTCAGGGGACGGTACTTCGATCCGAAGAGGTGCGTGGACGACGTCTACGAAAAGACCTACCTGAACGGGAGCACGACGTGGCTTTCGTACGCGAATACCACCGCTGACCGCTGCCGCGGGATCTCCTCGGATCTCCTGCTGGCGGACGAGATCCAGGACATGGTGATCGACGTGTTCCCGGTGCTGGAGGAGACCCTGTCGCACTCCCCGAACCCCTACCAGCTCTACGCGGGGACTCCCAAGACCACCAACAACTCCATGGAGACGCACTGGAAAAACTCCACGCAGTGCGAGTGGCTCGTCCACTGCTTCGGGTGCGGAGACTGGGTGTTCCAGGACGAGAGGGTCGTCCGGAAGGAGGGACCGACCTGCCCGAAGTGCGGGAAGGGGCTGGACCCCCAGTTCGGACGGTGGGAACCCTACGGGGCGGTCGACGCGGAGTTCGCCGGGTTCAGGATACCCCAGACCATAGTCCCGTGGATCGCCGGGATGCCCTCCAAGTGGGCGGAGCTCTTCCGGAAACACGAGAAGTGGCCCCAGCAGCAGTTCTACAACGAGGTGCTCGGGCTCGCCCACGAGAAGGGCGCCAACCCCCTCACCGAGAGCGACATCAAGAAGTGCTGCTCGGACCGGGGGATGTACGAACACCGGCCGGCCGACCTGTACTTCGACGCCCTGTACGCGGGGGTGGACTGGGGCGCGGGAATCCGCAGCTACACCGTGGTCTTCGTCATCGGACAGAACTCCGACAAGCTCCACGTGCTCTACGCGAAGAGGTTCGCGGACGAGCGGGGGGAACCGGGGGTCCAGGTGGACGAGATCGCCCGGATCTGCCAGAGGTTCGGCGTCGCCATGGCCGGGTGCGACTGGGGAGGCGGGTTCGTGCAGAACCACCAGCTCTCGCTCGACCTGACCGGGCACGCGGACGTCATCCAGTTCTACGAGAGCGGGACGAAGAAACGCGACATCACCTACGAACAGAAGAGCAGGCTCTACACGTTCAACCGGAATGCGGGATTGTACTCGGTGATCGACGGGATCAAGAACGGTCAGTACGTGTTCCCGAGGTGGGAGGAGTTCCAGGAGTTCGCCTCGGACTTTATCTGCGTGTTCGAGGATTATAACGCCGCGATGAGGATGATGACCCTCGACCACCCCGTGGATTTGCCGGACGACGCGCTCCACGCGCTCCTGTTCGCCACGTGCACTTTCAGGGTTGCCCGGGGACTGAAGGCGTTCTCGTAGAGGAGGATCGGTGCCCAAGTTCGGAGAGCCCGAGGAGGAGTTCGAGGAGGAGCTGGAACCCCGGAAGGTCTTCTACGGACCGGGAGACCTGGGGAAGATGGCCCTCCCCGTGCTCAAGGAGATCATCGCCCACAGGGCCCCGGAAGGGAACAGGGAAAGGCTGGAGAGGTTCCTGGACTTCGTGTCCCCCAAGGACCTCGAGGAATACTTGCTCCACGTGTTGGACTACGGGGCAAGCCGCGTGCTTCCGAAGAAGACCGTCCGCCGGGTCGCCGGAGGGGGGTAGCCCAAACCTCCTAGCCGCCCGGATCAAACCGCCCTTTTTGTGGCATGAGGATGATGTTCGAGCAGAAGAGCGAGCCCCGAGCGTAGAGAGGGGCGAGCACATATCGGCCCGATCGACCCCTTTCGTGAGATAAGGATTATGGACGCCTGGATATTGCCTTTTTCTTAGGGCAATCCGGGCAACCTGGACGGACGGCCGTCCACCCAGGCCTTATGCCCCCGGCCCATTCCATGGGTTCTGGGGTATAAGTATTTTGTTAGGGCGCCTATTGTTTAGTGTTGGGCGCCCTGGTTGTTGAAGGCCCCCGACCTTAACCGGTCGGTGGCCTTAATTGACGGTGCCGATCCCCGACACCCCTTGGCCGGATTGTCCGGCGAAGGGGCGGCACCGGCGCCCGGGGTAACACCCCGGATGCGTGGGGCGCGCGCCTGGTGCGAAAACCCAGGCTACCCTTGGGGGAGATAGAGGATGCCCCCACGGCCAAGGATACGTGCCCAGGATTCCTGCTATCCTGGGGAGGCGGCCTTGGACGAACTTGTAGAAGGCAGGCGAGCCAGCCGATGCTTCTCCCGCCCGGAGAGGCGGTTAAACCGGAGCTGGCCGCCGGGCACGGAACCCGGCCACCGGAGGGCAAGACCCCCGGGCAGACGACACCGTGGATGCGGTGCTCCGCACGGCTTTATCCCGCCTTCGACCGAAGGCGGAATCCTCCGACCCGGTTGGGCCGACCTCCCCACGGATAGCAGGGCGAGGTGGCGGGTCCCGTTGGATCGGAGAATTCCGTTTTCGGAGGGATCGGATCATGACCTTGGTGAAGGCCGACGCAGGGGGAACCCTGTGCGGCTGCGGGGCGATAAAGTCGCCCCGCTGGGCCTCGTGCCGGCGGTGCCGGCGCGGGATCCTCCTCGACCGGGTCTTCGAGCAGAAGACCGAGGTCGACGAGGTCCTGGCCGCCCTCGCCCGGGCGAAGGCCCTGCCTCTGGCCTACCAGCGCTCTCGGTAGGCCCCTGGCGCGGAGCTCCGGCTGAGCACGCCGACAATCCCCTTGGGAGAGATAGGGGATGGCGAGTTGCCGCAGAGCTCCGATCGTTCCTGCGGATCCTCCCGATGGTCGTTCCCACCCCCCGCGGACCTTGCGGATTCCGGGGCGTGGTTCAAGGGAGCGACTATCGGGGCGATCCGCCCCGCGTGCGACCACGGGGAGCCCTCCGGAAGGAGGGCTCCTTGCGGACTTCTCGCGATGCCCCCGAGGCCCGCAAGGGCTAAGATCCGGGAGAGTGCATCGGGAGAGGTCCGCAAGGGGAGAAATCTCCCCGGAAAGGAGGTCGGCCCCGATGGGACGACCATGAAGCTCGATCCTGGTCTCCGGCTGAGAGCGCCGCGAACTGGCGAGTCGCCGCAGAGCCCAGGAGTGCGCTTCTTTTCCGGCGTCATCGTGGCGCCGGAAGGACGTACTATCCTCCACAGGAAGAATACCGCTTGCGCCTGTGGGGTTCTGGTAATGCGTGCGGCTAACGGAGATACCATCATGAAGGGTTACGCTTGGAAGGCGCTCGCGAGCATCGTCAAGGTGTTGACGTACAGCACCGACCTGGACATCGCGTCCGGGCGCGCGTTTTGCGCGATCCGGGGTCGACAGAGGCTGGAATCCAACAAGACGGTGGACTTCTTTCGTGCGGAGGCGACCCAGAGGGATCTCCCGGCCAACGTCGTGGAGTTCGCCCACCGAGAGAAAGGGCGATGGCTTTACGTGGCCGAGGGAAATTTTCCACAAGAAGCACTCCCGGAAATGCCCGGGTACGAGCGACATGTATTTCAAGTCCCACTCTCGCTAGTGGGAGACCTCCTGAATGAAGCTCGGGAGGTCGGTCTGTGGTCCGGGGAGTTTCTCTCTTTGGAGCTCCTGTGGATCGGGTTCTGGACCAGGATCCCGGCCGGCTTCGTGGCCGGCCGGCCGTACTTCGACCTGGCGTCTCTCCGGTCCCTCGCCCAACAGAGGGGCGAAGCGGCCCGTTCCCAGGAGGCCGCCCACGCGGGGGCCGGGACGCCCGTCCTCGTGTTTGAAAACGGGGGGTGGACGTTCGCGTCCCCGGGGGACGCGGACGTGGAGGGCCTCCAGGTGGTCCTCCCGGTGGAGGACCTTTCCGGGGCGGTCGCGGCTCGCGTCATGCGGGCCGAGGCGCCGCGCCTCGCGGCGCACCTCTTGGGCATCATGAAGGCCCAAGGGGCCATCGGCGTCGGCACCGGCTCGGGCGAGCCGGTGGGAATCCTCGAGGGGGAGTTCGAGATGCCCCTCGAGGAGAGGCCGTTGGCGAACTGGATCGCCAACGAGATCTGAGGTTCCGGGCGCCGGGGACGAGAGATCGTCTCCGGCGCCTTTTTTTATTTCGGAAAGGAGCGATTCGAAAGCTCGGTGACCGAGCTTTTTCTTTGCCTTCACGGAGGAGGTTGACGTGATCGAGCTGGAGGTGATATGAGCAAGAAGCGCAAGGCGAAGTGCCCGTTCCGGTTCCTCCAGGAGGTCCAGGTCGGGGAGCTCCCGAAGGGCTGTGAGAAGGACTACCCGTTCAAGCGGGGAGACCGGGTGTACTTCCTCGGCGAGGTGCCGGGGGCGACTGGGCACTGCGCGGTCGCGGTCCAGGCCGGAAAGCGAAAGGATATGCTCCAGATCTCCCTGTTGTACCACACAGACACGTTCGAGGCGGTTTGCGAGTGAGAGCCGAAATCGGATTGGAGGTGACATGAAAGTCAGAATCCCCAGGGAGATGGGGCCCATCGCCAGGATGTGCTCGGACATCCCGAGCCGCTTCCCGCTCCAGGGAGTGCGGGTCGAGAAGAAGGACGGCGCCGTGACGCTAACGGCGTCCGACGGAAAGAAGATCATCGACGCCAAGCTCAAGAGCCAGAGCGAGTCTGGCCCCGACGGGGTTGTTGTCGTGCCGGCCAAGGCCCTCAAGAGGGCTGCCGGGGTGCCTCGGATCACCGACTTCGAGATCCGGGCGACCAAGAACGGCAAGGTCGAACTCACGTCCGTCGACAGTGAGGAGAATACCTTTGTCGTCAAGACGGCGGCGATCAAGGACGTCTATCCCGAGAAGGACAAGGTCTTCCCCAAGGAGGAACCGGCCGCGGTGATCAGCGTGAACCCGAAGCTCCTGGGAGACGTGCTCCTGGCCCTGGACGCGATGAAGACGGCCGAGTACGCCACGGTGAAGATGTCGGTTTTCTCGAAGGGCGAACGCGGGCCCCACGTCGCCCTCGAGATGGACACGAACCAGGCCCAGATGCGCTCCGTGGTGATGGGGCTGTCGATTACGGAGCCGCGATGAGAATAAGAAGATTCCTGTGGATCCTCTCGATGATCTCCGGCCTGCCGCTTATCCTTGTCGTCGGGCCCGTGCTCGGCGTGTGGGTGATCGGCCGGTCGTGGATCCAGCACTGGGGGAGAACTGGAACCGGAAGATACCCATCGGGGCGTGGGTGGTCCCGAATAAGGCGCTCCGGAGCCTGGATTGAGGAGAACTATGAGCAAGAAGCTGGACATCTTGAAGGACGTGTACCGGAAGAAGTTCCTGGAGTTCCTCCGGGAAGTGGACGGCCACGACCTCTACGACATGAGCCACTTCACGGAGATGAAGTTCCCCGAGAAGTTCGTGAAGAAGTTCTCGAGGGTCCACAAGTCCGACGGGACCTACAAGGGGACCATCTTCGACAAGAAGGGGAACGCCATGAAGTCCATGAGGGGCGTGTTCGACCTGACTTTCGTCCGGGCCGTGGCCTACGAGATCGGCGCGGACACGGCCGAGGCCGACTCGAAGATGGGGCGGGGATTCGCCGCCCGGTGCTACGCCTCGGCGATCGTAGAGAAGCTCGGCTTGGACTGGTTCGAGCATCGGAGACCCATCAAGAGGAACATCGTCGTATGAGAGTGACGTGATGTGGTGGTTCATGATTGCGCGATTCTGTGTGGGATGTGGCCGGTGGTCCGAAAGCGCGTATGTAAACTGGCGCTCGGGAAGATACCCGGTTTGTGATGAATGTCTTCCGTTCACCAACTCTGCGTTGAGCTGGAGTTGGCGGCTGAAATCTCGCAGACGATGAAAAGGAGAGGATCGTGATCCCAGAACTCGTCTATTGCTACGGGAGCTGCCCCGTGTGCGGCGGCGGCGGAAAGGTGCGGCGCCGAAGCGGGCGCTGGAAGACCTGCCGCCGTTGCCGGGACAGGCGCCCATGACCCAGAAGAAAAAGCCCGGGGAGGAAGTCCTGATCCCGCCCGACCTGGGCCAGTGCCAGGCCGAGATCCCCAACGGGAACACCTTCATGACGTTCGGCGGCGTGCCGGGGCTGGTGCGCTGCAAGAACAAGCCCACCTACATCGCCCACGAGCCTCCCCGGAAGGACGGCAAGAAGCAGGGGTCCATGTCCCTCTGCGGGAGCTGCCTCGCGGTGTGCTCGAAGCAAATTCCCGGCGTCACGTTCGAGGAGATCAAACGATGAAGGGCCGGAAGGAGAAGGCCCCAAACTTCGGCTCGATGCCGCCCTTCACGCTCTCGGTGCCCCGGTGCCCGAAGTGCGGAGAGTTCCCCCGGGGAGTTCCCGTGACCATCAACGGGTTGGCGCAACTCTACACGGACAACAAGGGCAGGACATTCGAGTACAACGGCCACTTCTGTATTGGGGGGCACTACGCGCATAGGATGGACGCAGATGGCCAAACCATGCTTATCTGCGGAGGCGGGCACCTCTGGAAGGCCGTCCTGATCCCCGAGGACGAGGATATCGGATAGCGCCACGGATGACGCCGATTTCGGGCGGTTGCTTGCAGATTGGAAGGCCGGCCCTGATCTTGTATAATGGAACCGCTCTCTGAAAATCTGGGCCCGAAATGGTTTCGACGTCGGCTCAAGACCGGAAAGGTGCGCGCCGAGGACGCCCGTTGGCCTCGTTAAACACCGGGCAACCACTTAACTGTGGCCGCGTAACCCAACCGTGAGGCGCGAGCCTCGCCGTCCTACCGGGCACTCGAAGGGGCGCTGCCCGCCCGGCCGGACGTAAACGCTTCGATAGGGGATCCGCGATGGCGACCGACGGCGCGGTGAACCGAAATTAAACAGGCGGCTGCCCTCCCTAAGGATCCCGCCTGCGGGAGACGGGGAGCTAAGATAAATCGCAGGATACGCGCGTAGAACCCCCGGACGAAGGCCTGACGGACTGCGGTTCGATTCCGCACGGGTCCACCATATTTTGCAGCCGGACCGGCTGCCGGTTCAGCGTGGGGCGGCGGAGCGATCCGCCGCCCTTTCTTTTTTCTCGAAGGGGAGATACCATAAAAGGGGGCCATGAGAGAAATCGAGATCATCGACCAGGGGGACGGGTTCGCATTCTCAAAGAGAACAAACGGCTTCGTCCCCAAGACAATCTTCATCAAGGAGTTCTCCGCCGACCCGAGGATCGAGAGGGTCGTGATGTTCTTTCAGGAGTTCGGAGTACCCAGCCCGAAGGATTTATGGTGGTCGATCGACGAGCCCGCTGAACGCGAGATCACCTGGTCAACCGTCTACGACTTACATAACAAGCTCGGGGGGTTCTCCGGAGTCGACCTCGGCTCCTTCCTCCTTTCCAAAGGGAGCCCTGAAAGGGAAATAGCGTGGCTTCTGGCTCACGGCTACGTTCTTCCTTCGGAGGGGGGACAGTCCTCAAACCAGTACGCTCCCGTGTGGCCGCCCCGCCCGGAACTCGTCGTCGATGATCCCGAATGGAGATCGTTCGTGACCGACGAAGCCCAGGAGGAGGCAGACAGGAGATTCTGGAACCTGGAGATTAATTCCAGGGTCCGCAAGGCCTGCCCCATGTGCGCTGAAGGAGTTGGCCTGATCATCCTCGACTTGGAGTATGTCCACTGGACGACGAAGTCACGCCAGTGCGTGCCCTGCGGGGCCGCGAAGATCCACAGAGAAAGAAAAACCCTGGCGAAGGAGTTCCTGACCAACCACGACG
>Ga0315274_10017167_pt1 | contig 10210 bp, 9 predicted proteins | sample YL17G02_20_MG_FD_203700 | JGI IMG/M metagenome (GOLD analysis project Ga0315274, IMG submission 203700) | Sediment microbial communities from Yellowstone Lake, YNP, Wyoming, USA - YL17G02_20 | ecosystem: Environmental > Aquatic > Freshwater > Lake > Sediment | place: USA: Wyoming | collected... | reverse complement strand
GCCTGGGCGATAGCCCCCGAGCCTCGCTCCCCGGTCCGGTAGGGAAAGGTTGGAAATGTTCCGGCGGTGAAGGGGTACTGACCGGGAAAACCCACCTTGCTCAGAAAATCAAACTCCTGCCCCTCATCCAAAGGGGAATAAAAACGGGTCGGCGCCTCTTTGAGCTTAAAGCGCTGCAAAGCGGGTTTAAGCGTTCTCTCCTCCCATCTTTCTTTCTCTTCCCCGATCTTCTGTAAAGAATCTTTCTTCTCCATAAATACTCTCCTTCCTCTCATTCCGGGAAAACTATGCTTCCTCCCAATTAGACAGGCAAATTTTGATGGTTTCGTAAAAAGTCCATCTGCTGCGTTGCGCTTCAACTTCGTCGTTGCAGCGTACGTGTAAGTACGCTTCACTCCTCAGTTTTTGCGCGCCTTGCAGCTGGAGCTTTTTACGAAACCATCGTTCTGCTGACTTTTTACGACTTCATCAAATTTTCCGTCCTATTTCTTCACCCCCATTTTCTTCAGGAATGATCCATACCATTCATATTGGGCAGCCATTTCTTTGTCCAGTTGGAGTTTGTCTTTATATTCCAAGGGGAGGTTGAAACTTTCCATGACCTTTTGGAAATCAGGACCATTGATGACCTTTTTGAAAGCCTCGTTGAGCTTTTGGTAAACGGGCTCGGGAATCCCCTTGGGCCCGACCATGATATATTGGTTGGGCGGCACGTCCTCGCAACCCAGATCTTTGGCCATCGGGATATGAGGGAAATAGGGATCCCTTTTTTCCGCGCTGAAGACCATGAGCATCCGGAATACCCCTTGCTTTACGTACTGGATATGTTGCCCCACTCCGGCGACAAAATCGGTATGCTTGCCCAGGAGAGCGGTATTGGCCGGGGCTCCCCCCTTGAAGGGCACATGTTTCAAAGTCAGGCCTTGGCACTTGGCAAAGAGCTCCACGGCAATGTGCCCCCGGCTTAACATGCCTGCCGAGCCATAAGAGAGGCCGGGATGGGCCTTGGCATAAACAATGAACTCTTCGATCGTCTTGACGGGAGATTCGGCCAGCACACAAATGCCGCCAACATACAGTCCGTACTGCACAACAAAGGTGAAATCCTCCAACGGCTTATAGGGAGGCGGCATGAGGTGGGAGCGGGCCGTCAAAGAGCCAAAACTATCAATAACGCCTAAGGTATATCCGTCGGGTTTCTTGGAAGCCACTAAGGCGGCACAAACCGATGAGGAACCACCGGGCTTGTTCTCGACGACGACCGAAACCCCGAGCAGTTTTTCGGCGCCTTTGGCCAGAGCCCGGGTTGTCAAGTCGGTGGTAGCGCCGGCCTCGTACCCGCAGTAAATGGTGATGGGTTTATCCGGGTAAGTTTGCCCTGAGGCCAAAGACGGCCAGGAAAACAGGAAAGACAACAGGACCACGGTTATAGCGAAAATTTCGGAATTTTTCCTTTCGCGCCACATGACCAACCCGCCTCTCGTCGTGTTTTTCAGCTTTCTCCCCCTTTTACCCTTCTTTCTTCGCCCCCATTTTTTGGAGGAAAGTTTTATAGAACTCGTACTCAACCAGAACTTCTTTCTCCATCTGGGCCCGGTCTTTATAGGCATAGGGAATTTCCAGGTGACTTAAGAGCTTCTGAAAATCAGGTCCCTCGACCACTTTCTTGATCGCCCCGCTCAGTTTTTTATAAATGGCGTCCGGCATCCCTTTCGGGCCCACCACGATATATCCCAGAGCCGGAGCATCCTGGCAGCCCATCTCCTTTATCGTGGGCACATCCGGGTAATTCGGGTCCCGTTTATCCGTGTTGAAAACGGCGAGCATGCGGAATACGCCTTGTTTTACATACTGAATATGCTGCCCGGCCCCGGCCACGAAATTCACGTGTTTGCCTAAAAGTTGGGTGTTGGCTTCCGCTCCTCCTTTGGTGGGGACATGCTTGAAATCCAGACCTTTGCATTGGCGAAAGAGCTCCGTAGCCAAATGCTGCTGCGTATACATGCCGGGAGAGGCATACGAAAGGCCGGGGTTCGCTTTGGCGTAGGCAATAAATTCGGCGATATCTTTATAGGGGGAATCTTTAAGGACGGTCACCGCCCCAATATAAAGGGAATATTGGCTTATCAAAGTGAAATCCTTCAGGGGATCGTAGGCCAGTTTTAGAAGATGGGGACGCACCGTGATCACTCCGGTGGATACGACCCCTAAGGTGTAACCATCCGGCTTTTTGCTGGCCACCAGGCCGGCGGCCACGGTGGCTCCGCCACCTGCCTTATTTTCTACCACCACCGCACTCCCCAGCACTTTCTCGAGGCCGCTGGCCAGACCGCGGGCAGTCAGGTCCGTTGTGGCGCCGGCGGCAAAACCGCAATAAATGGTGATGGGTTTGGTGGGATACTCCTGGCTGAATCCGGGGATGGGGAACAGAAGGAAGGATAAAAGAGCAACGAGCAGGGGAAGAAAAAATGGGGGTGAAAAATTTCTCCGAGTCTTCATAGTGGCAACCTCCTCCTTGGATAATAGCATAGCGCATAGAACATGGCGCATAGCGTAACTAAAAAAACAAACATTAGAGCCTCTTGCAAAACTCTTGAAAGTGAGAGGAGGTCGTCATTCCGGGCAAGCGAAGCGCGACCCGGAATCCAGGATTTTCAAGCAATTCTAGATTCCGGCTTTCGCCGGAATGACGGAGGAGATGACTTTTGCAAGAAGCTCACTATTTTCATAGTTTAAAAATTTATCAGGGATCTCCTATCTGAAGGGTTCCAGGTTATTGTATACGATCTTAAGATCCGGAATCAAGGCTCAGGAGGATGGCTCGATTCCTCCTTGATCCCGGCCGATTCCAACGAAAGAAAGGCCTGGGTTTATTCATCTTCTTCCGCTTCAGCGACAATCTTCTCGCGCTTTTGTCGGATCATGGGAAGAAGCGAGGAGAAAAGAAGGACCGCAGCGATTAACAGACAGCCGGCCGAGATGGGGCGAACCATAAAAATCCCAAACCCCCCCCCGGAAAGAATGAGAGACTGTCTCAAGGCGTTTTCAAGCAGGGGTGTTAAAACATAAGCCAACACCAATGGTGCAGGCTCATACTCCAGTTTGCGCATCAGATAACCCACCACTCCGCAGAGGAGCATGATGTACACATCAATCGTACTGTTGTTGATCACATAGGCGCCAATAAGACAGATGAACAGAATCAGGGGAAAAAGGATGGCATAAGGAACCCGCAGCAGTTGAACCCAGAGGCCGATCAGGGGCAAGTTGAGGACCAGGAGCATAACATTGCCCATGTACATGCTGCTGATCACCCCCCAAAAAAGCTGCGGGTGTTCCTTCACCAACATAGGGCCAGGCGTGATGTTGTGGATCATCAAGGCCCCTAACAAAATGGCCATGACCACGTTGGCCGGGATTCCCAGGGTCAGAAGGGGGATGAAAGCGCCTTGAGCAGCGGAATTGTTGGCTGCCTCGGGGGCGGCCACTCCCTCGATCGCACCTTTGCCGAATTCCTCCGGGTGCTTAGCAAACCGCTTCTCCACGGCGTAGGAAACGAAGGAGGAGAGAACCGCCCCCCCGCCCGGCAGGATGCCCAAAAAAAAGCCGAGCCCGGTTCCCCGGAAAATGGCCCCCAGGGACCGTCTCCAGTCTTCTAATGTCGGGAAGAGTCCTCTGACCTTCGTGGTGACCAGCTCTTGTTTGATTTTCTTCTCCACGTTCAGCAGGATTTCCGAGATGCCGAAGAGGCCCATGGCCAGCGGCGCGAGTCCCACGCCGTCTAGCAGTTCGGGAATGCTGAAGGTGAAACGGGGCATGCCCGTCATCGTGTCCAGGCCTATGGTTCCCAGGAGGACCCCGACGCCGGCCATCATCAGGGCTTTGCCCATCGACTTCTGGGCTAAATAAGTAAGGACCACGAAGCCCAGGATCATCAAGGAAAAGTATTCGGGGGGGCCGAAGCGTAAAGCCACAGCCACCAAGGGGGGAGCCAGAAGCTGTAAGCCGATGACCCCGATGGTCCCGGCGATGAAGGAGCCGAAGGCCGCGATCCCCAGGGCCGGGCCGGCCCGCCCCTGCAAAGCCATCTGGTAACCGTCCAGCGTGGTAACCACCGAGGCCGCTTCGCCGGGAATATTCACCAGGATAGAGGTGGTGGAGCCCCCATATTGGGCGCCGTAATAAATGCCGGCGAGCATGATGATGGCCGTCGTGGGCTGAATTCCGTAGGTCACCGGAAGGAGGATGGCCATGGTCCCCACCGGACCGATCCCAGGAAGAACTCCGATCAGGGTTCCGATAAAAACCCCCAGGAAACAGAACATCAGATTGGTGGGTTGCAGGGCCACTTGGAAGCCCGCAATGAGATTGCCAAAAAAATCCATAAAGAAATATCCTCTCGGATTAAAACCCAAAAATCCCTTTGGGCAGGCTTGCCTTCAGAAAAACGTTAAATAGCAGATAAGTCAAACCCAAAGTTAAAGTTGGAATAATCATGGCCTTCTTCCAGGAAAACTTCTCTACCCCTTTAAATAAAATGACCAGGAGGAAAAAACCGGCCAGAATAAACCCCAGTCGCTCTAAGACCAGAACAAAACCAAAGGTCACGAGACTGATGATGACCGGGCGATGCCAATGCACCCCAGCCCAGAAGGAGGAAGGTTTATCTTGAGCCTCTCGTCTTCGGAGGAGGGAGTGGAGAAATAGGAATACGGCCATGAGGCTGATGAAGCATCCGGCGACGAAGGGGAGAAAACCCGAGCCTGGCTCCCGCAACGCCCCTAAACCCAGCCGGGTGGACCCATAAATACTGACCAGACCGACCGCCAGCCAAAAAAGAATCCCCACCCGCTCAGTTTGCAGTTGCTTCAATCCTCCCTACAAACCAAAAGGTCTCAACCTTGATGGCTTCGTAAAAAGTCCATCTGCGGCGTTGCGCTGCATCCTTCGTCATTGCGGCGTACCTGTAGGGGCGGTTCGCGAACCGCCCCTACTCGTTAGATTATGCGCGCCTGGCATCTGGAGCTCCTTACTTTGCCATCCATCTTGATGACTTTTTACGAGTTCATCAACCTTGGTCTTGCCTCGTCTTTATGCCACCCGCTCCCTTTTTTCCTACCTGCCTTTAAAGACGGGTTTACGCTTTTCCTGGAAAGCGCGCTGGCCTTCCTTCAGGTCTTCGCTGTTGAAGGCTTGGTCGCGGAGGGCTTCGATCTGTTGGTCATCCTGCGGGTCGATTTTTTGATACTGCAAGCATTTATTAAAAATGACCTTTAGGCCCCGCAGGGATAAGGGAGCATTCTCCGAAATTTCTTGAGCCATCTCGTAAGTAAAAGATGAGAGTCGATCGGCCGGAACGACGTAATGGAGCAGGCCCATCTCTCGAGCCCGGGAAGCCTCGTACGCTCGCCCGGTAAAGAACATCTCTTTGGCATTCGCCAGGCCGACGACATTGATGAAGCGAAAAATCCCGGACGAATGATAGATGACGCCCAGTTTAGCCGGGGGCATGGACAGGCGAGCGCGTTCGACCGCGATGCGAATGTCGCAGCACATGGCCAGCTCACATCCCGCGCCGAAAGCATGGCCGTTGATCATGGCGATGACCGGGTAGGGGAAATCGGTGACCGCCCCCAGGCCAGCCTGCAAAGGGTTCTTGGTTCTGAATGCTTCGGCCATTTCCGGCGTCATGTTTGTGGGGATGGCCGAGATATCATAGCCCGAGGAGAAAGCCGTCTCCCCGGCTCCGCGGATCACCAGACAGCGAACCTCCCCTTCTTCTTTGAGCCGGGTCAGCGTATCGGCGAGCTCGAAAAGCAAGTGGGGAGAGAGCGCATTGCGCCGCTCGGGCCGGTTAAGAGTGATGGTACAGATCCCTTCTTTTTTTTCGGTGAGCAAAAATTTTTCTTCCATTGACTCTCCCTGGAAAGTTTGATTATTAAGAGGTGGCCGGTTCGGTTTGCCCGGCCGTCCCCCGTTGGAAATAACTGAAACTGGAAAATTGATCCATAGTATGTTCCAAAAAAAACCCCCAGTCAATCGCGAATCATCAAGGCCGCCCCCCCTTCTTCGCCTTTCGGGGCGCCTTCCTCAGTCGGTTGAAAAATGAATGGCACAGTCCCGGAAAGCTGACCTTTTATTTCTTTCGCTTATCCACCCCATACATTTCCGCCAAAAAATTTACAAAGGCTCGGGCGGGCGGCGACAGATCACGCTTGGAGCGGCTAATGAGATAGAAACGCCGGAAGATACTCAGCCCTTTGATCTTGACCACCGCCATATCTCCCCGGCCCAGCTCTTTTTTGATCGACATCTCGGAGATGAAGGCCGCCCCTAAGCCCTGCGCCACGGCCTGCTTTACGGCTTCATTGCTCCCCAGGCTGGCCCGCACTTTCATCTGTCCCGGTTGAATGCCGGCTTTGACCAAGGCTTCATGAACGGTTTTTTCGGTCCCGGACCCCATTTCCCGGATGATAAATCTCTCGCTCAGCAGTTCTCTCAAAGAAATCGGTTTCCCCTTCGTCCACCGGTGATCCCCCCGGACGACCAGGACGATCTTGTCCTGACCCAGGGGCCGGAAATCAATATTTTTTTCATCAAAAAAAGTTCCGATAATGCCGATCTCGATTTCTTCTTTTTGGAGACGATCCAGAGTCTCTCGGCTGTCGCCCTGGAGAATCGTAAGGGCGACTCCCGGGTAGTGAGGGATAAAGAGGGGGAGTACCATCGGGAGCAGGTAACTTCCGGGAATGTTGCTCGCCCCGATTTTTAGGAATGTATCCTCAAGACCTTTAAACCGTTTTATGGCTAAGGGGATCTCTCGGGTCTTGGAAACAATCTGCCGGGCGTATTCCAGCAGAATCCTGCCCCCTTCGGTGGGGAGGACGGCCTTGCTTGTCCGGTCCAGCAGTTTGAGGTCAAACTCGGCTTCCAGGGAGGAGATGTGTTGACTCACGGTGGACTGGGTGATAAAGGTCGCCTCGGCGGCCCTGGAAAAACTGCCCGTTTCAACCACCGCCAGGAATACTTCCAGTTGCTTTAAATTCATGAACCACCCTATCGTTTTTTCCGATGATTATAATCGTAATTATCTAAATTATCAATTGGATTATTTTCTGGCCGCCTGTCAACCTAGTGATATCCCGGCAAGATGTGCGGGATGATATCCGGGACTTCACAACACTCAGGAGAAGAACGAATATGGACAAGAAGATCGATTGCCGTGGATTGGCCTGCCCGCAGCCTGTTTTAGAGACAAAGAAGGCCCTGGATGAGCCGGGAGCTGAAGAGATCTTCGTGGTTGTTGATAATCCAAGCTCCAAAGAGAATGTAAAGCGCTTTGCGGAAAATCAAGGGCATCAGGTTATGATCTCGGAGGAAAAAGGTGTTTTCGAACTGAAGATTAAGAAGGGAAAAGGGAAAGAAAAAGCGGACTCGGTGGGAGGAAAAGCCGAAAATATCCAAGGCGTGGAATCTTCCGGTATGGTCGTGTTCATCGATACGGATTCCCTCGGCCGGGGTTCAGAAGAGCTGGGAAAGATTTTGATGCGTTCTTTTTTGCAGACTCTGGAGCAGTCAGAAGTCCATCCCCAGAGGATCATCCTAATCAACAGCGGTGTAAAATTGGCCTGTGAGGGATCTGAGGTTCTGGAAGATCTTCAGGAATTCGCCGCCAGAGGAGTGGAAATCCTGTCTTGCGGCACATGTTTGGACTATTTCGGGATCAAAAAGAAATTGATCGTTGGAAAGGTTTCGAACATGTACGAGATATTAGATTCCCTGACCCGCGCCGGTAAGGTGATCAAGATCTAGATGCCGGCTATCAGAGGACGGTGTGCCCGGCAGGGACCTAATCCGCGTCTCTCACACAGCGAAAGCCCGTGACGAAGCAAAAATCATGACTGAGAGGATCATCTTTGGATCGGGTAGCCACGGGCCAACTCCCTTTGTGAAACCAAGAGCCCCCGCGCAGGACTTTGAGCGATCCGCTTTCTGGTCCTTGCGGGTTTTTGGAGGGGGAGCGGACATAATACTCCGGATCGTACCAATCGCTGCACCACTGCCAGACGCTGGCCACCATGTCATATAGTCCAAAGCCATTGGGAGGGTACGTACCCACCGGAGTGCCGGCATGAAGACCGGCCACATTCGCCTGATCGGGGCTGAGGGTGTCGCCGTAGACATATTTTCGACCTTCTAAGCCACCGCGAGCAGCCTTCTCCCACTCGGCCTCTGTGGGCAATCGTTTCCCCACCCATCGGGCGTAGGCCCTGGCACCATACCACGATACCTTAACTACCGGATGATTCTCATAACCTCGCTTGGGAACAAAGCGACCATCCTTCTTTTGGATCTTGCAAAGCCACCATGAGAGAGGATGATGATCGATGTCCAGCCATTTTTGGCCGCCTTCTTCACGGTTGCCGAAGAGATTGAGGAATCGAACATAATCAGCGTTCGTGACCGGATAACGGTCCATGTAAAAGGGATCCAAATAGACGGTATGCACCGGATGTTCGTTCGGTTCTCCATCCCTAGAGCCCATTTGAAAAGGTCCGCCGGGAATCAGCACCATCTCATTGGCATGAGCTTCTATTGCCAGCATAATCGACAAGAGAAACAGCCAAAACCAACCTGATCTCATGCTGTTCATAAAATTAATGCTAACAGCATTGGCTTCCTCCGTCAATCAAAGGCCCAAACAGGCCCACCCCCAGTTTTGGGCGAAGTCCCGGGCCCGGCGGGGAGAGCGATTCCTTCGGACTCCAAGGCGGTGGTTGCTTCCTGGCGCAGGCGGGGTTCAGCCGAGGTTTCTCGGTAGCCCTTCGATACCGCCTTCCTTTGCGGAAAGGCACGCGATGCCCCCGGGAAAATCCTTTCCCGCCGGGATTCCTCATCCATCGCTCTCCCCGCCGGGCAATCCTGGCGAGGGAAAACTGGGGGTGGGCAAGAAGGCCCAAAAGGGTGAAATGAGATTCAAGCCGGATTGGGGGTTGGAGCCAAGGTCAAAATTGCTGTTGTAAAAGTAGAAATTCCCATTTAATATTTGTGCATAAGAATCCAAATGGAGCAGGGCATCTGAAAATCTGGGAAATAATATCCTACCCAGGACCGGCAAGCGGCTAAAACAAAATTTTTTTGAATTTTGGTAGCACAAATTTTATTTATGTGATACCTTGCCAGAGGAGGCGGCCAGATGCGAATTAAAACCCTATTGCAGGAGACTTCCAAGAATCCATGGATTTTCATCGCCCTGGGTCTGTTATGGGCTCTTGTCCCGGAAGTCTCCGCCCATGATTTCTGGGTGGAGCGGAGTGGCCAGGGGTTCCTGTTGATTTTTGGGCATGGAGACCAGAAAGCGGAGTTTGATACATCTAAAGTTAAGGCCGTGAAAGCCTTCGGCCCTGGGGGGGCGGAGATCGAGGTCCGCAGGGAGAAGAAAGGCCAAGGATTGTTCCTTCAGCCCCTGGAACGGCCTTCGTGGATTTTCGCCGAGATCGATAACGGGTATTGGTCCAAAACGATTTACGGCTGGAGAAACCTTCCCAAGAGAAAGGCCAGCCGGGTGGTGGAGGCCGTCCACTCTTTCTATTACTCCAAGGCTTTAGTGTCTTGGAGCGATGCCCTGCAGAGTCCTGTGAGCAGCGCCCAGCTCGACATCGTCCTTCTGAAGAACCCATTTGAATTGAAAGCGGGAGATTCGTTCCCGATCAAAGTGTTTTACAGGGGTAAGCCCATAGCGGGTGTGGAGGTGGAAGGGCGGGATCATGAAATCGTCTCCACTACGGATAAAGACGGGATGGCCAGGGTTCGAATGATCCGGGGGCACCAGTTGATTTCCCTAAGCCATAAGGAACCCGTAAAAGATGACCCGGATGCTGATTATTTGAGTTTTACCGCCACTTTAACCATCGAGGTGGGAAAATGAGAATTTTAAGAGTTGCGGGGTTTGTTCTTTTTCTGCCCCTGGGTTTATTCCTGGGAGGGATCGATTCACACGGGCACTCCGTCAATTACCATGTTGAGCAAAAGGGGATAGCAGTAAGGGCCTTCTATTCGGCAAAGGATCCTGCAAGTTATTCGCAATACGAATTATGCGGTCCCGGTGACAAAGAAGATCTCCCCCATCAAACCGGGCGAACCGACAAAAATGGTTTCCTATCTTTTGTGCCGGACAGAGCCGGAACATGGAAAATCAAACTTTGGGGAG
>Ga0315274_10017166_pt1 | contig 10211 bp, 8 predicted proteins | sample YL17G02_20_MG_FD_203700 | JGI IMG/M metagenome (GOLD analysis project Ga0315274, IMG submission 203700) | Sediment microbial communities from Yellowstone Lake, YNP, Wyoming, USA - YL17G02_20 | ecosystem: Environmental > Aquatic > Freshwater > Lake > Sediment | place: USA: Wyoming | collected... | reverse complement strand
TGAGGTTCACAGCCCAGAGAAGTACAACGCATAGAAGGGCCAACACCTCTGCTTTCAGTCGCGTCTTTGGTTTCATGGTTCCTTCGTCCTCCACTTGATCGTCATCGCCTTGGCGGACTTCTGTAGTGGCTCCTCACATAAGTGCCGTCTTGTGGAATGGGACGCATCGCAAGCGAATACGCCATCAGTCTATCTTCTGAATGAAAACCTGACCGTCCTTCTCAAATTCCACCCTATCGGCACATATCTTGCGCACCTTGTAGCCGTTCACGACACTTCCTTCACGCACGTCCTTGCCACAGATTTGGGCGTAGAACTTATCATCCTTTCCAACTCCAATAACCTCAACTAACAAGTCTGGATTCTCCGACAACTGGCGTGCGGTTTCCCTTTGCGCACGGCCCTTGTACCAGTGAATCGTTGTCGTCTTTCTTTCTTGCTCTGCATCCAGCATTGCAAGCTCCTCCTTCTTCCTCTGTTCTAATCGCACGAATTCCCGTTCTACCGCTTGGCGTGCTTGCCTTATCTGGATTACAGTTGCCTGATACTGTGCCGCCGGGTTGCCTACGATATAAGTATCGGTTGTTTCAAAGGAGCGGCCCTGCACGGTTGTGCTGCTCCTCCCGTATAGCTGGCCATATGGACTCACGTACCCGCTGCTGTACGTATAACCATTTGCAGAGAGGTCGCGTTGCGTTACCGACGAGGTGTTCTTCATCTGTTGCATGCACTGGGCATAGGCTACCCTCTCTGCATTGTCAAGTTCTCTCTTCCTTTGCTCTGCCCATCTCCTTAAATGTGCAAGGTTCTGCGCGTACCATGTCTCCACCTTTTGCCGCTTTTGGGTGATATCCTTGTCAAGACTGCGTAATTGATCGTCCAGCGTTCGCAACTGTTCGGCTTCCTGTTGCCTCAGTTGTGCTTCCTTGGTGGCCTCCTGTTGCTTCAGTTGTGATTCCCTCGTGGCCTTGAAACTGTTCACAGCCATAGTCTCAATGGCCTTCTCCAACTGTGCGTCGATGTCATTCTGGTCCGACTGGGCACGGCCTTCACAAACCTCGATGCTATGTGCTCCGCCAGAAGCAACGGTTCTCTTCACGGCACGAACAGCACAGAACATGAGCAGGACAGATACGACTGAAAGTAGAACCCACCACCTTTTCTGTTTCATCGTTCCTCACTCCACATTTCTTGAATCAAAGGCCCGCTCCGTTAGGCGTGAGACACTCCACCTACCTATGTCCGCCTTTCAGATTAACCATCGCGTCCTCTTGCTCCCCTTATCGGTTGACGCAGGCAAGTAGCTCATCAGCCAACCCTTTATCGAGACCGTTCAATACCTCATACTCCTGCAAAACCAAGTCCTTGTTGCCCATTTGGAGATATGCCCTGCCCAGGTTATAGTGGGACTTCGGGTGGTCAGGTTTGAGGCGGAGCGCGTTCTTACAGGCCGCTATGGCCTCCTCGTACTGGCTTGTTTTCAGGTAAACATCGGCGAGGAGAGCGTTCAGCCCCGCGATGTCAGGCTCCCGTTCGATCAACTGCTTCCATTCCGCTATCGCCTGCTCATACATCCCCAGCTCATCGTAGTCGAACGCCAGGCGAACACGCGCCCATCCCCATTCGGGCAGATTCGTTCTGGCCTGCCGCCACGTGTCCAAGGATTCGGCATGTCGGCCCATGTCCCGATAACACTGAGACAACCAATCGTATGCGTAAGTGCAGGCCGGGTCCAGTCTGATCGCCTCCTTATAGCTGCTCACAGCCCGCTCGAGGTCATTCGCATCGTAGTAGGCGTGCCCGCGAGCCAAGAGGTTATTCGGGTCCACGGAGGCGGCGATTCTCCCTACCGAGTGAATGATGGAGACGGCAAGCAGAATAGCTACAACGGCAAGCAGCAAATAGGCCCTTCGTTTCATGGTCTCCCTTTCTCGTCGGCGTGGGTTCCTCAAACACCATTTGATCCACTGTACGGACGTATCGGCCATTCTGCGCCGGTTGTTTTGCGAAACCATCTCCACGCGACGCCATGTGAGATTTCGCCCCGCGACAAGCCTGAATTATGGGTCGTACAAGTGCTGGCAGGGTCGATAAAGGGCGGAGGACGGGGCGGAGGGACAGACCTCATTCTTCTCCAGATCGGCTCGACGGGTGCGTTCCATCGAGGCGATACGTCCGGCGATGGAGTGGTCAAGCGAGGACGGGCGGTGGAAAATAGGGGGTCAAACCTACACATTTCACATTCTTGTGTGGGGGCGCTGGAGGAGCACAGGGGAATAGGGGTCATTATCGGCGCGCAAGCAATGGAGGCACAACTCGTGGTACGCACAACATGGCTTCTTACGCAGGTCTTTGTCCGGCGACGGCGAGGACGAGGGCGTAGACCTTGTCCGCGCCGGCGGCTTTGAGGGTTTTGGCGCACTCGTTCAAGGTGGCGCCGGTGGTTTTGATGTCGTCGATCAGGCAGACGGTTTTGCCGGCGAAGGGGTGGTCCTCCAGCACGGCGAAGGCACCGGCGACGTTCCTGGCGCGGGCGGGGAGCGAAGGTCCAGGTCTGTCCGCCACGAACCCCACGGCGGTCTCCAGCCGGACTCTTGCTCGTTGCCCGCCGGCAGTCCGTGCGAAACGGACCTGCCCGGCAGGACTGGTGAATTCCGTAAACTCGCCGTTGACAGCCGCCGAAGATTCTGGTAGGAATAAGGTGAGAAGTACGTTTGCGGAAAGACCGTTATGCAGATGATGGATAGACAATTCGGGGCAGTGATCGAGGCCGAGCGGATCGCTATCGGTCTGATCATCGTTATTGGCGGGAGAAGAAAGCTGCCCTGAGAACGGTTCCAGCAGATTGATGCAGAAAGCCTTCCCGAGCAGCCAACTCCGGAAGGCTTTTTTGTTGGCATGGTTCCGTCGAACGCGAGCCGATTGCACGGCACGGGCGCGGTGGTTGACGTGGCGGCGGTGAGGACTTATCATACGCGATTCGTTTTTGGACTTTCGAGGACCTTTGGGATGTCGAACGATCAGAAGCACAACTATCGTGACACGCTGAACTTGCCTGAGACCAGCTTCTCGATGAAGGCGAACCTGGTGCAGCGCGAGCCCCAGATGCGCAAGCGCTGGGCCGAGCAGAAGATCTACGCCCGGATTCGCGAGGCCCGCAAAGGCGTCCCGCTCTACATCCTGCACGACGGCCCGCCGTACGCCAATGGCGACATTCACATGGGCCACGTGATCAACAAGGTCCTCAAGGATTTCGTGGTCAAGTACAAGACAATGACCGGCTTCGACGCCCCGTACATCCCCGGCTGGGACTGCCACGGGCTGCCCATCGAGTCCAAGGTCATGACCGATCTCGGCGAGAAGGCCAAGTCGATGCCCAAGCAAGAGATTCGCCGGGACTGCATGAAGTACGCCGGCAAGTACGTGAAAATCCAGGGCCGGCAGTTCCAGGACCTGGGCGTGTTCGGCGATTTCGACAATCCGTACCTGACGTTCAAGCCGAGCTACGAGGCGGGAATCCTCGAAGTCTTCGCCGAGCTGGTCGGCAAGGGGCTCGTCTATAAGCAACTCAAGCCGATTCACTGGTGCGTCGGGTGCGAGACGGCCCTGGCCGAGGCGGAGCTGGAATACAAGGACGTCGCCTCGCCGAGCATCTTCGTCAACTTCCCGGCGACCGACGAGACAGTGAGGCGACTGACGAAGCTGGGGCTGGTAACGAGCGAGCAGGCGCAGCAGGCCCAGGTCTGCTTCATGATCTGGACGACGACGCCGTGGACGCTGGCGGCAAACCTGGCCATCGCCGTGCATCCGCACCTCGACTACACCACGATCAGCTACGCGAAGGACGGGCACAAGTACGTGTCGGTCGTCGCGGCGGATCGCGTCGGGGCCGTCGTCCGAGCCGGCAGACTCAACGAGGGCGAGTACGCGGTCGCTGGAAAGACGGCGCGAGGCAGCGATCTGGACGATCTGCGATATCGGCATCCGTTCGTCGAGAAGAACCCGACCGACAACGACGCTTACATGGTCATCCTGGCCGACTATGTGACCATCGAGGATGGTACCGGCCTGGTTCACACCGCACCCGGGCACGGGCTGGAAGACTACATGTCAGGCCAGATGTACAGCCTCGCGGTGTATTCGCCGGTCAGGGATGATGGCACGTATGACGACACCGTGCCGCAGTGGCTTCGCGGCCGCCGCGTGCTTGACGTGGAGAAAGACGTGAACAATTACCTGCGCGAGCATCGCTGGCTGTTCGCCCAGGGCGAAATCCAGCACAGCTATCCGCACTGCTGGCGAAGCCGAGATCCGGTGGTCTTCCGCGCGACGGAGCAGTGGTTCGTCGGCGTGGACAGAGAGCTGCCCGACGCCGGCAAGACCCTGCGCCAGATGGCGATGGAGAACGTCGATCGCGTCCGATGGGTTCCGGCCTGGGGCCAGAAACGAATCGCGGGCATGCTCGAATCGCGGCCGGACTGGTGCATCAGCCGCCAGCGAAGCTGGGGCCTGCCCATCCCGGTGTTTGTCATGCCGGACGGCCGGCCGCTGCTGACGAAGGAATCCGTCCTGGCCGTCGCCCGGCACACCGAAAGGCACGGCTCCGATAGCTGGTTCACGCACTCGCCGCGGCAGATCCTCGGCGACGATTTCCCGCTGCCGGAGGGCTTCAACCTCGACGAGCTGCAGAAGGAAGAGAACATCTTCGACGTGTGGTTCGAGTCCGGCTGTAGCTGGTACAGCGTCTGTCAGCGCCGCGAGCACTGGCCCGTGCCGGTGGACCTGTACCTCGAAGGCTCCGACCAGCACCGGGGCTGGTTCCAGCTCTCCCTGCTGCCCGCGCTCGGGGCCATCGAGCGGGCGCCGTTCCAGAGCGTGCTGACGCACGGCTTCACCGTCGATGAGAAAGGGATGAAGCAGTCAAAATCGCTCGGTAACTACGTGAATGCCCAAGACGAGATCGCCAAGTACGGGTCGGACATCCTGCGTCTGTGGGTCGCCAGCGTGAACTACCAGGAGGACGTCCGCTGCACCGATGAGCTGATCGGCCACACGCAGGACGCGTACCGCAAGATCCGCAACACGCTGCGATACCTGTTCGGCAATATCGGCGACTTCGATCCGAGCAGGGACGCCATGCCATACGAGCGGATGGTCGAGATCGACCAATGGGCGATGGAGCAGCTTCAAAAGCTCATCGCCGAAGTGACCGAGGCTTATGACAACTTCGTTTTCCATCGGGTCTTCTCCCTGTTGTACAATTTCTGCGTCGTGGATATGAGCAGCATCTACATGGACGTGCTGAAGGACCGCATGTACTGCGACGCGGCGGACAGCCCGTCACGCCGCAGCGGCCAGACGGCCATGTACCACGTCCTCAGCGCCCTCGTGCGACTGCTCGCGCCGGTCCTCGTGCACACGATGGAAGAGGCCTGGGAGGCGATGAAGGTCAAGCCCGAGGCTTGTGACAGCGTGCACCTGGCCCACATGCCGAAGGTCGATCCATCCATCGACCACGCCGGCCAGGAGGCGAAGTGGCAACTGCTGATGAGCCTGCGGGATGAGACCCTGGGCGAGCTCGAGCCCCTGCGCCGGGACAAGGTCATCGCCAGCAACCAGGAGGCCTCGGTCACGATTCGCTGCACGCCGGAAGACGCCGAGGTATTGAAGGAGTTCGGGGCGGCGCAGTTCGCCGCGCTGTGTATCGTCAGCGATGTCAAGCTCGAAGAAGGCGCTGCGCAAACGACCATCACGGTCGGCAAGAGCCCCCACGCCAAGTGCCAGCGATGCTGGAACTACTGGCCGAGCGTGGGAACCAACGCCGGGCACCCGGACATCTGTGACCGCTGCGCCGCGGTTGTGCAAGCCTCATAAGCCGAACGCGTGGGGCAAGGCCCCCCTACATGGTCCGGCCGGCGAGTTGCTCGTTCACTTTGGCGTAGACCTCTTCGAGGGTGATGTGCTGAATGCTGTGTAGCGGATTGCGACTTTTGATCGCGAGGCCTCTGCTGGACATGTCGTGAGCGACGACGCATTCCGGTCGGCGGTAGGGACCTACTCGCAGGGGGTTGGACCAACTGAACATCATGACTAAGGGCTTGCCGAGCGCGGCGGCGATATGGCCGGGGCCGGTATCGTTGCTGACCACGAGCTTCGCCAACCGGAGCAGCTCGGTCAGCTCAGGCAGAGATGTCCGACCGGCGAGATTGGTGATCGGGTGCTTTGCCAGGCTTTGTATCCGTTCGATCATGGGGCTGTCTGCCCTGCTGCCCGTGGCTGCGACGGCCAGGTCATGATCCGAGGTGAGTCTGTCGGCCAGGGCGGCGAATCGCTCGGCGGGCCAGCATTTGCTGACCTGGGCCGAGCCCGGAATGAGCACCGCATAGCGGCCGGGGTCCACGCCGTGACGAGATAGCAAATCACGCGCTGCCGCGGCGGCTTCAGGCTTTTCCGGCAGCACGAACTCCACGCGCAGATCGGCGCCGCCCATCACTTCGACAAGCTTGAGGTAATAATCGACCACATGGACCCATTCGAGCCGGGGCGGGATGGCCGTCGTGTAGAAATAGCGAGCGAGCTCCTTTCGCCAGATCGGGCCGAAACGGTGCTTGCAGCCGGACAGCCATGCCAGCGAGGCGGACCGGAAAAGCCCTTGCAGGTCGAGCACGGCGTCGAAACGGCTGCGGCGCAGCATGGAGATTAAAGAAGTCAACCCCCGCAGCGCCGCCGGATCGCGCCATGCCTTGCCCAGCGACTTGCGATGGAACAAGATGATTTCGTCGAGGTGCGGGTGCCCCTCGATCAGCGGGGCGAACTCCGGGCGGATCAGCCAGGTTATTCGCGCCTGCGGAAAACTCCTGCGGAGCGCCGACAGCGCCGGCAGCGCCATCACGACATCCCCCAGAGAGCTGGGCTTGATCAGCAGGATGTTCTCGTATGCCCCAGGCATAAGGGGAGAATTGTATGCCATTGCGAAGCCCAAAGCAACCCGGGACGGAAATCGATAGTTGCGGTTCCTGATTCTCACCATAGAATGGCCGATATGGCGAAGCAAAGGACGTATGTCTACGAGTGGCCGCGCCCGATGGTGACGGCAGATGCGGCCGTGTTTGCATTCTTCGACGGTCGGTGCCGACTGCTATTGATCCAGCGAAAACGGGAACCCTTCAAAGACCACTGGGCACTGCCCGGCGGATTCGTCGAGATCGACGAAGACCTGCCGGAGGCGGCCGCCCGTGAACTGGCCGAGGAGACGGGGCTGACGGGTGTCCCCCTGGAGCAGCTTCGCGCATTCGGCAAGCCCGGCCGGGACCCGCGAGGACGCACCATCACCCTCGCCCACTTCGGCATCGTCGATAAGAACTGGGAGCAGATCAAAGCCGCCGACGATGCCGCCAACGCCCAGTGGTTCGACATCGAGCACCTGCCCCCGCTGGCCTTCGACCACGACGAAATCGCCCGCTGCGCCGTCGACAGACTGAAACAGACTGAGCCATACCGCCAGCACATGCATCGTTGAACGGGCGCAACCATCGCCAAAGCCTTCCGCCTTGACGATGCCCGGCACAACCTGGGAGCCCCTCAGAAGAAATGCATGTCAGGACTTCGCTTCGCTCAACTGCCCGTTGAAGTGCAGCAACTGGGTCTCGACGGCGCTGAGGGCCCAATCGATGTAATGGAGGTTGTGGGCGGGACGGTGGTGGCGCTCGTTCATGAGCCCCTGGCGGACGACGTCGAGGAACCGGCTGATGGTCTGCCGACCAATCTCCGTGGGCTTCGCGGCCCATTCCTTCAATTCCTGGTAGTCGCGGGCGAGCCGCGGATCGGCCTGCATCTGCTCGGCCAGCAGGTAGTCGCCGGGGTTGAAGCCCAACTGCAAGCCCTTGAGGCACAGGATCAGAGGCTCATAGCTGGCGGCCTTGTCGAGCCGGACAAATTTGTACTGCTGGATGTGCGTAGTGGCCTGGGCCGGCGGCCTGTCGCCGATATCGTCACCACCGAGGTACCAGTTGCGCCGGCTGGTCCGGGCAAAGACGAGTTCCTCGCCGGAGGTGACCTGCGTGATCTCCCCCTGGCAAAGGCGCGAGATCCAGATGCCCTGCGGCCCGGCCGCCGCGCCCCCACCAAGCACCAGCAGGCACTTGACGAAACCTAACGGCAGCATCCGCTGCTTGTCGATCTGGGTCCTGCGCAACTGGAACGACAGGTGCAGGCTGTGTGGGCGGATCGGGAAGAACGTGACCAACTGATGGATCAACTGGCTCAGGAGCCACGGGTCGGCGGTGGCCGGCCGGGACAGCTCGCCTGCAACGCTGAGCCGGCCCGGGGCGATCTCAAAGAACCCGCGCCGGCGGGGCCGGTCCGTATAACCGCTGTGGTCGTCGATATAGCCACCGAGCTTCCAGCATAGAACGTCCAGGTGAAAATCGTAGAAGTACCGGAAGCCGTCGTAAACCGGGTCTGCCGCTTTCGTCGCGCTTCGCAGAGGCTCGACCGCGGCGGCGCCGACATTGCTCAACTCCAGCTCGCAGCCCAGAGGAACGAGTCCGGGCTGCAGGTTGGACCGAATCCGGTTCAAGTGATCTTCAACCACCCGCTGCTCAAAGGCGATTTTCGAGGCCCGCACCGCGTACTTGACGTAATCGATCAGATCGTGCTGCTCGTGAGGCATCGTATCGAGGCATTTTTGGATAATGGGCTCTACAATGCCTCGATTGGTGTTGATGATCTGGAGCGCGGCCAGCAGGCTGATCGTGCGTGCGAAATACCGCTGGCTGCCGCGCATGTGCTCGAGCTCGAACCGGAAGCGGGTCTGCATCTGCTCGTCGAGCTGGTTGAGCAGAACCTGCCCAACGACCAGGGCCAGGTAGTTGCGAAGGTAAGGGCGGGCCTCGGGGTCGTCATACAGGTGTTTGATGCTGGGCCGGGGCCGGTCCAGCTCGTGCTCGAGGTAGTAGTCGCTGATCGCGTCGCGCTGGTAGTGGCTCATGACGAGGTCGCGCTCCGTGGTGGCCAGCAATTCGCGATCGGCCTGTCGCTCGATCTCCGCGTCGGCCGTGTGCTCCCCAGGGCGGGTGTGCTTCTTCAGGAACTTGTTGATGCGTTTTCGAAGCCACAGCTCGTGGATGAGGTTGACGTGGAAGCGATCGCCGAAGTGCTTCCGCATCGACTCCGCCGTGACCAAATAGGCTTGTGCCTCCACCAGCCCGTGGGCGGTATGGACTCGGACCGTCTGCCGTTGGTAGCGTTTGCCCTCGTAGCGGTCGATCTCGGTCATGGCGACCGGCGGAACATCGTGGATCACGAGCCCTTCGATCCTGGAGGCCGGGGCCCCTACGGCGTAGAAGTACACGTTGTCGGGGCTGACCCTGCGGTAGTGCGGCAGAAACGCGGGCTCGGCAAAGAGCATTCGGCTGTCGAGCCTGGACGGCCTGCGCGTGAACGCGTAGCCGCTGACCGACTGAAAGATCCGGCTGTCGCGCAGCGAACCGTAGATGAACAGATTGACCCTGTGGTTCCGCATGCCTACGGCTCCGCCAGGATGCGCCTTCGCAGTTTCAGAAGCTCGCGGAAGGCGCGGAGGATGACCCTGGGGTTTGCCCCGGTCTGCCGCCCGGCCGTACGCGGGTAGTGGTGCACGCCTCGCTGGGTCATCGTGTACCCCTTTCTGGCGGCACGCGCCAGGATCTCCGTGGAGATCAGCGCCCCCGTGCTCTCCATCCGGATATCGTCGAAAATCGCCCGCTTGTAGAGCTTGAAGGCACAATCCACGTCGCGCACTCTCAGCGAGAAAGCGAGTTGGACCAGCTTCGTCCAGGCCCAGCCGTTGAACTTGCGGACGAGATTGTCCTGGCGGTTCATCCGGTAGCCGCTGACGATATCGTATTGTGCCATGAGGGGCAGCCAGGGAGGCAGCTCGGCCACATCGAACTGGCCGTCGCCGTCCGTGTAGAAGACAAGCTCTTTCGTGGCGTTGCGGAACCCGGACTGCAGGGCCGCACCATAGCCGAGATTGCGAGGATGATGGATCGCCCGCACCTTGCCGTGGGCGGCCGCGATCTCGTCGGCGATGCGGCCGGTGGCGTCGGAGCTGCCGTCATCGACAACGAGCACCTCGTAGTCGGCCTCAAGCTTCTCCAGGACGCCGATCGCCTGCTCGACGACCCGGCGCACGTTCCCCTGCTCGTTGTAGCACGGGAAAAAGACGGTAA
>Ga0315274_10017165_pt1 | contig 10211 bp, 9 predicted proteins | sample YL17G02_20_MG_FD_203700 | JGI IMG/M metagenome (GOLD analysis project Ga0315274, IMG submission 203700) | Sediment microbial communities from Yellowstone Lake, YNP, Wyoming, USA - YL17G02_20 | ecosystem: Environmental > Aquatic > Freshwater > Lake > Sediment | place: USA: Wyoming | collected... | reverse complement strand
CGACCTCGCGGTGGCCCGTCTCGCTGTAGCTTCCCAGCTCGAGCATGTCACCCAGTACTGCCACGCGTCTGGCTGGCATCTCGCGCAGGAGCTCCAGCGCTACGGCAACCGAGGCCGGCGCCGCGTTGTAGCTATCGTCCAGTAGCCGCAGCCCGCCGACCTGGCACACCTTCAACCGAGAGCAGTTGGCGGTCTTGCCCAAGCCGGAGAGTATCTCGTCCCAGCTCAGCCCGCAGGCGAGGCCTACGGCGGCCCCCGCCAATGCGGCATAGGCGCTGCCGCGGCCGGGCATCGGCAGCAACAGGTGGTGACGGGCTCCTTGGTAGGCAATCTCGAGCTCGATGCCGTCGAGGCCGCGGCTCTCTACCGTGGTAGCCCGCAGTTCGTTGCCCGCCTGGAGCCCGAAGCTCAGCACGGGGCAAGCCGCCCTTTCGGCCATGGCCCGCACGCGCTCGTCATCGCTGTTGAGCACGGCCAGCCCCTCCGCCGGCAGGGCCTCTAGCAGCTCGGCCTTGGCCGCTGCGATATGCTCGATGCTCCCCAGGCGCCCCAAGTGCGTCGGGCCGACGTTGGTGACCACCCCCAGCGAAGGGCGGCTCAACGCGCACAGAGCCCGGATCTCGCCCAGGGCATACATGCCCATTTCAAGCACGGCATAGTCGTGCTCTTCGCCTAGCTTCAGGAGCGTCAGCGGCAACCCGATCTCGTTATTGTAGTTGCGCTCGCTTCGGACGACCTGGAAGCGCTCGGCCAGGACTGTCGCGATGACGTCTCTAGCGACTGTCTTCCCGATACTCCCCGTGACGCCGACCACTCGAGCCGGCATCCGATCCCTCCACTCACCCGCTAGCTTCTGCAGCGCGGCCAGTGCGCTTGGCACTTCGATGACGAGCGGCGTGGAAAGACCACCTACCAGTCGGGCAGCGCCCCCCCCCCCCTTTTCCACGACTGCCGCTACAGCGCCACGGGCAAACGCGTCCCTGACGAAATCGCCGCCGTGGGCTCGCTCGCCTCGAAATGCGAAGAAGAGAGACCCCGGACCGCACTCGCGCGAGTCCGTGGCAGCCCCTGACAACACTACCTCGGCCAGCTCCGCGGGCGCGGGGAGACCGAGGAGAGAGGCAATCGCGAAGCCGAGCAGCAATCTCATTGCCCGGCCCCGCTCTGCGCGACGGCTATCGGGTCGGGCTCGATTCCCAGAATAAGCACAAGCTCACTGGCAACGCGGCCGAAGATGGGCGCCGCGACTTGCGATCCCCACGGTGATGCCCGCGGACGGTCTATCTTGATAAGTATGCACAGCCGCGGCGCTTCGGCAGGCAGGAAACCGATGAACGAAGCGATCGTTCCGGAGGGGTCGTAGCCCCCTGGGATGGGGATCTGCGCCGTGCCCGTCTTGCCGGCTATGACGTAACCTGGCACTTTGGCGGCCGCCGTCTCCCTCTCCACGGCCTCGATCATCATCTGCGTCAGCGTTTGCGCCGTGCGCCGTGAGATCACCTGGCGCACCGGCCGGGGCTCGGTGACTACCGCCCCGTCCTCCGACACGACGCTCTGCACGATATAGGGCTGCATCAGTACGCCACCGTTGGCGACCGCGGCGAAGGAGAACACCATCTGCAGCGGCGTAACCGCCAGCCCCTGACCGAACGAATTGGTGGCCAGGTCAGCCTCGTACCAGCGTCCGTCTCCGGGAATCTTGACGCGCCCCGCTACCTCGGCGGCCAGATCGACACCCGTTGGCCGCCCGAAGCCGAAGTCCGCTACGTAGCCGTAGAAGGTCTCGGCGCCGACAGTCGTACTTACATGCGAGGCGCCGGTGTTGAGCGAGTAGGCTAGCACATCGGTCATCGTCACCTTGCCGTGGGCGGAGCGGTCCCAGTTGTGGATGGTGACGCCGGCGATCTCGAACTCACCCGTATCCTCGTAGACCGTGTCCGGGCTTACCGCGCCGCTGTCCAGCCCCGCCGCCATGGTGACAACTTTGAAGACCGACCCAGGCTCATACTCCCGGCTGACGAGTGGATCCTCGAAGAGCTTGGCCTCGGACTGCTCGTAGCCGTTGGGGTCATAGGAGGGAAGGGAGACGGCGCCGAGTATGGCGCCGGTGCTAGGCTCTACAACGATGATGCTGCCGCTCTCAGCCTGGTACTTCTCCAGGGCAGCCCGCAGCTCGCGCCAGATGACGTACTGCACGCGACTGTCCAGAGTTAGGACGAGATCAGCGCCATCGCTGGGCGGCTCGAGGATGGTGTGCCCGAAGGGGACATCCTGCCCGTAGGAGTCCAACTCACCCAGCCGCGCACCGGGCTGGCCGCGAAGCCTCTCGTCATAGTAGCCCTCGACGCCGTAGTAACCGTCGCGAGCGCGATTTACGAAGCCGAGCAGCGGCTCGTACATCCCGGCGTCCGGGAAGGCCCGGGACAGCCGAGACGCCAGCGATAGCCCTGGCTCGTTCCAGGTCGAAATCTCGTCGGCTAGCCGAAGCGGCACTTCGTCAGACAGAGGTTCCCAAAGCGCATCGGAGTCCAGCTTGCGCGCCAACTCGTCACGACCCACACCGATGAGAGGGAACAGTCGGTCGGCGAGCTCACGCGGATTGTCGACAGCATCGGGGGCGGCGCTGAGGATGCTAGCGTAGACGTCAGTGGAAAGGGGGCGCCCGTCGCTTGAGTAGATGGTGCCACGCCTGGCGGCTAGTGTCTCGCGGCGCACATACTCATCGCTAGCCGCCGCCGCCAGCCCGCTTCCTTGCACCAACTGCCAGCGGGCGAGCTGGGCGAGGAGCCCGACGCCGAACAGCCCCAGCGCAGTGGCTACGAGCACGAGTCTCCGACGCGTGGTCACCCGTCGCTCGGCGTCCATCAAGGCGTCTGATCCGGCGAGTCGCCGGCATCGCCCTCCGCGGACGGGCTCAGAGCCGCGGTCGACCCGCCAAGGGTGACGAACTGCACTTGCTTCGCCCGCTCCATTCCGAGCGTTATGGCGCGCATTTCGATGCGATCGAGCCGCTCCAGCTCGGCGGCCTCCACGCGCAACGTCGAGTTCACTTGGCGAACGCGCTCGAGCGATTCGCGGATGTCGTTGACGCGGTGGGCGATGCCGGTGATCTCAGCCGACTGCAGGAGGTAGAGCATCCCGACAGTGGCCACAAAGACGATAGAGCAGCTCAGCATGAGGAAGTCGCGGGTGGTCAGACCGCCGGGCCGCCGGCGAACCTGCCCCACGGTAGCGCGGGCCAGAGGCTCGACTCGAGCCGGACGGGCCGCTCGCCGCAGCGTGATGGTGTCTCTAGTCGGGCTCGCGTACTGGTTCATAGCTTCTCGGCTGCCCTGAGCTTGGCGCTGCGACTGCGTGAGTTGCGCTCGAGTTCGGCCGCACTGGACGTTACCGGCCGGTGCGTCACCGCCTTGAGGCGCGGGCTGTGGCCGCACACGCAGCGAGGCAGGCCGGGCGGACACAGGCAGGCGCTACTCTCCCGCCGGATGAATCGCTTGACGATGCGATCTTCCAGCGAGTGGAAGGAGATCACCCCGATTCGGCCACCGCTGCCGAGCACCGCGACCGCCTGCTCAAGTGCCTCTGGGAGCGCCTCCAACTCTTCGTTCACCGCGATACGCAGCGCCTGGAAAGTGCGCTGCAGCGAGTCGTTGAGCTTGGCCGGAGGCACAGCACGCCGTACGGCCTCGGCCAGGTCCTCTGCCGCATCAACGGGACGCCCGCGCCTGACCTGACGGGCAATCCGTCGCGAGAACGGTTCCTCGCCGAAGCGCCACAGCAGGTCCGCGATCTCCTTCTCCGAGACCTGGTTCAGTATCCGAGCGGCCGTCGTTCCGCGCGTCGTGTCGAAGCGCATATCCAGCGGCCCCTGGCCGCGGAACGAGAAACCTCGCGCTTCATCCGCAAGCTGCATCGAGGAAAGGCCCAGGTCGAGAAGCACCGCGTTGGCCGGCACGAAACCCTCTTGTCGCGCTATCCCTTCAAGATGCCTGAAGTTGCCGTGGACCAGGACTACCCGCTCGGCGAACTCCGCCAGGTTCCGCCTGGCCAAGTCTAGCGCCAGCGGATCTACGTCCATTCCCAGTAAGCGCGCCTGGGGCCCTGCTGCCCGGAGGATAGCGGCCGCGTGTCCGCCGGCTCCGAGCGTGCCGTCCACGTACGCGCCGCCCGGCTGGACAACGAGCAACTCCACAACCTCACTCAGGAGGACAGGGACATGCCCGTGGGCACCATCGATCGCCAACCGGGCGGCTGCAAGTTTCACGCCAGGCCGAATGAAAGGGAGCTCGCCGTGTCTGCCAGCGACGATATCGTCCCGTTCATTCTGGCATCGCGGCTACATGCCGAGCGCTGCCCAGCCCTGCGCAAGGCTGGGGTCTTCGGTGTTGCGCAGCACTGCCATGGCCGCTTCCCATCGCTCCGGAGCCCACAGCTCAACACGATCTTCCACGCCGACTACGACGAGCTGGTTGGTGACGCCAGCGAACATCCGCAGGTTGAGGGGGATGAGGATACGCCCGGCTTTGTCCACCTCACAGCGCGTGGCGGAGAAGAGCATCCGAGAGAAGATCCGGGCCGTGTGATTGGTCAGGGACAGGCCGCTTACCTGCCTGCAGAGGCTCTGCCACTTGTCCCAGGAGTACAAGAAAAGGCAGCCGTCTAGCCCCCTAGCAAGGTAGACGGCGTCTCCCAGGGCATCCCGCAGCCTGGCCGGAAGCGTCGCCCTGCCTTTCTCGTCGACGCTGTGCTCGTACTCTCCGGATAGTGGCAGAGCGGCTCCCTGAGCAGCGTACTCCAAGGCTTCCCCCACCGGCACCCACTGGTCACCACTTGGCCCCATTATATGGGAGCCGACCACCCTTAACAAGTAGCCCAATAGTACTCGCCACGATTCTTAAGCGACTTCCTCCACGGTCATCTCCAGCGCACGGCTGCGCCTCGGGCGGGTCGTGGGACCAAGATCGAGTAGGGAGCGGCGGCTAGCCGCCCCCTCTCACACCACCGGACATGCGGGTCCGCATCCGGCGGTTCGTCAAGCACTGCGCAACTGAAGATAGCGTGCGGTGATACTCACCAGCCCCTGCTCGCGCCAGTAGGCGTTGCTCAGAGCCATGTTGATCACAGGTGAGGCCGCCATCCGCCAGGGTCCCCTTTGTCCGGCTCCCCCAGCGGCCTGCCAAGCCGGTACGCCCAGCTTGACCAGCTCGCGCCAACGGGTTCGGCCTCGCTTCCAGCGCTTCCACACCAGCTGCCGCAGCCGCCGCCGCAGCCACTCGTCCATCTCCTCAAACACGCTCCCGGCATCGGACAACCAGAAGTAGCCGATCCAGCCCATCGTGTACTGGTTCACTTCCTGGATCACTTGCCCTAGCTTCCCTTGCCGAGTGCGTCTCGTCAGTCGCCGGACTCTGGCTCGAAAGCGGCCGAGCGCCTTGTTGGCCACGCGCACCCGAATGCCCTTCCGCTTGTAGAAGCTGAAGCCGAGTAGCTTCCTCTTCCACGGCCGATCTACGGCACTCTTGCCTTCGTTGACCTTCAGGCTTAGCTTCTCGGCCAGGAAACGCTTCATGCTCGCCATCACCCGCTCGCCGGCTCGCTCGCTTGCCACGTAGATGTTGCAGTCGTCGGCATAGCGCACGAACCGTAGCCCCCGCCCTTCCAGCTCCTTATCCAGATCGTCCAGCATGATGTTGGCCAGTAGTGGTGACAGCGGCCCACCTTGCGGTGTCCCTTCTTCCGTCTCCATTACTACCCCACTTACCATCACGCCCGATTCCAGATACTGCCGAATCAGCTTCAGCACCCGCCGATCCCTCACCACCCGCGCCACTCTCGCCATCAGCTTGTCGTGGTTGACCCGGTCGAAGAACCTCTCCAGGTCTATGTCCACTACCCACTCGTAGCCTGCTTCAATGTATCCTTGGGCCACTCTGACGGCGTCGTGTGCGCTGCGTCCGGGCCGAAACCCGTAGCTGTGCTCCGAGAACCGGGGCTCGAACAGTGGCGTCAACACCTGCGCCACCGCCTGCTGAATCAGGCGATCAATCACCGTCGGGATGCCTAGCTGCCTTACCCCGCCGTCCGCTTTCGCTATCTCAAAGCGCCGCACCGGGCTCGGCCGATAGCTCCCATCGTCGAGGGCGGCTCTGACTTCTAGCCAGTGCTCTCTCAGCCACGGACGCATCTCTCCCACCGTCATCCCGTCTATGCCCGGCGCGCCCCCGTTGCCCTCAACTCGCCTTAGGGCTAGAAACAGGTTGTTCCGCTCGAACACCCGCTCCCAGACCCCCTCTCCACTCGCGCTAGCTCCTCCCTTGTCTCGTGCCGGGGATAGCTCGGCCCTCTGGCGGGTCACTCGCGGCTTCACCGCTCCCTCCCTGCCAGCAGGCTCCCATAGCGGGCTTTTCTGCCTTCCTCGCTCATCCCTCGAACTGCTCAAGATTGAGCCCCTCTCGACGTTCGGCCCTTCGCGCCTGACGGTGACGCTACTACGGCCTCGGCTGACTCCTGTCGCCTCAACCCAACCTCTCGATTGGCCTTACCATCCTTAGATGGCCCGGCAACAGGTCTCCCCAGGTAAGAACGCTGACTTTCCCTGCACCCCTGCCCCATTTACCACACCAGCCCTTGATTGCCATAGGGCTTCACTGCTCGTTGCCAGCTCACCCGACTGTTATGGCCTCTCATGGGGTTCGTGTCCCTCAGGTCGCAGGTTTGCCTCCGGCTTCCTCCAGACCTCGCCTCACGACGACGCCCTTGCCTTCGGCTAGCGGTCGGTGCAATCAACCCCCGCAGCGGTCTCTCACCGCCTAGTCAGCGCCCATGCTGGGCGCACAACGAAAAGAGGGGCCTCATCGGCCCCTCTAGTTGGCTCAGTTGCCTCGGCGCTGCTTACCAGCGGTCGCGGCCACCGGAGCGTCCGCCACCACTGCGGCCGCCGCCGTAGCCACCACCGCCGCCGCTGCTACCACGCCGGGACGAGAAACAGTCCGAGCAGTAGACTGGGCGATCGGTGCGCGGCTGGAAGGGGACTTGCGTCGCCTTGCCGCACTGGGCGCAGGTCGCCGGGTACATCTGGCGGCTGCCGCCGCCGTATCCGCCGCCACCGCTGTCGCTGGAGCGACGCGCCGCACGGCACTTCGGGCAGCGACCGGGCTCGTTGGTGAAGCCCTTCTCAGCGAAAAACTGCTGCTCGCTCACGGTGAATGCGAAGTCGGAACCACAGTCACGGCACTTCAGGGTCTTGTCTTGCATGGGGAAACACTAGCTCCTATAGGGACTTTACCTGCAACGCTCCGGCAGCGCACGGGATTGGAGGGGTAGGCTCTTGCGCGAGGACTGATTACCGACCCGGCCGTTTCTGTGGGACTCCGGAATGCCACACGTATGCCACATTGTACAACGTTACGCTGCAATGCGCAATAGGGGTAGATGTTCAGTCTTTGGGGGGATGAGTCATGGTTGTGTTCTATGGACGTGGAATTGGAGGGGGTCAGCGAACCCTCCCAATGAGCGCAAGCGTCGCGCTCAGGTCTTCGCACGCGGGCGTGACACGCCTGCACCGGAGACGAGAGGCCCTGTCCCGCGCCGCCAGGAGTGCGGTGTGTGGCTTCTGGCAGGCTCGATCAAGCGCGCTCGCCGGGTGCCGCACGTTCCCTTCGTGAGTGTTGAGGGCGTGGAGAAGGTGTACCTGTGGCACTGCCGCCCCCGAAAGGGCAAGCGCAACGCCGGCATGCCCGACGCTTCCCTGAGTCCCGGCTGCTTGAGCTCTGCCAGCCCAGTCCGACACTCCTACCTCAGCCATCGCCGTAGGAAAGACAGGCCCGCCGACAGGTCGATCTCGTGGCCACCCTCGTGCAGATCAAGCTCGACTCGCTCCCCCAGTCCGAGCCGCTCGTAGTGGCTCCCCGCCGCCTCGAACTCATCAAGCACCATCGGCCACCAGGCGATGCCATCGCCCTTGCCCGTCTGCACCTGCAGTGGGCGCGGGCAGATGAGGGCAGCCAAGTCGCTGTCGCCGAACTCCCGCAGCCAGCCCGGTACGAAGATGTGCTCCTCTTCGGTCGAGAGGAAGCAGCTATAGCGCGGGTCATCCACCACCATCTTGGCCACGCGAGCGTTGAACCAGGCGGTGACGATGCCGAGCTTGAGGCGCGGCTCGATGGGCAGGGTGAACATGGTATAGGCGCCGCCGAGGCTGATGCCCCACATCGCCATACGTGTGGCGTCTATGTCGGGCCGGGTCTCCAGGTAGTCGAGCAGCCTTGCCGTGCGCGCCGCCTCCAAGCCCCAGAGCGTGCCGCCCAGCATGAGGCACATCCGCGTCAGCCGTGCCCGCGGCCCAGCCTCGGTGACGTTCAGGGGTGCGAGAACCGCGAAGCCCTCCTCCACCAGACGGCGACCATACGAGTGGTAGATGTTCTCGGGGTCGTCCAGTCCGAAGACGCGCTCGGGCGAGCTGCCGATGCCGTGCTGCGCCAGCACTAGCGGGTAGGCAGGCTGGCCGGTCTTGGGCAGCGCCAGCACCGCCCGCGCCCGGTGGCGCCCGAGGAAGGGCAAGGACAGCCATACGGCGACGGCTCGATCATCTTCGTAGAAGGGACCGGACTCGGCCTCCAGCGAATGCGAAGATGGGCCGAACACGCCCAGAGCCCGCCGCCAACGCTCTCGGTTGGGCTCGACCGAGGCGACGAATGCCTCCACCGAGGCGTAGTCCGGCCGCCAGAGCTGATTCCGACGCTCCGGCAGCGCCCCGCACAGGGCACGCAGGTAATCCTCGACCTCGCGGCGCAGCAGGCTCTGCCGGTCGGAGACCGAGCGCGAGACCTCGTTATCGGCCATCGGTGCGCCCTCCTGGAAGTGACGCGAGCGAGACCTTCTGCCCCCGCGGCGGGGAAGGGGGCCTGACGCCCGCTACCGGTTCTCGTGGATCGTCTCGATGACGGCCATCACGTTCTCGATAGGCGTGTGTGGCACGAACTGATTGGAGAGGCCGACGACGGTACGCCCGCTCTTCCTCGCCGCCTCCAGCGCGCGCAGCGTCTCGCTCACGATCTGCTCGCGGCTGCCGAGGTGCACGGTGTGCGAGCTGACATCACCTATGAGGATCAGCTCGGGGTAGCGCTGCCGGACGCGCCCCATCTCCATGCCGGCGCGCGAGTCCATCTCGTAGTAGCCGTCCACGATCTTCTCGCCGAAGAGCATGTCAGCAACTGACCAGAACTCGCCGTCGCTGGCGAAGAAGTGCAGGGCGTCATGCTGGTGGCAAGCGTCGGTGACGGCACTCAGCCGGGGGATCAGGTAGCGTCGGAAGAGACGCGGGGAGAACATTGGCCCCTCATTGGAAGCGAAGTCCAGCCCGCCCCAGAGATGGGTGAAGCCTCGCGGCGCCAGATACGCCACGTTGCGCCGCGCTAGCTCCACCTGCACGTCCAGGTGGCGCTCGATGAGGTCGGGGCGCACGAGCATCGCCTCCAACCAGATCTCGATGCCACGTAGGGGTACGCCGACGCTCACACCACCGGCGCGGATCTCGTGTGTCGCGCCCAGCTCTGCCTGGGCCCGCAACTCGAAGGCGAAGCCGGCGGCGGGGTCATAGTCTCCCAGCGAGCGCTCCTCCGCCTCGACCTCGCGCTCGATCGAAGCAAAGTTGGCCGGCGGCCGCGGCCTGTAGGGCACGATGTCGCACTGCTCGCTGGCCGCGTCGTAGCGCAGAACCTGCCAGTCCTCCTCCGTGCCATACTCATAGAGGAACGTGTGGTCATCGAGCCGGCGCATGGGCTTGCGGTCGTAGCGCCAGTAGCTGGGGCGGATGATGTCGTTGTCGGTTGCTAGGGCGATGTCAATGGCGTCGCGGTAGGAGCGCTCGACGTACTCCGCGTGAGCGTCATGGCCATTCCAGTGGGCGACCGCCTCACGCCACTGTTGGATGCCGCCACCGACGTAGGCCTCGCGGCCCAGTATGGCGCTGGCGACGTCCGAAGAGAACCCGATATGGTGCACCGGTACCATGTCCGTCGCCTGGCCATCAAAGGCCGCCAGTACCCGCCCTCTCGATGTCACTTCTAGACCTCCACCCTGGCGTTGGGCCACGCGCTGCTCGTCGCGGCCCCGCGCCGGCTGCCCAAACAGTAGCAAGTATAGCCGGTTGCAGCCCGCTGTCGCCTGCCGCGTGGTCCGACTCGGCTACGTCTCGTGTTGGCAAACCACAG
>Ga0315274_10017164_pt1 | contig 10211 bp, 4 predicted proteins | sample YL17G02_20_MG_FD_203700 | JGI IMG/M metagenome (GOLD analysis project Ga0315274, IMG submission 203700) | Sediment microbial communities from Yellowstone Lake, YNP, Wyoming, USA - YL17G02_20 | ecosystem: Environmental > Aquatic > Freshwater > Lake > Sediment | place: USA: Wyoming | collected... | reverse complement strand
GATGGGCCAAGGCCCATCCTACGATTGGATTCGTGGTAGCTTCATCAAGATGCGCCCAGTCCGCGGGCGTCCGTCCGCCGCGGTTGCAGCATCCCAGGACGGACAAGGGCAGGAATCCCGCCAGGAGGAAACGCGCGGCCTCCAGGAAGCGCGATCTCATCGACATCTGGGCTTTGGTGGCAGGCAAAATAGTCCCCCGCTCAGGTATCACACCGAGCGGGGGCTGAATGCGATTGCCAGGAAACTGCCGGAAACCGACCCGGAGTGGGGCCGGAACGGGGGGAGGCAACCAATTGGTCCTCAAAAAGCAATACGCCGTTAACGCTTGGTTTTATTCGCTTTAAATCTGGTGCCGAAGGTGGGATTTGAACCCACACGAGGTTGCCCCCGGAGGATTTTGAGTCCTCTGCGTCTGCCATTCCGCCACTTCGGCGCGGCGCGGGTTTTCTTATCGCGTATCAAAAGCGGGATGTCAAGCGGAAGTTGCGCCCTGGTTCATCGCCCGTGAACTCTCGCGGGGGAGAAATCGCTGTTGCGGCGGGACTCCTTGTCCTGATATACTGGGGACGTGGGCGTGTATCTGTGATGTTGCCTAAGAGCGCTCATCAGGGGAACATACTTGCCTCCGTCTTGTTCAATCTTCTGCGGACGGGGGTATTTTGTAAGGGAGGAAAACGATGGAAGGTACATCCAAAAGGGAAGAAGGGGCGGGGAGATATTCCCTCTCCGGGATAGCGGCTAGCCTGGTGGTGTTTCTCCTCCTGGCCACGTTGCCGGCTCACGGAGCCACTATCAACGTGCCTGGGGACAAGGCGACGGTTCAGGAGGCCCTGGACGCCGCGGCGACGGGGGACGAGATCATCGTCGCCCCAGGCCGCTATGTGGAGAATCTCTTTATCGCCGGCAAGAACGTTCAGCTGCGCTCGAGCGATCCAACCGACCCCGCCGTGGTGGCAAACACCATCCTGGATGGCGGCAACGCGGGATCGGTCGTCATTCTTATGGGCAACGAATCATCGAGTTGCGTGGTGGCCGGCTTCACAATCACGAGGGGTTTGGCCCCTCGGGGCGGCGGAGTTTTCGGAAACGGAGCAGAAGCGACCATCGAGCACTGCCGCCTGACAAAAAACGAGGCCAACAACGCAGGGGGGGCCATCGCTTCCTTCAACGGGACGATAAGCGACTGCACTATCACAAGCAACACCGCCCACGACGACGGAGGCGGCCTGCACGACTGCAACGGCCTGATCGAGTCGTCCACCATCGAACACAACTTTGCCTTGTACCACGGCGGCGGTTTATACGAGTGCAATGGGACGATCCGGGATTGCACCATCCAGTACAACGGCACGACTCGCGGCGGAGGCCTGAGCAACTGCGGCGGCCTCATCGAGAAATGCCGCATCCAGCTCAACCAGGCGAACGTGGGCGGAGGTCTCGCCCGCTGTTCGGGAACGATCCAGAACAACGTGGTCTGGGCCAACACGGCCACCGCGGACGGGGGCGGGTTGAGTGAGTGCACGGGCACTATCCGCAACAACACCCTCTTCGGGAACGAGGCGGTCCGGGGCTCAGGAATCAGCCTGTCCACCGCGACCATCACGAACTGCATCGTCTGGGAAAATCCGGTACGGTACGGTCTCCAGATAAGCACCAGCACCACGCCGACCTACTCCTGCATCGAGAACTGGACGGGAGGAGGCGTCGGGAATATCACGAGCGACCCCCTACTCGTCGCTCCGGCCAACGGCGATCTGCGCCTTCTTCCCACCTCGCCCTGTGTGGACGCCGGCGGCAGCGTACCCCTGGCCGAGGACTTCGAAGGGGATTTCCGCCCCTTTGATTACACGCCGGTCCCCCGGGGCGACGGCTCGGATTTCGACATAGGGTGCGACGAAGTGACCCGGCCGATAGCGACAATCGGCGGGGTGGTCTTCAGGGACACGGACGGCGATGGTTATCCGGACCCGGGCGAGCCGGGCTTGGCAGGCGTGTCGGTGCTGCTGGACGGCGCGACAACTCACACGACGTCCCCCGACGGCTCTTACCGCTTTGTGGTCACACAAATGGGAACCCACTTTGTTTCGGAGCATGACCCCGCGGGTTATTTCTCGACCACGCCCAACACGGTCTACCTCGACGTTGGGGATGGCGAGTCCCCGCAAGCTGATTTCGGAGACGCTCCCGCCACATCTCCTTTCGCCACTGTCCAGGGCTGTGTTTTCAAGGACGCCGACGGCGACGGGATTCGGGACACGGGAGAAATGGGCATCGCGGGCGTGTCGGTCGCATTTGACGGCGCCACAACCACGACCGGCCCGAACGGAGACTTCATGTTCAGATGCACCTCGGCGGGAGTACACAGCATCGTCGAGACCGATCCCAGCGGCTACCACTCGACCACGCCCAATGAAGTCCGTCTCAATGTGGTGTTGGGACAGGGCTACACGGTCAATTTCGGGGACTCGAACTCCGCCATCTCGTCGTCGGTGTTCGGGACCGTCTTTCACGACACAAACGTCAATGGCCAATGGGACCCTGGTGAACCAGGACTGGCCGGCGCGACCGTGACGCTGAAGAATGCCTCCGGCTCGCTGACCCTGGCTTCCGGGGTGACCAATGCGTGGGGGCAATTCTCCTTTGTCCTTGGCACAACTGGAACGTACCGTGTCGTAGAGACGGATGGGCCCGGTTATGTCTCGACCGACGCCGTCCCGGGCGCCAGCGCCCGGAAAGTGAACATAGACACCTTGGAGGTGGATGTTCTGGCAATGGGACAGGCATACGGCGGCAACGCCTTCGGCGACGTAGAGCCTGCGGATATCGCCACCATCACCGGCCTTGTGTGGAACGACAACGGGGCGGGTGGCGGCATCGCCGGCAACGGCCTCCGAGACGGCAGCGAACCCCTGTTGGCGGGCGCGACCATGAGTCTGAGCAATGGCTTGTTCCAGACAACAGGGCCCGACGGAGCGTTCCTCTTCCATGGACCGACCGATCAGGTCACGACTCTGACCGTAACCCACCCCACGGGATACTATCCTACGAACGCCATCCCGGGGCCGAATGGCCGGAAAGTGGATAACGCCACCATCCGCATCTCGCCTCTGCCGGCTTCGTGGACCGAGGCGGGAATCCTCTTCGGGGCCGCTTCGGCCTCCAATGCGGCGATCCTCAAAGGCATAGTCTTCCTGGATGCCAACGTGAATGGCCGCTTCGACTCCGGGGAATCCGGGCTGAGCAGAACAACGATCACGCTCGAGGTAAACGGCACAAACGCCTCAACCGTTCTCACGGACGGACAAGGCCGCTTCTCTCTTGCAGCCCCGCCGGCAACCGATTGCCGCATCAGCGTCACACGTCCCTCCAACCCCGCCTACTACCCGGTTACACCGGAGAGCATAGTCATGTGCGCGTCCTTTGCCGGCATCTATCAAAACCTGGATTTCGGATACGGCGCGAAAACGAACAGCGCCACCATCCATGGCACTGTCTTCAAGGACCGGAACGTGAACGCGGTCTGGGACCCAACCGAATCCGGACTGGCCGGAACAACGGTGACCCTGAAGAACGCATTGGGGACCTTGGTCATCGCTTCCGCTGTCACCAACGCGTGGGGACAGTTTGTTTTCACAATCAGCGCGACCGGAACATACCGGCTCGTGGAGACCGATCCCTCGAACTATCTCTCGACCAACGCCATCCCCGGCAGCGCCGAAGGACAGAAGATTGACGCGAATACGTTGCTGTTGAATGTTTCCGGATTGGGCCGCGCTTATGGGGACAATCTTTTCGCGGACGCGCCGGTGAGCACCGTGGTCACGGTCCGCGGCGTGGTCTGGAATGACAACGGCGCGGGCGGGGGCGGATACGCCAACGGCCTGCGCGACGGCACGGAAGGGGGCCTTGCAGGCGCTCTGGTCCGCGCGAGCAGCGGCATGGAAGTCCGCACCGGCTCGAACGGCGCCTTCGAGCTCTACGTCCTGGCCAATCAGGCTACCACCGTGACCGAAGTCAATCCCGCCGGGTTCGTGTCAACCGATGCGATTCCCGGCACAAACGCCTCAAGAGTGGACGCGGATACCTTGCAGGTGATTCCTCTCGCCGCCGGGCTGGTTTCGCAGCCAAATCTCTTCGGCGACGTGAGCGCCGTTCCCACTTCGATTGTCACCGGGCTTGTCTATGACGACGCCAACGAGAACGGACTGCGCGACGCGGGCGAGGCGGGGATAGCCGGGGCTACGGTGGATCTGACCATCGCCGGAGGCGGCACGACCTCGGCGCTCACCGACACAACGGGGCGCTATCAGTTCACCGTGAACACCGGCGCAACGGTCACCATCGTATCGAGCAGCCCGGGCGGCGCCTGGTACGGCACCACGACGAATTGGCTGACCTTGACGGTTGGGACGCCAGGCTGGAACACGGGCTACGACTTCGGCTACTCCAACGACCCCGGCGTCACGCTCCTGCGCGGAGTCGTTTTCAACGACGCCAACGCCGACGGCGCGCAGGAAATGGGCGAGGCGGGGATTGCGGGCGTGACCGTGACCCTGGACGGACAGGCCACCAAGGTCACCGACTCCCTGGGCCGCTACGTCTTCACGATCACAGGCGGCGCCCACACCATCGTCGAGACCGACCCGGCGGGCTACCTGCCCTCGACCCCCAATGAGGTCCCGGTGAATGTCCCGGCGGGCACGAGCCGTATCGTGGACTTCGGCGACAAGACAGCCCCCGCGTTCCTGGCCACCATCTCGGGAGTGGTGTACCAGGATGCGGACGGCGACGGAGTGCTCGATGCCGGGGAGACAGGTATTCAGGGGGTAGCGGTTTCCCTGGACGGCGTCACGACCGTCACCACCAACGTGGCGGGTTTCTACGTGTTCCCGTTGACTCAGGCCGTCGCGCACAACGTCCTCGAGAAGGACCCCGCGGGCTACTTTTCCACGACCCCGAACAAGGTGTATCAGAGCGTGGCGGCGGGCGGGAGATATCGCGTGGACTTCGGCAACGCGCCGGCCACGTCGGCCTTCTCCGTTATCCGGGGCGTTGTCTATGCTGACGAAAACCGCAACGGCGCGCGGGAACCCGGCGAGACGGCCCTCGCGGGAGTGACGCTCTCTCTGAACAACGTTCTCTTCGCGACGACGAACGCCCGAGGTCTCTACACCTTCCGCATGACCTCGGTTGGCGTCCAAACCCTGAGAGAAACGGATCCCCCCGGCTACGCCTCCACAACGCCGAATCAGACCACGGTAAACGTCGCCTCGATGGGCCGCGGCTACGTGGTGGATTTCGGAGACTCCGTGATGCGGCCCGGAATCACGATCGCCAAACCCGCCGCCGGCACGGTCTGGCCGCGGGGCGCGCAGATGCCGGTCGCCTGGACGTGCGCCGAGTTCCCGACCACCGGGACGTTGATCATCCAGCTGCGGAAGGGCGGCGCCTATGCGGCAGAGTTGGGCCGGACCACCCTGGAGAATGGGGAGAAACAACAGATCGTCCGCCTGCCCACGTACCTGGTTCCGGCGGGCGATTACCAGATTCGCGTGCTGAGGGACGGCGCCCCGCTTGTGCACGCCTGGAGCGCGTACTTCACCGTTGCAAGAAAACCGTCCCGCGCCGGGGATTGGGCGCTGTACAGGTAACGCAAGCGGGAGGATGACGGCTGGGCGGAATGATGGCGGCTGGGTGGGATGGTGGCGGCTGGGCGGAATGATGGCCGTTGCGCGGAATGATGGCGGCGGGGCGGAATGATGGCCGTTGCGCGGAATGATGGCGGCGGGGCGGAATGATGGCCGCTAGGCGAAATGATGGCGGCGGGGCGGAATGATGGCCGCTGGGTGGAATGACGGCGGCTGGGGGGTCCGGCGTTTCTGGCTATTTCCCCGCCAGGGCGTTCAGTAGATCGGCCAACTTCCTGAGCGCGTCCCTCTGGGGCACGGGCAGTTTCAGGCAGGCCTGGCCCCATCCCCTGGTCCGGCCAGAGGGCATGGCGGAGCCTGATCCAAGCGTTTGGATCATCCCGCTGTGCTTTCCTGATCTGCATTCCTGATGCTCCAACGCGCGGATTGATAGCGCCCTCCCTCAACATTCCCGCCGCGGCCTAGTTGTAAGGGATTTTCTTGGGCTTCAGGGTCTTCAGAAGTATCCCTTCTTCAAGACCACGTCGGGCTCCGGGTCTGCCGCATCAATAAGGCACTGAATCTTGTCGATCATTCGTTGGAAAACATCGGCGTGGTATTTTGCCGACTCAAGGAACTCGACATATTCGTTGCGATGCGCCTGTCGCTCTTTGGCGCTTCTGTACTCCTGCCGAACATTCGACGACATTCGCTTCGCCTTGCGTACGATCAAGACGTCATCAATGTGCGTTGGGGTGATCGAGACTGGCGTCATGTCGAGAAACTCGCACACGAGGAAGTACAATGATGAAGGCACCGCCATTTTCAGGTCGCGACTTGTTGCGACGGCCTCCTGAAACATGGTCTTATCAAGGTTGGTCTTGCACTCCACGCAAACGTAGCCAAGGTGTGACTCTATACGCTCCGCCTGGTGGAAATCCCTGTAAAACGAAGTCATCATATAGAGGCGCTTGCCCAAGACAAAATCCTGATCTTTTGTGCGAAGACTGGGACGGCCTCCGATACCCGGATTGGCGAGGGATGAACTGAAGCTCAATCCAGCAAACGTCTTGCGCGGTCCCCATTCAAAGGTGCCGTCGGCCAAACTCAGGCCGCGATAGAACAGTTGGGGCAGGAACTCCTCAAGAATGGTGTTGTCCAACTTGAGTTGCCCTTTCTGGCGGTAGAGGAACTCCCCGGGACTGTCGAAAATCAAGTCCAGCTCAACCGACAACTTGTAGCGATTCGTCGCGTCGACGAGCCGTTGCACGGCGCCCCTCTGGCCGCCTTTCACTGCTTCAAGGTCCGCAATCCACTCTCGGTAGCATTGCAGGGCCGCTTGCACTCTTGACTTATCAACGGGCGCCAACCGGCGATTCTCAACCAGTGCCTTCAACTTGTCGAGATGCGGCGTGGGTAGTATGGGCGTCTTTTTCCTCATAGGTGCTTCATGTTTTTCTCTTACCATCATAACACCCTCTCTGGTTTGGTAGTCGGAGCAACTCACGCTGTTGAAAATTGGGGTTCCGTTGATCTTCTCGATCTGTGCCATAGCGTCTGTAAGGAGGTCATGATTGACGCCTGAAACAGCGGTGGCCGCTGCGGCCAGAGCTTCCCTTGCGACAGCGCGGCCGACGATGAAAGGCACTTCCGAGTTGGCCGTGTAAGAGCCACGCCGCAAGTTGAGGATGTCCTCCCGGATGGTGTCCCCAAAGCGATTAGTGAATACCCGCTTCTGACGAAGTAACACTTCGAATGCCCCGGATTGCACGGCGAGTTGCTCGACGATGTCGGCGTTGTGGAACGGCGCACCAAGAACCTTCGATTCGTATCCAACCACGAGAACAGCCCTAGCGCCCGGTCTAAGGACCCTGGCGAGTTCCTGCAGCGCGGTTGCCATGTCGATGCAGTATTGAACGACAGTGTAGAACCGGTTGCCGCGGTTTGCCCGGTTGGACCCGATTTCGGAGCGAGCCACACGGAGAAGGTCCCACCCAAGAACCTCAACGGATCTTCTGTAATTCTGATGATAGTTGAAGACATTGATGTACGGCGGTGATGTTACTGCAAAATCGACGGATTGGTTTCCAAGAGGGAGAGCCCTCGCGTCCTGCAAATCAGCCTTTATCGTTCTGGTAGAATACGGCAGTCTGCGGACCATCTCCGCCAACGCCGTGAATTTGCTTTGGACGATACCATTTATGATCTGGTTGTTGAAGATGTCCAGTAGCACGACGAGAGCATTGCACAGCACCTTAGCGCCGTCGCTGATTGACTGCCCAATGCGGATGACCCGTTCTTCGACTGCATCGACGGGCATGGCGTCATCCGAAAAAAGCACAATTGGAAATTCGTGCTCGATTTTGGATCCGAGTTCCGCAATCACGGCCTCACGCGTGGCAGGCTCCACGTTGGCGAACTCGTAGACTTTGCTGAAACTCCAAGCCGACGGATTGATCTCGAATCCAAATGCGCTCAACGACATGGCCGCTGCTTCATACAACACCGTCCCGCTTCCAGCGAACGGATCGAGAACTGTGGAGTCCGGCAGACAATACGTATCCAGTAGGCATTCGATGAGTTGAGGCGAGAACTGACCGCGCCATGCAAAGAGATTCGATCTGTTCTTCTCTTCGATGTTCAAGAGGGCTTGCGGTATTGGCCTTGTAAAGTCCTTCAAGTCGTTCCTTCTCTTCCTGCCTGACGTCAGAGGTCACCGTTTCCGAACCCGCCGAGGGCGAGTCCTTATCGCCCGAATCTAAACAGAAAACCGCAAAGAACGCAAAGGAATCTGACCTCTTTGCCCAGGAGGATTTCCAAGTCCAGTTTGTAAATCCGCCTTCAGGCGGCTGGGTGGTCCGGCGCGCCTCTGGCTATTTCCCCGCCAGGGCGTTCAGTAGATCGGCCACCTTCCTGAGCGCGTTCCCCTGGGGCACGGACAGTTTCAGGTGGGGCTGGCCCGTCTCATGGACCGGCCAGAGGGCATGGCGGAGCCTGATCCAAGCGTTTGGATCATCATGCTGTGCTTTCCTGATCCGCATTCCTGATGTTCCAGGGACCCCATTGAGGGGTTCGAGACCCGCGTTTGTGCGGATTGAGAATCGCTTCGGATGGCTTGTTGGACAGCCCTATTCCTCTGCGAAATAGTCCGAGTCCACCTTCTTTACTTCGTACGTGTTGACGATGGAGACGCCGACATTGTGGTCGATCATCAACTGAGCCAATGTCTCGCCATCGACGAGCACAACCTTGGCATCGATGCGGGAGACATAGTCTTCCGCATCTGCAGAGAACTCTGATGTCGTAATAAAGAGTCCCTTCTTCGCGCGCTGGCCGGTGAGTGCCCCAACGAACTTCTGGATTTCTGGCCTTCCGACTGTATTGTCCCACCGTTTGGCTTGGATATAGATCGCGTCGAGGCCGAGTTTGTCTTCCTTGATTATCCCGTCGATTCCGCCATCGCCGCTCCTACCGACCGCCTTTCCCGCGTCCTGTCTGGTGCCTCCGTATCCCATTCTGACAATGACCTCGACCACAAGACGTTCAAAGAACGTTGGGGAACAAGTCTTCATCCTTTGCAGTAGATCGGCTGCAAGGTCATTCCTGATCTTCTGGTAGGCGCTTTCCAACGACTCCTCTGGGGTCCTGCTGTTTGTCTCAACCTCAGACTCGTCTTCCTGCTTGGCGTGCCGCAGCGCTCGGAAGTCCTTGAACTCTTCGAATTGTGCGAGGTAGTTGACGTCAATACGGTCTGGCTTCTTCTTGAGGACTTGCAGACCGCGAGGCGTGATCCTGTTGACTCCTCGTCTGGGTGCTTCGATCAGCCCAGCCTTCTTCATATAGGTCCTGGCCCACCCGATTCGATTATCGAAGATCTCTTGATTCCCGCTGGGCAGCATTTCCTTCCGCTCCTGATTCGTCAGCTGGAAATCCTTGGCGACGGCCTCAACCGCCTCGCGGAAGCTATGTTCTTGTCCGTCCGCATAGAACTTCAGGATCGGCAGCATGCACGATTGGTAATCTGGTATGGCCATGTCATCTCCTCTTCACGCGGTTTCGGGGATACGAAACCCCGCCGTCCCCGAAACTTCCATCCCCGAATCTTGCATCCAAACAGGCCGAAGCGTGTACTCTGAACTCTCCCGCCCGTGCCGCTCAAAGCTGGGGTACCCATCCTGTTTTGTATCCTGTGCCCGAAACTTTATGGAGTAAGGCGAGTGAGCCAACCTTTGATAAGGGTCTCAATCTCCGGCCTAAACAAAGCAAACAGGAAACATAGAATTACACTAACTGCCCAATAGACCAACTGCGCTATCTTGATCACGACACTTTCTGGCGCGGCACCAAGATAGCGCAATGTCTGTTTGGGCAAATGGATTATGAATTCAATCCAGTACAATGGATTGAAAGTCTCTGACATTCGAGAACGATATACGCCAATCGCATCATGAAGCATCTCTATGGATAAACCAACAACATCTTTCCTTGTGGCTGTGATGTTCTCCTGAACAGATACTTGCCCCCTTCTGATCAATCCAAATCCGACGGGTTCTACTAATGCCACAGTGCTATCGCTGACATCTG
>Ga0315274_10017161_pt1 | contig 10213 bp, 4 predicted proteins | sample YL17G02_20_MG_FD_203700 | JGI IMG/M metagenome (GOLD analysis project Ga0315274, IMG submission 203700) | Sediment microbial communities from Yellowstone Lake, YNP, Wyoming, USA - YL17G02_20 | ecosystem: Environmental > Aquatic > Freshwater > Lake > Sediment | place: USA: Wyoming | collected... | reverse complement strand
CACCCAAAGACCAGATATCGGTTCGGTAATCAACCTTCTCTCCCCTCGCCTGCTCCGGAGACATGTAAGACACCGTCCCCAGGGTCGAGCCCGTCTTCGTCAACTTGGTCTTTCCCCCAAGCTTCGCCAGACCGAAATCGAGGATCTTCACCACCCCGTCGGAGGTGATCATGACGTTCGCGGTCTTGATGTCCCGGTGGACGATACCCTTCTCATGGGCCTTTTGCAGGCCCTGAGATATTGGGATGGCGATGTCGAGGGCATCCTCTATCTTCAAAGGGCCCCGCCCGATCCTGTCCTTGAGCGTTTCACCCTCGTAGCAATCCATGACCATGAACATCTGGCCGTCGGGGGTCTCATCGACGTCGTGGATGCTGCAAATGTTGTTGTGCTGCAGAGCCGAGGCTGCTTTAGCTTCGTGGATGAAACGTTCTTTCGCTTCTACGTCGAGGGTTAGATACGGAGGGAGAAACTTGAGAGCTACCAGTCGGTCAAGCCGAAGGTCTTGGGCTTTATAAACTATGCCCATTCCTCCACCGCCGAGTTTTTCGAGGATTTTGTAGTGTAAAAAGGTTTTTCCGATCATGACCGACTCCATCCTATGACAAGATCATAGGATTTAACCCCGACGGTCGGCTGGAAGCCAGGCGGAATCCAGTTGAGAAGAAAAGGCGGATTTGCCGATCGCTTAAAGATTCTTAGAAGTATCTGATGGGAATAATATGACAAATTAATTCAAAAAAAACAAGTAATACTTTGAATTTTAAAGAATTTGAACCATTCGGGAAGCATTCAAACTTTCGTGGCACCTCCGAGAATCGAACTAAGGACACACGGATTTTTCGGTGTCGCGCAGAGGCTCATGCCTCTGCGTTTTCTGATCGCCCTGGGCTTCATAGCTCAGGGCGTACTTCTTCATCGTCGCGGGCTGTGAAGCTCACGTTCAACATTCGCCCCGGGTTGTGAAACCCGGGGCGATCGTGCCCCCAGAGTCAAGAGGGCGACGGGGGCCCTGTTGAATGCCTCACGACCCGAACGTGTACGTCTGCTTGAACGTCACCGTGCCTTCATTGGAGTCGATGGGTTCGAAATCCTTCCACTGGCGGATGCGCGAGATGATGCATTGCTCGACGTCTTGATCGCCGAGCGTGGACGACACGACCGCCGCGTCGGATACGCTTCCGTCCGGCGCGACGGTGATCAGGACCACGATCTTCCCCTTGAGATCGGGATTCTCCCTGAGCTTCCTTTCGTAACAGTACTTCACCGCCGGCACGTGCCGCAGAAGCACCTCGCGGATCGCGTCCGAGCTGCGCAGCGCGCTGCGCTTTCCCTGGCCCGCGACCTCGGACGTGTTGTCGATCTTCAGCGCGCCCTTGCGCGATACCGCTCCCCCGCTTGCGCTCCCCAGCTTCGAAACCAGGTCGTCGATGTCGGCCCGCTTGTCGGAGCGTCCGCCCCGGACCTGGATGTTGTCATAGTCCAAGCCCGGGGCGGTCCCGTTTCCCGTTCCCGGTCCGCCCGCCGCCGGCCCTTCTTCGTCGAGGGACGAAAGGAGCCTGTCCATGTTTTCGCCGACTCCGTTTCCCTCCCCGGAATCGCCCAGCAGGCCGTCCTCCACCGCCCTGACGTTGACGCCGGTCATCATGCCGAGGATGCCCTTGCTGCCCGCCTCGCGCGAAATGGCTTCCCGTGAGATCCGCCTGGATTCCGCCGAACCCGCGCCCGATCCCGATCCCGATCCGCGCCTCCCCGCCGCCTTGCCGCCGTTTTCGGAGGGCAGTCCCTCGCCCCCGAAGTCCTCGGTCACCGACGGGGGAGGCGGCAGTTCCGCGTAGGTCATGATGCGCACGAAACGGACCTTCTGTTTTTCCTTCTCCGCGAAAAACGTCGCATGGATCCAATAAATGCCGAGCACAAATAGATGAACGAGCACGGCAAGGAAGAATCCGCGGACGAAAAGCGTCCGGGAGAATCGTTTGAGTTCGTTGGCGCCGTAATCGGAAGTGCCCGGGAAAACAATTTGCATCATGCCTGAATATCCCCTATCGAGACTCGGCCGGATGCCCTCATGGGCAAACGGCCCATAATAATAACTGGACTTTGGTAAATTTTCCCGTTCGTCCTGAGCCCAGCCCTGAGCCCTGCCCTGAGCCTGCCGAAGGGTTGTCGAAGGGCTGTCGAAGGACTGGCTTGCGAAATTCGCGCTTCGACAGAGTCAATCCCGGTCACGGGACTCAGCGCGAACGGTTTTCCCGTATTTTAGTTTATTTTTGCCAAAGTCCGGTTAATAAATCATTGGCGATTTTTTTCAATTTCTTTTTTGATGCTCTTGACCGGCTCGACCTTGCTGATTGCCCTGTCCGGCTTGGGAACGTCTTCCGTTTTTTCCTTGATTTCCTGGCTGAAACTGCGGTTGAGCCCGTCCGATTCCAATTCCGGCTCGATGCGCTTGGGCATGATGATGACGCTCGGCTTCTCGACCTCGCCCTGGATCTGTATTTCCTCCAGCCGGATTTCATTATTGAAAGCCGCCGAATCCTTCTCCGCAGGAGCCGGCGGCGCAGAAGGGATTTTGACGGAATCGGGGACGCTCGGACTCCAGCCCGTCCCCCCCGCCGGCGACAGGCCCGGGAAAATCATCACGACGCAGAACCGTAAAATAAAAAACCGGTTCATGGATTGGCCTTTGCCGGTGGATTTTCAAGGATGTATTGCACGCGCGCCCAGCCCTCCGCCCGGAAGGCGCCCGGGTCCTCGAACTCCAGCCGCAGGCGGTTTGATCCGGGCCGGAGAAATTGCGTCAATTCCGCGCTGTCGATCGCCGTGCCCGCCGCCGCGGATTTTCCATTCAGGGTCAACCGGGCGGAAGGATTCGTCGTGAACCGGACTCTGGCGAATACCGGAAAACCCGGAACGTCGAATTCCTTTTGCACGCGGTAATGGATCCGCAGCGTGTCGGACGCCGTGCCCCCGATCCGCACGGAGCCCTCCTTGAGAAAAACCGAATCCGGAGCCGCGGCGCTTTTCTTCACTCCCGCCCACGCCGAAGCGTCCGCGGATTCGCTGTCGGATGCGGACGCGTTTTGGGCCGAAACCATCCACGTGGTGTCCGTCGGAACGGTGACGGATTCCAGCCTGGCATTCAACCGTTGGGGAGCGTTTTCCGGATCCATCCGGATCAGGCGAACGGCGATCCATCCGCCGGAGGGGCTTCGCGGATTAAATTCCCGGTCCGCATTGTATGTGTCTTCCAGCACGGAAGCCAGTGTTTTTTCCATCAACGCCGAATTGTCTCCGAACAGCGCCGGCATGTTTTCCAGATCCGCGTCGCGCTTCTTCATATATAACGCTTCGGCCAGTTTTAGGTTCTCCTGCGCGTCGTCAATCAGGACGCCGAGCGTGTCCGCCATCCGAAGCGCGAACCGAACGAGATCCTCCTGGACGGGAATCCGCCTCGCGGGCTCAACCCCGATACGGGCCGATTTCAGGACTCCATCTTTGCCGAACAGGATCACGGCCTGGGAAAAGGATTTTGAAAGCTCCAGCGCGTTGATCACCATGTCGGTCCATTCCGCGGGCAGGGCTGCCGGATCTTCCCGGTTCCGCCGGTAAAGGTCCATCCAGTACCGGTACCTGCCCAGGGCGTCCCAGGCGAGGGTTTCATAATTGCCGGCCAGCAGGCCCAGCACGGCCTGTATTTTGGAACGTGAGGAATCCACCCAGACGCCGGTCATGGAAAGACTGTCCGCCACGATCAGGTTTCTCTGATGGGCCTGCGCGGCCCCGTCCACGAGCGGTTTGATGACTTTCACCAGAACCTGGCTGCGGTATTCCAGCCTGGCCATATCGCTCAACTCCTCCGGAATCGGGGCCTGGAGCAGGTTGTTGATGGACCGGGTTTGAATTTCAGCAGTCAGGAAAAGGACCTTCGAGATCTCGTTCCGGATTTCGGCCGACCAGATGCCGGCCTCGGCCAGAAGGCTGTCCGCGTCCCGGGACGCACCGTCCGCCTTCACCGCCTGAGCGGGTCCCGCTTCCTTGCGGATTTTGTCGAGCACCCGAAGTCCTCCCAGAAAAGCCGTCAACCCTTCCTCGTAGATCCTCCGCGTCCGCTCATTGACCGTTCTCTCCGTCACCGCCTTCGCGATCGGATCCAGCGGCGGGATTTCCTGGCCGGCCCAGGCCCCGGCGAATTTTTCATACACGTCGCCGATCCGGAACAGCGCTTCCGGAAGCCGTAGGGTGCGGAATGCGGCCACCCTGGCGTACTGCTCCGCGAGTTTCTGGGCCAGACTCTGCTTCCGGTCCATGGCCCGGCGCATGTCCGCATCCGGAAGCCTGAACACGATCACGTCAAACTGTCCCTGCTGGAGCCTGCACGCCTGAAAGAGCGCCTCCGCCGCGGTGTTTGGATTGCCGGGCAGTCCGATCGAGGTCAACGAATCGTTCTTCTGGACCGACTCCAAAAACCGCTTCTCGGCTTCGCCGAGGGAATCCCTTTCCAGGCAGTATTTCCCGAGGATGTAAAGGGATTCGACGCCAAGCGGGGAACGGGGGAAGGCCCGCGGAAGACGGGCGTAAATCTCCGCGATCCTGCGGAGGTCGCTGATTTTCCGGCAATTTTCAGCGGTTTGGAAATAGATCAGCGGAGCGTCTTCCGCGTCCGAATAGCGGAATGCGTACGCACTCCCGAGTTCGACGGCCTTGGCCCAGTCTTCCGCCTTCGTGAAGAAAAACAGGGCGTTGTACAGGGCATCCTTCGCCTTCGGCCCTTTGTTCAACAACCCGTACAATTCCTCGTACCGGGTTCCGCATTTCAGAAAATCGCCCTTCTCTCCGTAATCGAAGGCCATGTTGTTGAGCGCGTCCGCGAGGTATTTCGAACCCGGGCACGAGGCGCGCAGCATCTCATAGGCGCGGATGGCCGAATCCAGTCCTTTGGCTTTGTCGTATTCACGGCCCGCGTTGAACAGCGCGCGGTCCGCGAAATCGACTTTCGGCACCTCGAGGGCCATGCGGACGTATTCATCGCCCGCATCCTTGGAGCGGTTCTGGGCCGCCAATCCCTGGGCGTTTCGGAAAATCGCCTCCCCCAGCCGCAGGTTCAGCTTCTTGCGGAAGCCCGGGGTTTCCGGATCCTGCAGCAGCCTGCGGCAGTAGACTTCCGCGCTGACGTAATCATGATTTCCGAAATAGCTGTCGATGACCGAAAAATACACCTCCTCCGAGTGCGGGCTGTCGGGAAAATTCTTGACCAGCGTTTTGAAATACTTGAGGGCTTCGATGAAATTCCGGTGCGAATAGTGCAGGGTGCCGACGTTCACCAGCATCGGCTGCGTCTTCGGACTGAAGGGGAACAGCTTGATGTAATTGTCATAGGCGATGGCAAGCCATTTTTCCGAATCGGCGAGGGGGATCTCCGCGCGGTCGTTGGGAAGCTTCGGCTCCTGAGCCGCGGCCGTCGAACTGACCTCCGCGTCCGAGTGGATGTGTTTGTCCCGCCGGACCAGGGTATCGGCCATGACGATGGCGTTCTCCGCCGCATCCTGGGTTGAAGGCAGCCCCTTCTCCCTGCTGAACGCGTCGTAGGGATCGCCGGTGTAGGCCAGGCTGATGGCGAGGTATTCCAGGAGCGCATCCTTGTACTGCTGGAGTTTCGTGTCCAGAACCAGAGCCAGATTCCAGCGCACCAGAAGCGCGTTGACGTCGTCCGGAAAATATTCCAGATAACTGCGGCCAAATTCCACGGACTGCCGGTAAAACGGCTGACCCTGGCCGGAATTCTCGGCGCGCCGGATGAGCCATTGGAAATTGTCCCGAAGCGCCTGTTCGCCGAGCCGACCGGCCTCGAGCCGGCACTTTTTATCCGGCACCGCATTCCACCACGCGCCTCCGGTCCTGTAGACGAGGAACAGCTTCTGCCTGGCCTCAAATGCCCGGGACTCGTCTTTCAGCAGCCTATAACAGTCGGCGATGCGCATCTGAATACGCGGAGCGTTTCCATACGAGGGTCCTGTGTCAAGGAGGAGGTTGCAGGCGAGGATGGCGTTCGGGTAATCCTCTTTCTCCTCCATGTACACCCGCCCGAGTTTTTCCAGCAGGGTCATCCCCCAGGCCGGGTCTTCGATCTTGTGGAGATACTCGTGCGCCGCTCCGGGTCCGCCGAAATCCACGAAACAGACCGCGATGTAATCAACGGCCTCGTCCCTCAGGTCCGTTGACTGCGCCGACCCTCCCGGCGTGCCGCCATTCCTGTCCACGGCCTCGATGAGCGCGGTGAAATAGCTGATGGCGCGCGGAAACTGCCCGAGCCGGTAATAACTCCACCCGAGTTTGTACAGGGCCTCGGGATACCGGGGATTTGCGGGTTTATCGGTCACTCTCTTGTAATAGGAAATGGCCTTTTCCAGATCGTTCAGAGGAGGATTGAAATAATACTCGGCCAGGCGCATGGACGCTTCGACGGCGAACCGGCTGTCCGGATGCTGTTCGAGCAGCTGTTCGAACACCCGGTTTGCGGCCTCGTGGTCTTCCATCTCCTCATGCAAAAATCCCTGGTTGTACAGCGCATTGTCGACGAATTCACTTTTCGGGAATCCGTCCCGGATTCGCTGAAACAACGCCATGGATCGTCCGAAATCCGGTTTCGGTTCGATCCCCTGCTTCGCTCCGGTTTCGGACTGCCTGTCTTCATAAGCCTTCATGCTGTCGAGGGTGGCGTCTTTTTCCTCAAGGTAGGTCAGGTCCGCGAGCCGGATGAGAATGTCGTCCTGATATTTGGAGCCGCTCTTTTCGGCCAGCAGCCTTTCACCGGTCTCGATGCCCCTCCGGATGAGGGCTTTCTTCTCATGGTGAAGCGCGTCGATTTGACGGAGGGTGTATTTCCGGTAATCCTGCAATTCCTGCATGGTCAGAGACCAGAAAGTCGAATCCGCCTCGATTGGACCGGCCGTGGCGGGTCTGTCCTGGGCGAAGCCCAGAGGAGCCCACGCGGCGGCGGCAAGCCAGAAAAAGGTGCGGCCGAGGAATCGTCGGATCATGGCAGCGGATCCTTTCCCGCTTCCGGCTTCGACAGCGGTTCGCTTATGGGGGATTCCCGTATGCTTTTCTCGAAATATTCCGAGTTGAATCGCTTGTCCTTTTCCTGCTCGCTTTTCTTCTGCATTTCGGCCTGCATCTGGCGTTCGATCAGGTTCACGTCATCGAGGAGCGCCTCGATTCTTTTTCCCAGTTCGGTTTTCTTGGCCCGGTAGACCTGATCAATTTGCCGCACGGTGCCGGAAAGAACGGCCATCTGACCGTCGATTTCACGGATGCGCGAAAAATTGATGTTCGAAATTCCATATTCGCTGAAATTGGCCCAACGGTCGATTTCCACGCGGAAAGCCTGTGGCATGTTCTCCCTCAGCCAGACCTCGTACTGGTTGAGCTTCAGCCAGGTGTCGGTGAGATCGTCCCTGCGGATTTCCATCCGGATTCGGAGTCCGGTTTGATCGGAAGAAAGCGGCTCCGCCGCCAGTCGTTCGAGTTCGGCGATGTTGGACCGGATCTTTTTTTTCTCGGATACGGCGTCGTCGAGGAGGGTTCCAAACAGATATCGCATATAGGAGGACAGGCCCATCCGGCGGATGACGGGATCGTCGACGTTTTTCGGGAGCGCATCTGATTCCTTGCGGCTTTGCTGTTGAAGGGCCTGAATCGCGCTCCCCCGGAGTTTCCGGATGCTGTCGAGAATGAGCGGGCTCTTCCGTTCCTCGGCCATGCGTTCCAGGCTGTCCAGCACGCCGATCTTACCGTCGAGCAGCCGGGTCATCTCGGGTGGTCTCTCCTCCCCGGCCAAGGGGGGAAAGACCGGCCCGCTGCCGTCATGGAGAAACCTGAAAATGCGACTCGCTTCGGAATACAGCTGGATCGCCCCGGCCTGATCGGCGTCCTGGGTTCCGGCAGCGTCCGCCGGAGAGTCGCTCACGGGCGCAGCCCATCGATCGGACAGCGGAGACGTTCCCGCGGTTCGCACCTGTTCAAGGTCCGACACGGCTTCGTCGGACTGCCCCAGCAACTCCTTGGACCGGGCAGCCAGGACCTTGGCCTCGTAAAGATAATTCGAAAGAAGCGAATGGTCGAGCAAGGCTTCGGCGTTCTGCAACGCCTCCACAGGTTTCCCGGAGCGGTACGCGCTCCAGGCCTTTCCGAGCAGGTTCAGGTCGTTGAACTGGAATTCCTTGTCCACTCGGCCAAACAGCGAAATGGCGCGGGCGTTGTCTCCCCGTTCATAATGGATGAAGCCCATCTTCATCAGGGCGTTGTTCCTCACCTGGATCTCGATGGGATTCCGTTTTTTCCCCGCCGGCGGTTCGACCAGGCGGCCGTAAATGATCAGCGCCGCGTCGTCGTTTTTCATGTTCGAATGGCAGGCCGCAGACAGGTACTGGGCGGGCGGTTCGTACGAAGTCCCCGGAGGCACCTGCCGAAAGGCGGACAGCGCCTTGACGAATGAATTCCTGTTGAATTCGGAAAGTCCGACGAGATACGAGGCCACTCCGACCGTTTCATCGTCCAGTACGTTCTGGGCCGCGGCCGTTCTCTGGAAGTCCTGCAGCCGACGGTAGGTCTGAACCATCGAATCGGTCTGACCGTAGATGTACCGGATGAAAAGAATTTTGGCCAGGGCCTTGCCGCTGTAAACGGAATGGGGATAACGGGTCGCCAGCTCCCCGTAGGTTTCCAGAGATTCGTCGAGAAAATTGAGGCCGAACGATGATTCGCCGGCGTAAAAAAGGATGTCGTCAACGGTCTGAATGCCGGGATACGCGGCAATCACGTCCCTGAGCTGAAGCCGCGACAAGGCGAAATCCCCCGCGGCATACGACTCGAGTGCGGTTCTCAAATCGCGCCGGAACATGCGCTGCGCATCCTGCGGCTTCGCGCTCTTGAGAAGTTTGGTCCGGATCAGTTCAAAGCGGGTTTGCGTGAGTTTGGAGTCGAGCAGATGGTTGTATTTCCATTGATCCAGCAGCGTTTCGGCGAATTCCCTGAAGACGGGCGGGCGGCTTGATCCGGCGGCGCCCTGAAACCCTGCGGCGGATTCCGTCTGCCGGCCGGCCTCGGCCGCAGGAAGCGAATCGGGCGGCGGAACAGTCCGGCTTTCAAGGATGGTGAAGACCCGTTTCCGCAATTCCGCCAGCGCTTCAATCGACCGCCAGTCGAGCCGTTTTCTCGCTTTGGTTTCCAGCCCGGAAATCTTGCCCAATAAACCGGTCAGTTTCTCCATTTCGCGCGCATATGCGTTCACCAGAATCTGCTTGGGAGAGATCAGGACGTCGATGTTCAGCGCGGACAGTTCCCCGCCGTCGAATTTGCGGATCTTGACTTCCTCAGTGATGTTTCTGGCCAGCCCGAGAAGGTATTTCTCCTTCGGCACCACCATCCGCAGGAATTCCTCGTTTCTCAGCCGAAGGGCGAAATGGATGTCATCCGCTTCCGGAGCATCCTGCCCGGCGGCGGATAATCCGGACACGCACAGGGAAATCAGAAGCAGCAATGGAATCCCGATGATCCGGGGGATTTTGATCGACGATTTCATCGCATCATTGTCCAAGTGCCCTTTGTGTGTTCGTGCGCGACTTGGTTGGTTTCTCATAAAGTGCCACAAAAACCCCGTTTTTTTCTCTCTCTCATTCAACCTAATAGGGGCGGCAATCGACCATTTCCCGCGGAGCATGGCCGGAAACCATGCAGCGCAGAGCATCCATGGAATAATCCTTGATAAAAAAGCAAATTGCATGCCCTGTCTCATCCACCGATTGAAAATAAAAATCCCCCATCATGGACGGGGGAGTTCCGTTTATCGAGGAATTGGGAGAGAAAAGCGGATGGGACGGACGAAAACCAGCTTCTTCAGTTTGCCTCCTCGTCGGTATTTCTATCCTCCTCCTTCATCAGGCACTTCCCGTTGAAAATCGCGCCTTCATCCACCACGAGACGGGTCGCCCGGATGTCGCCGATGACCACGGATTTGGTTTCAAGCACCACCTTGCCCTGCGTCAGGATGTTACCGTTGACCCGTCCCGCAAGAAATACATGACGGCAGTGGATATGACCCTCCACTTCGCCGTCTTTTCCGATCTGGACCGTGTCCGAAGCCGTGATGTTGCCCTTCACGTTGCCGTCTACGCGAATGCTGTCCTGCACCCGCAGGTCTCCCTGAACC
>Ga0315274_10017160_pt1 | contig 10213 bp, 7 predicted proteins | sample YL17G02_20_MG_FD_203700 | JGI IMG/M metagenome (GOLD analysis project Ga0315274, IMG submission 203700) | Sediment microbial communities from Yellowstone Lake, YNP, Wyoming, USA - YL17G02_20 | ecosystem: Environmental > Aquatic > Freshwater > Lake > Sediment | place: USA: Wyoming | collected... | reverse complement strand
CGCTTTTTACCGGCCAGCTCATCAGCCAGTTCACCAGCGTCGTAAACCTTCCGCAATGCCTCAACGATTGCCTGAGAATTGACGGAGACCGCTCGGGCTTGAACGTCAGTGTAAGCGAAGTCGAGCACCAATGACTGAATATTGCCGTCAAAAATGATGCCGACAAACTCGCCATGGCGATTGACGACAGGGCTGCCCGAATTGCCGCCAATGATGTCCGCCGTGGAGACGAAATTAAACGGCGTGCTCAAGTCGAGTTTGTCTTTCCGAGCGGTCCAGCGTTGAGGGAGGTCAAACGGCGGTTTGTAATGGTGGGCGGCCGCTCGCTCGTAGAGGCCGGCAAAGGTGGTTTGGATAGGAACCGCTTGGCCGTTTTCCTCGTAGCCTTTCACTGTGCCAAACGCCAGGCGCAGTGTGAAGGTTGCATCAGGATACGAACTGGTTTTCTCCACGGCGAACCTGGCCTGGGCAATCCTGGCATGGGCCTGGCTTTGAATCTCACCCTGGGTTTCGATGATTTTTCGCACGGCACGTGCCTCAGTATCGACCACTCTGGCCAGTTCAATCATGGGGTCATGCGCTGCTTCCACCTCGGTTGCCGTTCCAGCATATAGTCTCTTGCGAATCGCGACATCTTTTAGTTTAGTTCCCAAAACCAGTTCGGCGGCGCGGGTGCACGGCGATTTGCCCGCCAGCACCTTCTGGACCAACGGGTGGGAATAGCCCAGTTGCTCGACCAGCCAGGTCAGAGAATGGGCCAGCTTGACTTGCTCAAAATCGTCGTAGAGGGGTTCTTCTGAAAAGAGTTGGAATTCCAGAGATTCGAGGTTGGAGTCGCGGAATTCGCGCAGGCGCTCTCCGTTGGGTTTGGTCTTTTCCTCCACCGCCCGAGAAATGGTACGGGCAATGTGGAAGAGGGTGCTGTTGAACCCATTGGCTTTTTCGAGCAAGTTATAGTGCAGCGAGTTGCGGGCAATGACCTGCTGCGCATCAGCAATGCGGTCCCATGACGACAGGGCCTCCTTTGCATTGGGGTCTTGGGCCACAGCGGCACGCAATTGTTGTTCGGCAGTCTGCTTTTGCAACAGAAGCTGAGGGTCCAGCAAGCCCGCGAACATGCCCTCCCTCGCCTTGCGGCTGTTTTGAACGCCAAACAGGGTTTCTTTCGCACGACGGGCGTTTTCATCAGTTCGCGTGCTGTACGCCAACAGCATTACTTCTACGCTGTGCAGTCTCTGCAAGACATAAGGGAAATGCTGGTCGCGCAGGTATTCCAATTCGGCCACGGTTAATTGGCGGCTGGTGTTGCCCGGATGCCCCGAAACAAAGACCAGGTCTCCCTCGCTCACCCCCTTGGAGCTCCACCTGAGGTAATGCTCAACTTTTGCCGGTTTGCCATTTTCGTAGGCCCGAAACAGGCAAATATCGAGGTCGAAGCGGGGGTATTCGAAATTATCAGGGTCTCCGCCGAAAAAGGCGGTCTGGTATTCAGGAGCAAACACCAAGCGAACATCGGTATATTTCTTAAAGCAGTATAAATGGTATTTCCCGCCCTGGTAAAGGGTGACCACATCGCTGCGTAGTCCCGTCTTTTGGAGGGATTCCTTTTCGATTTCCGCCATGACCGCCCGGCGGGCGGCAAAGGCCTCCTCGGCACTTATATCGTGTTTGACCGCGGCGTTGACCCTGTCCGTCACATCGTCGATGCTGATGAGCACATTCAGTTCCAAATCCAGGCAGCGTTTTTCTTCTTCTCGAGAATGCGCATAGAATCCATCCCGATAATAATTGTGCTCCGCGTCGCTGAATTTTTGCAGCGCATCCGCGCCTACGTGGTGGTTCGAAATAATGAGGCCGTCCTCAGACACAAAAGAACCGGAGCCGCCGCTATTAAACCGCACCGAAGATTTTTGAACGTGCGCCAACCATGCTTGGGTTAATTCAAATCCGTATTTATCTTTCAACAATCGACGGGGTGGGTCATTGTACAGCCACATACCCTCGTCGGAATTCGCAGGGATGTTGCCGGTCATGATAATTAACACGACCATCAGTTGCTTGAATGTTGTTTTCATGTCTCGACCCTCTTTTCTATTCTTGTTTGTTGTTGACCGTGCTTCGGGGCCGATTATGTCAGGTGAGGTCAGGTTTGTCAAATGGAATTCTTGACCCGGATTTCCCCTCGCTTTGTGTGCCACAAGGTTCGCATTATTGAAATTCAAAGAAGCATTTGATATTATTTGGAATTGAACGGCGTAGAAGTGTTTCTAAACGCGGTATATGGGAAAATGTCTCACCGCCTGATTTTGCAGGCAATATCCCGGCTGAACGGCGGAATAGAAACGCATAAAGGACCTTGTGAGAACGAGACCTGTTCTTTCTGGATGACCTTGCCCTCGTGGGTATGCCACCACTCGACAGTATAGGTTCCTGGTTGGAGTCCCCGGATTTCGATTGTGGCGCCTTTGATTTCGGCTGGTTTTTGCTTCTCAATCACCAGGTTCCACCAGGTTGCCTGTGAGTCAAACAGCCACAAGTATGCGAGGTCGTTACCCTGGTAGCCGAGCAGGCGAAGTTGCTCGCCGGATGCGGTGGCTTTAAGCTCCTGCAGCCCTGCGAAGGAGACGTCGGCAAGAAACGCTGCCAGAGGTTGATAATGGCGGTATGCGTCCTGCCTGTCGAGCTGGTCCCACCACCAAAAAAGAGATGTCCCTGAAGTTCCCGCGAACGCCGATGCCCAGAGCGAATTGTGGAAATGAACGGCTTCGGTATCCTGTTTCATATATTCGCTCAGTCCCCATTTGGGGGTAGCCAGGCCGAATTCACCGATTAGCACCGGCTTGCTCGGAGCGTGTTCCCTCAAGAACCTCGTCTTGTCCATCACCACCGCAACCTCGTCTTTGTATTCTTCCTTTGTATCAGGCCGAATATAGTGGTGGAGCTGACCTATGTCCAGCTCTGGATGGTGACAGTCTTTTGCCGAAGGGTGCCACGTGCTGGTTGTGCGTAAATGATGATAAATGTCGATTTGCTCCAGATACTCGCCTACCTCAGTATAGAAACGGTCTGTAGGCAGGCCCGGGTCAATCTCATTGAAGTATTCCCACGCGGCGACGCTGGTGGAATAACCCCATCGTGCCACGGCATACCGCATCAACTTCCCGGCATCCTCGATTGCCTGCTGGTATTCGGAACTCTGCTCATTAGAAAGCGACTTCATATAGAGGTCTCTGGTGATTATGCACAACATAAGATAGATGCCGTTCCGCTCGGCTGCTTCGATGAGCTGGTCCAGCATAAAGCAATCGACCTGATTGTAGAAGCCCCTTATCGGGCGGTTTACATCAGCTTCCCATAGTAGTTCCGGCCCGCCGTCTGCTTCTTTTAGCGACAGGTTGTCCAGCCAAGCCGTGCCGGGTCCCGCCAGACTGATGATTATTCTGCCGAGCCAGAAATCATTTTCTCCTGTTGAAAACTCCCGGCTGAACTTTTTCCAATCGCCCTTTGGTGCAGCGTCAAATGGCTGTCCGCCGTCACCATATCCTATCTCGACTCGCAGCCCGGAGGGTCCATCTGTGCTGAATTGGCCGGTGAGTATGTAACGCGTCTTTGGCCGCAGCGCCACTGGATGGGAAGGAGAAACGGTAACTGAGGCGCCATCGCCACCTTCGATTTTTACACACTTGCGCGGGCGTGGTTCCTTCTCGCTGCCGGGTATCGGCACAATGTGTGCCGTGCGAGACCACGAACGGTCCCAGGCGCTCTTTCTTGCCTCGATGGCCATTGCCCAATCTTCGCAACAGGTCCAGATTCGCAGAAAGTTAGCGCCGTTTCGTGAGAGCTTGCCGAATATGTCTTCTGCTTTTGCGAGATTAACGTATTGCTCTTCACCGATAAAGGCGAGGTTCTGGCCAATGGCAAAGAAGGGGGTGCCCTCAGTGAATTCCAAGAAGCGAGGGTCTTTGCGGCTGATGTGAAGGAAGCCCTTTCTCGATGATGGCACACACTCGAAGCGAACGCTTTCTGATTGAACTGTGCTGCTGTTGTCTTTCAATTTTGCGACTGCAGAATAAATGCCGACCTCCATTGGGGCAAACCGTGCCTTCCAGACACTCTGGCCGAGCGGATAAAACCAGCTAACAGTTTTGCGCTCCTGTTCAAAGTCGCGCCGCTCGTAGTTTTGACAGTAAAAAGCAGGCAGAGTAATTTGCTCGCCGGTGGGGGGCTTCAGTAACACCGTTATATCGACCTCATTGGGGTCGAAGGGGTTGTTGTATCTGCCATCTACTTTGATGAGCAGTTCCAGCTTCTGGTATTTGTCGACCGTTTTTGACGGTGCTTCCAGCCCGATTCTCTGCTGGACCGCCGCACTTATGGCGGGCTGGACCGCGCACACCCCGGCGCATAGCCCGATGGTTACCAGAGAGACTAAAATCGTTCTGCTCTTTGCCGCCTCATTCTTTATTAATCGCACTATTAATCTCACAAAGTAGTTGAATTAAGCATTATGTGAGCTTATCAATATTCTTCGCAACCTTTACTACCGCTTCAATGATGTCATCCACATCCCTTTTGGAACCAAGAAAGATTATTTTACTTTCCATTGAGAGCATTTCTTTGCCGCCGGATTTAATGTTGTCAATAACCGGCAAATTAAGCAGGGATTCCCTGTACTTTTTAAGCCGGGCTTCTGAAAACGACCTTTGAAATCCACGAGAGTTAAGATGCTCTTCTAACATCCCTTCTTTATGACAGCTATCTCCGTATTTTCTTTCATGTCCCGATATGGGGATGCCCTCGGCCCGGACCGCCTCGGCGAATTTAGCCGCAGGGACATTGTTAAAAGATTTCCTGTCGTAATCCATCTCGAAAGTCACGTATGTGATTCTGGTTTTATCAGAATACTGTTTCCTGGGTTTAAGGCCGGGAATTTTTGAAAGTTCTTGCTCGACATATTTTCCGTTTTTCTGGCGAGTCTGGTCTTGCTCCTTAAAACGTTTGAACTGTTCGGTGAGGATGGCCGCTTGGAACTCAGTCATTCGATGGTTAGAACCGGGATAAGGATAACCCTTTTTGATTTTCTTGGGGTCTCGCCCGTTGTTTACAAATGCAGCACACCTTCTCATCAGCTCCTCATCGCTTCCCAGTATGGCTCCGCCTTCACCACTGACCAGCGACTTCCACTCCTGAAAACTTATGCAGCCCGTTGCGCCGAATGTGCCGACCTTCTTGCCGTTTACTTCAGCAAATACTGATTGGCAGGCGTCTTCAACCACAGGGATTTTATGCTTATTGGCTATGGCCATAACTTTCTCTATATCCACTGGAAATCCGGCTAAATGGACCGGCAGAATCGCCCTTGTATTTTCCGTTACGGCCTGTTCTATAAGGTCTGCGTTTATCGAGCCGGTGTCAGGGTCAATATCAACAAACACAGGCAGTGCATGCAGGTTGCATATAACATTGATGGTGGCGATAAACGTATTTGGCGTGGTAATAACTTCATCGCCGGCGCCTACGCCGAGGACGTGCAGCGAAGCGCCAAGAGCGGTGGTGCCTCCATTTGATAAAACGCAGTAAGGCACACCCATCGCCTCCGCAAACACCTTCTCAAAGTCATAAACCGCATTTCCTTTCAGACAGCACCAGTTCCGGCTGTGAAGCGCCTTAAGCAGCGCCTTTTCTTCATTTTGGTCAAAGATAGGCCATATCGAAGGATATGGCTCGGTGCGAACAGCAGCGCCGCCTTTAATTGCGAGAGTATCTGCCTTTTTGGCAATATCTGCATAGAGGGAACGTGCGCCGGCGGCGGCTACCGCTGCACTAACTAAGCTTGCTGAAGTTCTCTTTATGAATGACCGACGTGTTAATGGGGACCTCATTGTAAAATACCTCCAAATTTTGACTCCGGATAGAAAACGCAAAAACAGGGGCACAAACAGCCACAGCAACCGTATCGCTGGATTTTCATATTTTTACCAGCCGGTTTTCATAATCGTAATGATACGTATAATTATCCCTATCTCTTGCTATATTGCCTGATGCATATAACCATTTACTTGTTCGGAAACTCTGATGCTGTTCGCTGCTCGAATTCTTCTTTGGATACAGGCCACCCTTCATACTTCCAAGTTACGGATAGAAGATTTCCTTTTTCGTCCCACTCCATTACTTTGCCATGCTCCAAATCGTCTTTCCAGAAGTCCTCTCTTTGTTTCTGTCTGTTTTGGTACCAAGAGATCCATTTGCCATCTTTTTTCCCACTTTTATAGAATCCTTCTACATACTTTCGTCCATCATCGTAGTAAAGAACGTATCTTCCATCGCGGACGCCATTTTTGACTTCGAACTCTTCAAACACGCCTGTTAACATCCAGGTTTTCCAAGTGCCAGTGAAATCGGAAGGCATCTTACGGTCACGGCCAGTGATCATTGTATAAAGATAATCAGGCGTATCTTTGCCATATTCCAATACAAGAAGACCGAATGTAGCAGCAACAACGATGAAAAATAAAGCTGCCAAAATTAGAATCATCAGAACAACGATCAGAAACCCTTTTGAGCCAGGTTGTAAGTGAAAATTGCTCATTACATATCCTTTTTGGACAATAACGGGGACAGCATCGTTTTAGTCGTATAGGACCTGCCAGTTGTTATTGTAGTAATAAGTGTTTGTTTTGTTCGCCACAGAGTCTATCTTTCTGATTCTCCTGCCGAGGGCATCGAAGGTAAATTCGGCGAAAGCGGTTAACATCAGATAATCGCTATTTTCCTGTCTGGGATGTAGGAGAACCTTCATTGAATTCCTCCGGGTGTAACTTCTTGTACCTTGCAACCCAGGACGCAAGCCAGCTTTTGCGGCCGAAGTAGCTAAGATTCACATTGACCTTGCCGTGACATATTTTGCCAGTAGTAAGGTCAGCATAATACCAGAAGACCACGGTTACGACTTCATCGTCGCTATTTACCCAATCTTCCCTTCTGTTCTCTAAAGCAAAAACATTCCTTTTTCGATCCTTGGGAAGATAGGATTTAGCGATATTAGCGTCCACATACTGGGGTAGAAGAGGAACCGGAAATCGCGGCTGGTGCGGATTCATCAAGTCGTACTCTAAGCGCCGCCAGCCATTGGTAATCAGTCGGTCCTTTATGAAAGCATATGTAACTTCTGATGGATATGAGTCATCCACCTCATAACTGACCCTGTATATATGAGATACGCGTTGCGGTTCCTTGGGTGATGAGTAATCTATCCTCTGTGCGTTTTCAGGTACAATCAAGATTTCCGGGAAGTCATTTGGACGGACAGGATTTATCGTGCAAGAGTCGCGATGCTTCCTCACATACCAGATGACCCCTAAAGAGGCGGCTATTATAACAGACACGGACAAGGCCAACAGTATCTTCACCCACTTTTTTTTCATTGTAATCTCATTATTTTTCACAGTCTAAGGCCTTATTCAATTCATTACTCATCTCTGCGGCACTAATATAAATCCAATGACTCCAAGGATTACAAGAACACTGAAGTGGCCCAGAACCCAACCAATACTCACCTGTTCCGTATTTTACGAGAACTTTACCAACCTTCTTTTTTCGTGTAAAGACTCCCACATACTGGTCACAGCATTTTTGTTCGCACTTACGCTTCAGTCGCAAGGTGCACTGGCATGTCTCGCCTTCGACTATAAAACCGTTGCATAGCGTTACGGTCGGAGACGCAACCTCCCAGTATATTCCAAGGATAGATATGACTGTGCCGAGAATGCCACCTGGGGATTCTGTTGGAAGGCTTATTTCCGCCCTATAACAACCACCCTCGCGGTATTGATATGTTGTGTTTTCTTTATTGTGCCATTTACAGGGTTTTTCGCACTTAATACCGGTTGGAGTTACAGGATTCCACCAGTCATAGGCGTGCTCAGCCGGATCGTATGGATTCCAAGGAATCACATCAGGATCCGGTGGCCAAATGGGAGAAACCGGAGGTTCAGGGAGAATATCTGATGTGCAAAATCCCTCACATAAGCCCTGTGGATCAAGATAGACCAGCGGATTACTTTTCACATATTCGTATATGTTCAATCCATCCTTATACTGGTCAACCGGCCTGAATTTATTATTCAGTCTTTGTGGATTTGGCATAATCCCCAGCGGGTCGTGGGTTGAGAATCGGCCGGTGTAGGTATCATAGTACCTGTGGCGATAGTTCATAATTTTCAAAGAGCCGTTATCCAGCATATCTAATTCTCTGCCAGTAAACATGTATGGACTGTTAAAGTCTGGTCTCTGGTCAGGGTCGGGGGCGAAATTCGGCTCAAGGATATGGCAATTGCCATACGCATCATATTCGTAACGTTCAACAACCTGGCCAAAGTAATCAGCTATAGCCGCTGGGCTATATAAATGATCGTGTAGGTAGTACTTGCATTGAGAAGCTGCATAAAACCAAAATGACATTAACACCTCGTCGATATAATTACCATAAACATACGACCTTTTATGGGTAGTACCACCACTGTCGTACTCCGATAGTATCTGCCAATTATAATTGTAATAGTAGCGTCTTGTGTTGGCTGATGTGATAGAATCTTTTTTCTCAATCCTTCTGCCCAGAGCATCGTAAGAGAACTCAGCCACAGTAATGGTGTCGTTGGTTTTCTTTATCTTTATCACGTGGTGCTCGTAGTCACTTGGTACTTGCCTGTTTCTTTTTGACCAAACCCCTTATGGCATAAGGTCCAAAAGCCAACGCAGTAGGTAGGACAAAAAGTAGGATCCAGCAAAATAAGTTTGTCCTAAACTTGGCATCCGCTGCCTCTGGCCGCACGATCAGGTATGGCATAGGGTCTGTCTCCATCTTGATAGACGAAATGTCAAGACCTGTAACGGTTTGCAACTGTTCTTTTGTGCGAGGATAATGCACCTGATGCGTTTTCTTATTGACAGCGAACCATTCATTTCCCGTCATTCCGATTATCCATGGACCGCTGAACGCGAATTCGGCCACAGGCCCAGGAATTACCTTCTCAGGCCCAACGTTCTCTCTGTCTTCTGACGGCCAGTAAATTATATGAAGTCCCGGCCCCGCCAGTTCGTAACTATCGCCTAAATCAAAAGCCCAGTCCTGACCTTGTGCAAACGTAAAGGTAACATTTAGAAGCGGTTTCCAAATGACGAGAACCACAACTACCCCTACGATTAGTCTTATCATGAACATAAATAACTTGTTGCTCTTCATTTAAATGGTTGACAACCACCGTTTTTCATTACCGTTTTTCATTTTCCGTTTTAATACGCCAGATGCGTATTAACTTTTGGCTCTTCAATATTCGTCCAAAGTAGTTTAGCCCGCATATTTCATAAGTCTTGCGAAAATGCAACTAAATATCGTAAGTCCTTTAATAAAAAACAGTTAACTCTCTGTGTCCTCTGTGGCTTTGAAAAATCCAGTTTAGCCGTTCAGGACCCATCCATCGCGGTAAGTCTTGCGAATATACTGGTCTGCCTCCGGGCAGTTGGTGGCTTTAAGGTTTTTGGCGTCCCATTCGAGTTTCTTGCCCACACGGTAGGCCACCAGCGCCAGCAGGTTGTGCTCTATCAGTGCGCCGGAGTAATCGAAGTTGCAAAGTGTCGGTTTGCCCGTTTTGCAGGCGTCTATCCACTCCTCGTGATGGCCGGGAGAAGGAGGAATCAGGTCCTGCTGTTTTGGTGAGCGATAATGGGTCATATCTCCCTTTGGCATAATAATCCGAAAATCGTAGTCAGCCAATAGAAAGCCCTTGTTCCCATTGAACAGTACTCCCTTGAACAACTCATCCCGGTTGAACGCCGGCGATGGCATACCGGGTTTTTTGCCTCCGTCATACCAGTGGACCTTAACCGCCGGCCGCCACTCGTTGGCCGGGTGGTCCCAGTTCGCCGTCAGCCACTGCGGGCAGGTATCCGGATTGACCGGCGTTCCGGCGGCCTCACAGGTTGTAGGTAATTTCAGGTCGAGCGCCCAATACGCCATATCCATCATATGACTGCCCATATCTCCGATTTGTCCGCTGCCGAAGTCCCAGAAACGGTTCCAGCTCAAGCACCCACCGAGGTAGCCGGGATTGAACGGATGGACCGGTGATGGGCCAATCCAGAGGTCCCAGTGGATGTGCTCAGGAACGGGTTTGACTTCCGGCAGGTAACTGCCGCCTTCCGGAGTTCGGCTGCA
>Ga0315274_10017159_pt1 | contig 10214 bp, 5 predicted proteins | sample YL17G02_20_MG_FD_203700 | JGI IMG/M metagenome (GOLD analysis project Ga0315274, IMG submission 203700) | Sediment microbial communities from Yellowstone Lake, YNP, Wyoming, USA - YL17G02_20 | ecosystem: Environmental > Aquatic > Freshwater > Lake > Sediment | place: USA: Wyoming | collected... | reverse complement strand
GGCCACTCTGATTTCGTTATAACCGCTTCCGCTGTAGCTTTTCACCTTGATGCGGATGCCGGTGTCCACCGAATCCCCTTTGGCGAAGGAATAGATGTTCCCCGGGGCGACTTCCGCGACGGTCACCCTCGCGCCGGCCTCGCCTGTGTTCACCGGCATTCGATAGACGCGATAGCTCTCCACCCTGCCGCTTTCAAAGTAGAGATCCATGACCTTTCCGCCGCCCGCGGTCACTTCGGTCATGATCAGCGACCGGTCCTCGGCCGGGGGGCCGCCCCAGCCGATGACGGTGTTGCCGTTGGGAAGCCGCTGGGCGCTGCCTGCATGCCAGCCCGATACCATCGGGCCCGGCGTGTACTTCCAGACCCTCTCGGCGGTCATATGGGTTTCATCGAGGCGGTATTCGACCGCCTCGGCCGAGATTGTGGCGGCGCCCGCCTGCCACGGAAAAGGCGAGTTGTCGTAGACCAGAAAATTACCGTTGTCCAGCCTTTGAAACGTGTGGCCGCCGAGATCGCCGATGCCTTCCGGCAGCGGCACATTGGTAAAGGTGAATTGGTTCATGAAACCGCCGATGATCCAGAGAATCTCACCGGTCTGACGGCTCACCTTCATGCCCATGGCCGGCGTTCCCAGCAACAGGTTGCCGTCCGTATCCAGAGAAATGGCGTTGAGGTGGAACACGTTGACGATCGGCTGGGTGTTGTTCGGAACCAGAACCCACGGCACGCGATTGACGTCGTAAAAATCCCACGACCGCCACTGAAAGACGACGTTTTTATCGGCGTCGAGTTCCTGCACAACAGCGCCGTCGACGAACGCGTTCGGATACCCGCCGGTTACGTATCGGCTGAGATCGACCGGAACCAGATAATACCCCATCAGCAGGGCATGGCCGTTGGCCAGCATGCGGAAATCGTGCGTCTCCGCGACATAGCCGTTCCCCATCTGAAAACTGTCAACCACGGTGAAATTGCGGTCCATCACCATGTGGATGACTTCGCCGCCGCCGGTCCAGGCGAGGCTTTTCAAAACCCTGGGGTAGCTGTAACAGCCGTTGGGCTGCATTTTAAAATCGGTGAGACCGACTCCTTGTGTGGACCCGATGTTTTTGAGCCTCCACACGCTTCCGTCGTTATCGCAGATCAACACATAAGCGCTGTCGTTGGGATCGCCTTTGAAGTTCACCCCGAGCTGGCCGTAACAGGACAGCAGCAATTTGCCCTCGCCGAGGGCGGCCTGGTCGTAGATGACCGTTGTGATTTTCGGGATTTCCGCCGGCCTTGAATCCGGCACCGAGACCGGTGTTCGCATCGCCGGGAAGACGGGGTTCTGTATTCCTTCCGGGCTGTAGTTAAAGCCGGCCGAAGGCGCGGTTTGAAAGGAAAATTCACAGTCCGGCAGGATCGCGCCGTCCCGCGCCCGGATGCCGGCGGCCAGGCTCACCGACACGGTTTCTCCAGGGTCGAAAGACCGGCTCGGCTTGAACAGGAGGGTCCGCCGGTCGCTGGAGAGAAAAAATCGTCCGCTCACGGGTCCGCTCTGATCGCCGGAGACGCGGATCAGACCGTCTGAAAGAGAAGCGGGATCGATCGGGGAACCTTGCCGGATGATGATTGTGGATTCGCGCGTGTTCAGCGTCGACTGCGGCCGCGGGGAGAGATGCTGGTAATCCCGCCAGGCGGCCTGTGTGCCGGAAAAGAGAAGGCAAAGCACTGCGCATGTGATTGTTTTCATCGTTCGGTTTCCTGCTTCAAGTATGGGGATTGATTTCAACGCGGTGACGGGATCTTCACGGGGATAATCGAACAACAAATCGTGCCGTTCTCTCTTCCGCTCAGGCGATGAAAAGACTGCAGGAGTTTCTCAATAGGCTTCGGCAGGCAAAAATGTTATCCACGCACACCGCCAATTCCCATAAAAAAAAGCATCCGTTCTCCCGCCTTCCTCTTCCGTCTTCAGGCAAATTAGCCAATCACGACACGAATATCAAGCATTAATTCAAAAGGGAAGGCACAAAGCGGCTGCAAGATTCAAAGGGATTGAAGACAATATTGATAGAACAATAAATATAATAATAAATTAAACAAGAACTTACGTTTCCGCTCATGAGCTGCATATCAGCAAAAAAAATAGTCAAATAATGGTCACATCTATTAGCAAAATAAGAAAAAAGCCCGCTTTTCAGTGAGCCTATAAAAACAACAGCCTTCCCCCTATCCGGTCTTCCTTATTCCGTTCACGCCCGTTCACCTCGCGACGACGAATTTGCCGGCTTGCGATTCTCCGCCGAAGGTCAAACGGTAGAAGTAAACACCGCTGGCTGGAGTGCCTCTGTTCCAGGAAATCTCCTGCACGCCGCCCGAGGCGAACCGTGCCTCCAACCGGTCCACCTCCCTGCCCGAAACATCGTAAAACCGGATCCCTACCGGGCCCGGTCCCGGCAACAAAAACCTCAGCGTAACGGAGGAGTTGAAGGGATTGGGATACGGGGGATAAAGGACAAACCGCCCCCCGGGCGCCCCGAAACCTGCGGATCCTCCCGCGGTGCCGCGGACGGCAGGTCGTCCGCCACGATGGGATCCGCCCAATCACCGTCGACCAGAATGTTCTGCTGGAAGACGCGGGCGAGGAATTTGCCGTACCGGATGGTGAAACCGGCGCCGAATGTGGCCACTTTCGATTCCGCCGGCACGAAAAAGGACTCCCGGCGCGACCATTTGTTGTCGGTGAAACGGATTGTCCTCGACAGCGCGACTCCGGGATCGAACCCGACATGGGGATGGCACACGATGTCGATGCGTTCTTTTTCTACGGTGAAAAGCGGGTTCCCCGTAACCTGCAGATCGACCTGGTGCGATGTTCCGGGCCGGAGCCGGTCGGGCGTGATCTGCATCGCGATATCAGGCATCGTCACGGGGTTCCGGACGACCAGGCAGGTGACCGTCTCGGCCTTGAGCACCGCGCGGTTCGCATCGAGAAAGGAGAATTCCAGTTCCACGTCCCGAACGTTTTCAGCTACGTTCAGATTCAGCCGGCCCGTGTGATACCGTCCCGAAAGTGTTTCGTTCGCCACCTCCGCGCCGTTCCACCGGACCGAGTAGGAGGCCGCATCGTCCGTCGCGAACACCTCGACCGGGATGCCGTCGGCATACACGGCTCCGTTTTTGGGTTCGGTGACGATTGCCCGGTTGTAGCGTTTGAACTCCTCCCAGGCCGGGCGCGGCGTACCGATCTTGTCTTTCAGGTCCGAAAACCCGATGAGCCCGAACCATTCCTCGGGCGTTTTGTCGTGTACGGTTTCATTCCCCGCCTTGAACCACCCGTCCGAATACTGGAACACGCAGCCTCCCTGTGCGCCCGCGTCGATCAGGCCGCGGAACATGAGCAGGTCCCCGGCGGCCTGCTGCCCGGGCGTGTTCCCGCCGTATCCGTACGGCACGGCCACCGGCGGGGGCGAAACGGAAAGCCCGAACTCGGTGACCACCATCGGAACCGTCTCGGCGCGTTTTTTCTTCAGAAAGCGCAGAAATCCCGAATATCCGTGCGAGGCGCTGAGCGTGACCGGATTGTATATGTAGGCGTTGTAGGCCGCCATGCCGAACATCCGCAGGTCAATGAAATCACCGACCATGGTGTTGGCGAAGGTGACAGGAACGTCCGGATGCCGGGAATGGATCCTGTCGACCACCGCCGACCACAGGTCCTTGAGCGCCTGGGCGCCCGCGTCGTTGATGTGCGCAGGCTGAGGTTCGTTCATGATAAGGTAGGAGATGATGGATTTGTACTTTGTGGAATAATGGAGAACACCGTCGACCGTATTAAGCGCGCTACGCCGGAACGACGCGCTGCCGAAATCACCTGCCGGATCTATCCATATGCCGAACAGGATCTTAAGGCCCGATTCCTCGACGAGGCGGAGTTCCTCTTCATGCAGCGCCCCCCAGGTGCGGATGGTGTTGAATCCCGCGTCGCGGATGCGTGAGAGATCGTTCCGGATCTGGTCCGCGTCGAATTGGTATACCCAGGGCACCTGACCGGGCCGCGTGTGGGTCTCATACCCTATCCCCTTGACGAAAAACCTCTCGCCGTCCAACATGTACCATCCGTCCTGCACCCGCATCTCCTGGGCCGAGCCGGCGGCGACCGTGAAGAAAATCATCCCATACAGGAATACGCGTTTCATTCGAACCTCCGGACCGATCCTTGTTACGTTAGCCAGGTCTGTTCAGGCCCTCATTTCATGACGACGATCTTTCTGATCTTCGAAAATCCCCCGGTCCTCATCCGGACATGGTATACGCCGCTCGTCAGGTTCGCCGCGTCAAAAACAACGGCATGTTCTCCCGCCGGCAGAACCTCGTCCATGAGCGTCGCGACCTCGCGGCCGAGCAGGTCGAACACCTCCAATGTCACCCATTCCCTCCGTGGGGCGGCAAGCCGGATGGTTGTAGATGAGTTGAAAGGATTGGGATAATTCTGCCGCAGGGAAAAGGGCAGGGCCGCACCGCCGTTTGGAATCCGCTCTTCCGCCGAAGTCTTCATCTCGTCGACCGGCCTTCTCCACACGCCGTCCCAGGTTCCGGCAAAGAGAGTCTCGCCGGCCAAAGTCAAAGCCCTGAAGTCCACTCCCGTCAATCCTTCGTTGACCGCTTTCCAGCTTTCCGCATTGTCGGTGGACATGAATATGCCTCCGCCGGCCGTGGCCGCGAATAACACGGGCTTGCCATGTCCCGCAGGAGGAGCGCTGACGGCGAAAGCCCTGACGTCCCCGTCGGTCAGCCCGTTGTTGACTTCTCTCCAGCTCGAGCCGAAATCCGCAGAAAGAAAAATACCGCCGCCGTAGGTTCCGGCAAGGAGATGAGTGCCTGAATAGCCCTCCACCGGGCAGAAGGCGAGGGCGTTGACAAAGGTGTTCGTCAGGCCGTTGTTGGCCGGCGCCCAGTTCCGGCCGTCGTCGGTGGACTTGAACAAACCCGCATCCGTAGCCGCCAGACAATTGTTCCGCCGCACGGCGATCGCTCGGACGTACAGGTTCGTCAATCCCGAATTGACAGGAGTCCAGCTGTCCCCGTTGTCCGTCGAGAAAAAGACACCCCCTCCGAGCGTCCCGATGAAAATTCGCGTGCCCTCGATCGCGATGGACCAGGGAAAAGGGCTCGTCAATCCGGAATTGACCTGAGTCCAGGTTTCGGCATTGTCCGTGGACCGGAAAACTCCCGCCCGGCCCGTACCGGCAAAGAGATTCGTGAGGTTGTTTCCGCCCGAAGCGAGACTGACCGCGACGGCCGGCACCATTGCATGGGACAGACCGTTGTTGGCGCTCGCCCAGCCCCCGCCGCCGTTGGGGGAGAAAAACACTCCGCCGCCATCGGTTGCGGCGAAGAGATTGTAGCCTCCCGGTTCGTCCGCCGAAGGTCCCGCGGCCAGGGCCCATACGAAAATATTCGTCAGGCCCTTGTTGACCGGCGCCCAGGTCGCGCCCCTGTCCGTGGAAACGAACATGCCTCCATACGTGGTTCCGGCGAAAAGGCTGGCGCCGTTCGCGCAAAGGGTCAGGACCCTTTTCTGATTGAGCCCGTTGTCGACCGGTTTCCAGTTCGCGCCGTTGTCCGAGGAACGGAAAACGCCTCCGCCGTCCGTTCCGGCGAAAACGTCCGCACCGCTGACCGCGAGCGCCCATATGCCGGCCTGGTCGAGCCCGCTGTTGACCGGCACCCAGTTCGTTCCCCTGTCTGTGGAGAGGAAGACGCCTCCCCCGAGCGTGCCCGCGAAGAGGTTCGAACCGCTGACCGCAAACGCCCAGACCGACTTGGTCGTCAGCCCGTTGTTGACCGCCTTCCAGGTCGAGCCGCCGTTTGTCGAGAGGAATACGCCGCCCCCGTTCGTGCCGGCGAACAGGTCTGCGCCGCTCACGGCGAGCGCCGACACCCTGTTCTCGGTCAGGCCCGTGTTCGCCGCAGTCCACCGGCCGCCGTTGTCGGCCGAAACGAAAACTCCGCCCCCGTTGGTGCCCGCATAGAGGCTTGTCCCGCTAACAACCAGGCTTAGAATCCTCTTGTCCGTGAGTCCGTTGTTGACTTCGGCCCAGGACGCGCCGTTGTCCGCGGACAGGTAAACGCCCCCTTCGATCGAGCCCGCGAACAGGTTCGTTCCTATCAGGGCGAGCGCCCTCACCTGCCCGTTCGTGCGGCCGATGTACGCGGCTTTCCAGCTTGCTCCGTTGTTGTTCGAATAATACACGCCCCCGCCATAGGTGCCCGCATACAGATTGGGCCCGCTCGCGGCCGAGCAGTTGACGATGCTCATGAAATCCGCCGTGTGAACCCACTGGGCGGGGGAGAAGTCCGCCCGCATGAGTACGGCGGCAAACATGCAGGTGGTGATAAATCCCGGTCTTTTCATGGGGAGCCGTCCTCTGATTCGTCCTTTGATTCGACCTTTGACCGATCCATAGATACGGTCTCGCATCGGCCTCTGAATACCCGAAAGGTTGCGGCTTGTCCCGCGGCCCGGCGGGAGAAGCGAAGCAAAAGCCGCTTTATCCAATGGCGCTTGTCAAATAATATATTATAGAAACGATAATTTCAAGACGGAATTCACGGACCGATCGGCAGTGACGAACTTCTTTCCCGCTGTGCCCAGATATTGCCGCCGGACATTTGAATCCATTCGGCACGTGCGGCCGTGCCGGCAACGGGACGACCTGTGTCCAGAGCGCGACGATGTTACCGGGGCCATCCGACCGTTTCGGCGCGCTCAGGCTTCCATAACCGCCCCCGATTCCCACTCCCATCTCCCAAGGGCTCCCGATCCCCGACGCATGACGGCCCCGAGGGGTAGCACAATCGCCCGTCTGGATATTTGGCGTGAAGAAGAGACAGCATTGCGGAGAGCGCTTCCGGCTTGAAGTAGGGCTCGGGGCACACGTTCCTGCCGTCCACCCACCAGTCGAAATGCACGGTCACGTCCCCGAATCCGGAGGCCTCGCTCGAAAGATTGAGTATGAAGCCGAGCGTGTCTCCCGCGGTCACGCGGTCGTTCTCGGCGGCCCGGATGGCCGCGCGTTGGAGCGCGACCTCGGAGGCCGTGTGGGCCCTCGGCTCGAAGAACAGATTGTAGGATATCCGGTCGCTGCAACGGACATGCAGATTCACCTGCCACTGGTTGTTTACCGGATTGAAATACTCGACCACCTGCTGGACGAGACCGTCCGCCGGCACGAGCACGCAGGGGCCGCTTTTCGCCGTAATCAGGTCCACGCCCTGGTGCTTGAATCCCCAGGGCGCGCCCGAACCCTCGTCCTCGCTGTAGGCGGGATGTATGTATTTGAAATCCCCGGCGTCCGTGAAAAAACATGAGATGGTAAAATCCTCTTCGATCGCCCCCTGGATTCCCTGAACCGCAGATTTTCCCCCCGTTTTCCGCTCATCCTTCCGTTCGAGGGGACTGTTCAACCCGCCGCATCCCGCCGTCAGGAAAAAACAAGTCAAAAGGACGGAAAAAATCGGGAATTTCACGGCGCGTTTCCGAAAACCACTGTTTGATTTCGTCTCCATGGCTCACCTTCAATTCAGTGACTGCGAAAAGACACCTCGGGTTCCGTTCATCACCTGCCGATCAGTTTCGCTGCGCCTTCGGAGTATCGGGCGCCGTGAATCCGTATCTTCGATGCGGCGGTATCGATCGCCTGCAGGTCATCGGAAGACAGCTCTATCGAAGCCGCCCCCGGATTTTCGGCCAGGCGTTCAGGACGCGTCGTGCCGCAGGTAAAGCTCATTCCCATGCATCCGAGCCCGAGAGCCGGGACTTCGAGGCCGTCTTTCCCCGGTTTGCGCTTCTGCATTGGTTCACCACCTGTGCTGGAATGAAACAACAAAACGAGCAATAAAATTGCTGTACAAGCAGACGTCATTCAATGTTGCCCGGACATATTCAAAGGGCGGAATTTTGGTTAAATTTAGAAGAGGGTACCTGCGGACTGCATGTCCGTTGTCCTGTTCATTGGCCCCTTCCCTTCATGCAGGGTCTCCTGCCTCCGCGTTGAAATGAGGCTACAAAGCGGCATCCCGCTCCCGTATCGGGCTCGCGAAGACGATTCGGGGGGAAACCGGACCAATGGGACCGCCCCGTTCGGTGAGAAATCGCTTTCACCGAACGTTCATCACCGCTCGTACATCACCGCATTCGACGTAAACCGCCACGGCGGGCCTGCGTCCGTGCCCTGCTTCTCAATTTTCAAATGGAATGCATCCGTCAACTGCACCAGAAGAACGGCGCGCGCGGCTGTCTCCGCTTCGCATGGATACCGGATTTGGTACCGGTAGATGCGGCCGTCGGATTGCACCCCGCGGAAAAAACGATCCACGAATCCCGTGTCCGCCGGTGAAAACGTGTAGGTTCCGGAATCCAGGCCTGTCAGAGAAACGCCGACGGAAAAAACGGGAATGCCGGGATCCGCGTTGTGATAGATGAGGGCCAGGTGCGGGTCTTCGGGATACGTCGGTTCGCCGGGCTTGTACCAGAGTCCCTGTGCGGTTCCGGGGATGTCGTAGTCCACGGTACCTCCGACGGGCGGTTCCGTGCGGAAAACGGGGCGGCCGCAGAGATAATCGCCGCATTTGGGAATCAGAACGGCGCAGATTTCCTCGGTGAAGTAGTCGAGCGGCGAGACCGTGTACGGATACTGGGAATTGTCGAAACGGCCGCCCGCGAATTCGATCCGTCTGTTCTTGTCAAACACCCCGAAATCCAGGCCGAATTGCCCGGGATTGCCGCCCGCCGCGCCGAGCGTGTCGCCCGCTGATACGGGTATGGCCGTCCTGTACCAGCAGTTGCGGAAGGTGTTGCCGCCTGTGGAGTATGTTTCACAATAGGGCCCACCGCCCGCTTCCGCCTGCTCAAGGATGGAATCCCTGATCCGCGACATATGGCCGAAAACGATCTGGAACCGTTCGCCGTTCACGGAGAGCGTCACGGCGTAATCGCTGAATCCCTCGTTCACGTGCTCGACCACTGTGATCCGAACGATCTCCATGCCTGCGGGGCAGAGCACCGGTTTCGGCGCCAGGTAGTCGGTCAGATAAAATCCGCCGTGGTCCGAGGGGAACACGTGTCCCGGCTGGCTCATGTGCCCGAGGTTCACGAAAAGGAAAAAATCTTCCGGCCGTAGCGGCAGGGTAGTCAGGAATCCCTTCCCTATTTCCGGGACCGGATCCGTGCCTTTTTTCCCCGATTGGCACATGAAAACGGTTAAGAGGGACGTGACAAAGAAAAGCGGTATCACTACCTGTTTGCTGCGATTGTAAAATTGTCTTATCTGCATTTAACGTCTTTGCTTCAAATATGGCATTTTATACTTGTGGCTGCAAACCGTATCAATTTAATGCGATTCAAGATAATTCAAAATCCGCTCCTAAAATGTCTCCCACCGTCATTTCCGCTTCAGCGCACATGGATGGGCAAACGTTCATCATCTGTCGGCCGTAATGAATTACTTTTTTATTAAATCTCTCCTTTAAGCAATGCCGGCGCATCCGCGAAATAAATGATGATTTGGAAGTATCTGATGGGAATAATATGACAAAGGTATTCGAAAAAAACAAGAAATAGTTTGAATAAAACAGAATTCGAACCATTATCGTGATCTTCGTCTGGACGGGTATCAATATCAATGCTTTTAATGAATACTAAGAGCAATACAAAATATTAAAAATATAAAGGCTGATTTTGAAGAATAATGTCACATATACGTCACATGAGAGGAATCACCAAAAAAAGCCCCGGAAAAATTCCGAGGCTAATTGCTTGTTATTGCTTAGTGGCGCCTCCCATCCCGTAGGCCCTTCAGGGCCGTAGGTCCTTTTGGATCGGAGGCCCCGTCAGGGGCCGGAGATCATTTAGGACCGAGGGTGTTCTTAACCCGAGGTCCTAAATGACCGCTATCCTCGCTTCGCTCACAGGACTTTCAGGAATCGAACTGGGGACACACGGATTTTCAGTAATGTTTATTGTATTGTAATTAAAATACTTATGATTGTTATTATTAGACTTACTTTGTGTCTCCTTGATTGTTTTTGTTTCTATTTGTATCCATTTATACAAAAAATGGTCACATATTGGTCACATGGAAATCATCAAATAAAAGCATTTTAGATGTTCCAGATTGCCCTGGGCTTCATAGCCCAGGGCGCGTATTTCATGGGGCTTCCGCC
>Ga0315274_10017158_pt1 | contig 10214 bp, 24 predicted proteins | sample YL17G02_20_MG_FD_203700 | JGI IMG/M metagenome (GOLD analysis project Ga0315274, IMG submission 203700) | Sediment microbial communities from Yellowstone Lake, YNP, Wyoming, USA - YL17G02_20 | ecosystem: Environmental > Aquatic > Freshwater > Lake > Sediment | place: USA: Wyoming | collected... | reverse complement strand
CGCATGGGCTTGAAGATGACGGGTTTCCCGTTCTCGAACGGGTCTGGTCGCTGGGACAGAAGGTCGATCTTGGTGACGCTGGCCGAGTTCCACACCTTCGCGCGCTTCTTGTTGTGCATGCTGCTACTGAGCAGTAGGGCTGCGACTGCCAGGGCGTCCGTGAGTGACTTCGCAACGAAGCGCGCGTCGAGAAACTTCTGGTACGGCGGGTTGAGGATCGCCATGTCGAAGGGGCGCGTCGTTGGTGCCCGCGTCTTGAAGTAGTCGGCGTGCACGACCTGTACGCGCGGACCGTACTGTTCGCACGATGCGCGCAGGTTCATGACGAACGGCTCGTGCATCTCGACGCAGACGATCTGCGCGGGCGGCTTCGGCAAACGCATGAGCGCATGCACGATGGCGCCCTCACCAGCCGCGGGTTCGAGCACGCGCATGTCCTCGGTCACGTCTGCAAACGCGACGAGGGCATCGGCATCGCGCGGGCTCGTGAAGAAGCCGTCGACGGAACCATCGAAGCGATTCACGACAGGCTCCGGCACGGGAACGTGGGGGAGAAACATCTGTGCGAGCAGCGTCATGTGTCTCGTTTCATGGCTTCGATCCAGTTGCAAATCTGGTAGTTGTAGAAGCGGTGCGCTTCGTCATGCGCCTGCCGCTGCTGCTCGTTGAGATTGCGCACTGAGGTGACGCGTGCCGGATCAATCGTGAGCGCGGCGCGGAGCGCCTCGAAGTCTGACTCTTTCAGGATGTAGACCCTCACGTCGGCCTCCACGCCGCGAGCCTGCGGTACTTCTCGGCTGTGTCGTGGCGGTCCCACTCGCCGAGGTAGTCACCGATGTCGGGCGCGCTGAACCTGTTCGACTCATGTAGATGCCAGGACACCTGTCCAGTCGGCAGATCGATAAAGAGCACCGGCCACATAGTAGCCGGTCCAGCATCGGCGCCGAGGTCGGGGTCGTCTCTGAATCCGACGACGCAGCCCATGGCCTGCGCGGCACGTGCCAGCGCGAGTACACACTGCGCGCGTTCGGCGTAGAGCTGCTCGCGTAGCGTGTAGATTTCTTCCGTCATTTCCTCCCTCATTTTACGAGCCCGACCCACCACTCCGCCGGGCCAGGCGCGGGCGCCGCTGCAACCGTCTTCTTCTTGCGTGCGGCCGGCATCACTTCACCAGCCGGAGGTGTGGGACGTTGACGCGCGGCTTCGTGCGGGCTGGATTGGCGATGGCCGGCGCTTCGGCTTTCGGCTCCGGGACGGCGGGCGCGCTTGGCATCCTGGAGGCAATGTCTGTCGTGTTCCCGCACGTCACGCGAAGCGCGGTCAGTAGCTCGTTCACAGCAGACTCCTCGCGCGCATTTTGCGGCGCGCGCACCTCTCGATTCGGCGCGCGCGAGTCTACCCCCAGGAAGCCGAAGATCGTGGACATGGTGTCGGCTCCGCACCGCTTCCCGTCGCGCTTCGTCACGGCCTCCATGGTGACGAACTGCGCGGCCACCAGCGTCAGGTATTCCAGAACGCTCGTGGTCGGGCGACCATGCGGGCCCCTTCCGCAGTGCGCTACGTTCGCGGCGAACGCGCCGTAGGACATGGCGCATCTGTCGAAGTCGGCGGGGTCGGCCGACCCAACCAGAAACTCGTCGTCGACGGTGAAGCATCCGTGGCGATAGGCGGCGGCTCGACGAAGCTCCGCGTCCACTTCATCTGTCGCTGGCCAGTGATACAGCCGCAGTTGGATCTTGCTGCCGAGGGGCGCTAGCTCCGCCATCGTCCTGTCGCCGGACTTCGCATCGGCATCCGTTCGCATCGCGCGTCTGAAGCTGCTTGCCTGTGCCTGTTCCGCAGTGCTTCTCATGGTCGTTTCTCCCTGTCGTCTGTCGTTGATGGTTACTTGATCACGATGAATGCGTCGCCGATGCCCAGCCTGGCCCCGTTCACTTCCTCCTTGGCTTGGAGCGCCCGCTTGACGGCGCTCTTGTCCAGCTCCTTCTCAGGCTGTACCCAGAAGTCATTGGAGATCTTCGTCTCGTCATCGATGATGAGAATCTCCCTGCCCTTCATGATGTTGACATTGAAATGAGCGGCCCTCACCTTCGTGACGCCGGCTCCCTCCAGACATGACTTGAGGTATTCCTCCATGCGGGCGGCCTTGTTCTCGCGCACCTTCGCACGCTCGACGAGACGCTTGGCCTCTGCCTTCAGGCTTGCCTCCTCTTCGAGTAGAGCCTTTCTGACGTAACAGATGTTGTCAGCCTTCACGGCAAGCTCGTCGCGGATGTCGTGCAGCGCCTGGCGCAGCTCCTCGTCTGCATCGAGGCCCTCGTCGAGGGCCATTTGGAGGATCGCGCGGTAGTTCGTGGCGATCATGTAGAGCGGCGCGCTCATAGAGGCGTCTCCACGTGAACGCATCTCTTGTGGCACGCCGCGCATTTCCCGTTGGTGCAGCCACCGGCTGCGGGCGTCGCTTCCTTTGAGCATTCGCGGCAGGCACGTTTTACAGTGCGGCTGAGTGCCTCGACTTTGTCGCCAACCCCGTAACTATCCTGCCGTTTGGTCATGTGACTGCCCCTTCCGTGACGCCGAGCATAGTGAGTATCGAGAGTGGTGTCAAGCGCGTCGTCTACGAAACGCGTTGGGCCGTGAATGAGAGGTCTACGAGACGCGCTCACTGGTGAATGACAGATCTTGCAGGTCGATGTTGACGCACGGGTCTCCATCGCCGACCAGGATTGCCCTGTCTCCGATCTCCAGGAGCAGGCCCCAGAGGAACCCGCCCTTCGGGGTGTACGCCACGGCGCACTCCTGCTGCGTGCGTGACAGGATGGCCTGCGCGGGCGCGCCATCCAGGTCGGCATACATTCGCAGCTCGTCGCCCGGCTGAACTCGGGCCCCGGCCTTCTTCGAGAATGCTGCTGCTTCGGCCTCGTTGAGGACGCTGGTGTGAATGTGCTTGAACAGAGATCGCGTGTTCTTGATGGTCATCGTTCCTCCAGGTTGATAGCGGTATGACGCAGAAGACGTCTGCGCTGCTCCGCGTTCATTCGTGCGAGCGCCAGCGCGCTCGCCTTGGGTGTGCTGCTTCGCAGCCACTGCGGCATCGGCGTCGTCAGCCAGGCCAGCAGAGATCTGATGGCGCGACGCTGAATCACTTGAACCCCTCCGTCAGCAATTCGATCAGCGCGCTGGCCGCGGCGAGGTCGGCGACGGCGCCGCCCATGTTCCGCGCGACGCCGCTACTGCCGTCTCCGCGATCGATGGCACGGCGCGCATCGCCCACGTACATTTCAAGCATGGCCACGGCGTTCGCTGCCATGCGTAGCGCTCTTTTCAGGTGCAGCGCGCGAAGCTCTTCGTCGGGCGTCATGGTTCGGTTCCTCGTGGTTTCACTGACACTTCGGCGAGGCGTTTTCTGACATCGGGATCGTCGAGCACCGTGAAGACGTCCATGCTCGCAAGAGCATCGACCACTTCCATCCAGTCCACACGCCCGCCGACGAGCTTTCCGATCATGCTGAGTGCCAGGCGCCGGTGGACAGCGGTGCGCGTGGCCATGGCGACGAGAACGACGAGCCGTTCGGCGTGGTCGTCGGGCGTCATTCTTTCCTCCGCACAGCTCGTGGTACATGGAGTCGACCCAGCGCCGCGGCGAGCGTGCGCCCCTCGGCCTGATACACGCGTCGGCCGAGCGGACGCAGATCCTCTGGCACATGCACGGGACCGCGTGGTATCCACACGGTGCTCAGCGTCACGACGGCGTGCGCCCCAGTGTGTGTGCCGATTTCGACGGTGCAGTCACGGGAGTGATTGCGCGGCGTAGCTTCGAGCCAGCGCGCGATTGCGGCGAGGCGCTCGGCGAGGTCGTCGGGCGTCATGGGCGCCGCCCCATGTCGAGTTCGCGACACACGTCGTGACCGTCTGCTGTCGGGTGAGCTAAGTCGAGTTCGTCGCAGAGGAGGCAGCCCTGCGCCTGGGCCTTCACACTCTTGTTGTACCGCCGCACCTGCGCCGGAGTGAAGGGACCGAACACGGCTTCGAGCTGCGCGCGTGGCGTGATGGGCGTCTTCGGGAAGTACGCCTCTGGCTGCTTGTCGCGGTCGACACAGGAACCCTCGTCGTAGCAGCCCCACCACGTCTCGCCGCCGTACCGGTCGCCGTGATGCGTGACGCAGTGCTCGCAGCAGAGCCGTTTGCACGTTCGGCATGTGTGCCGTGCCTTTGCGATGCCACCGCATCGCTCGCAGGACAGCGTCTTCTTTGCGCGCTTCGCGTCAGCCATCTTTCCCGTCCCCCGGCGGCGCGCCCGCGACCTGCGCCGCGCTCTGCCGCAGCAAGCTGTTCCGCATGACCACGATCTTGCGGTACGTCGCGGCAGCGGCCTTGCTGCGGATGAGCACCCCCGCGTCGCCTCCGCGCAGTAGCGTGGAGAAGATGGCGTCGAGGACACCGACCTCGTCTGGCGAGAACGACTGCGATGCTTTCAAGGCGTGTCTTGGCTCGCTCATGATTTGCTCTTCTTCGTTGCGATGAAAACGACGCGAGCCGTGTGATGGATGCCATCCGCGCACTTGCGCGCGGCGGCCTCTGTGCGGTGTTTGTGAACGCAGCCCACGTAGCCTGATGCGCTGCGCGCGACGAAGTGTCCTCGTTCTTTGACGTCTGTGGTCGTGATCATTCGATTTCTCCTGCTGGACGTTTTCCCGTCCGCATCAAGTCTAGACGCCAGATGGCGCGTTCCGCGATCTGTGTCGCCCCATTGTTACCGCCTGAAACTTCCATGACCGCGCGTATCGCATCCTCGCTGAACTCCGTTTTGATGCAGGCGATAACCTCTCGTTGCACCGACGCCTCTCTGCTGCCCTTGACTCGCATCTTGGCGTCGACGAGCGCCACGGCACGTCTCACGGCTCTCATGAGCATCTCTCCAGGCCGATGGCAGTACACGTTGCCGTCGTCGACCGCAACGAAGAACGCAGGGAAGGCCGCATGCAGTAGCTCACCCTTTGGCATCCCACTGTTGCGCGCCTTGTTATACGCGAACACGTAGCCCCTCTGCTTGAGATCCTCGGTATCGTTGCTCATGGCTTCTTCGCAGACTCCTCTCCTGCGCCGAGCAGCAGGGTGCCGCCGGCGTCACGAATCGCTTTGACGCCCACCCTGTGCAGCGCCGTCGCGATGAAGGCCTCGACTTCGAGCTTGCCCTTGGCAGCAGCCTTCTCGACGTGCTCGCCGAAGGTCTTGATCACGAACGGTGCCGAGTCGCTCAGCAGGCGCGCCGCATCGTTGACGATGCCGCGGATTTGCTTCTTGTCTTCCTTCGTGAAGGTTTTCTTCTCCAACAGCACACCGAGTCCTTCGTCGTGGGCGTTGAGTTCCTTCACGACTCCAGCAAGACGCTCCTTGAAGAGATCCGACATCACCTTCAGCTCACTGCCGGCGTCGTCCGGTGTCCGGTCCATGCGCACGCCCTCGACATTTTCGATGGTGCACGGGATGCCTTCGCCACTGTTCATCGTGGTGATCATCTCGACGAACTGTGCCGGCGTCAGCGCCACCTCGACGATCGGCACGCGCCCGTCGGAGGAGAAGCGCTCCCCGTGATCCGTCGCAACGCGCATGCCGCGCAGGACCCTGAGCGTGAAGACGTGTTGGTGCATGACCGAGGAGCCGAAGAGACGCTGCCCCGATGAGGAGCCGCGCGAGATTTGCACGAGCCCGTAGCTCTCATGCGTCTCCTCGATCTCATCGCTCCCGTAGCGTGGCCGCGTCTTGCGCTCGTACCCCTTGCGCGGAACCTTCCTGGCGTCCCCCGTGCTGGCGTTGAGCGCAGCTTTCAGCTTGTGGAACATCGGAGCGACGTCGCTTGCTGCGATTCGGTTCTCGCCGCTACTGTACTTGTTCGTCTTCTGCCGAACGAGATAGTCCTCGTAGTCGGCGAGGAAGGTGCCGACGGCGTCCTCCAGCGGTTTGATGCTCTGATGCACGCTGCGGCCTGTCGTGTTCTTGTCGTCGGTGGTCATTGGCTTTCGTCCTCTGTGTCGAATGCTCTTGGCATGTGAACGTCCATCCACTCCATGTGCTTCTTGAAGTCCCCCGGCGCGCTCGGCCGCATGAGCCCGCTCTTGATGAGTCCCATCGGCACGCCGGGCAGCCGTATCGCCTCCATGCGGTCGTTGCCGGTGCAGACTCGCGCCATGCGGAATCCAGTCCAGTAATCATCGATGGCGCGCTCGTCTCCGCGCATGAACGCGCCGAGGTCGACCTTGATTGGCATGCCGAGCTTCAGCAAGGTCTCTGCTGCCTGGCAGTCCGGGCACTGCCGCTCACCGTTGAGTCCGATCGATGGACACGTCGGGAGCGGCTGCACCATCTCGGCAACGACGTGGCCGCCGACCCACAGAGCGAAGCAGCGCTGGCAGGGTTCGTTCATCGCTTCCTCGTCGCTGCCAGTTCGGGGACATGAGCAGCCAAACGCTCCTTGAAGTCTTTCTCCACGGCGAGATGCGCGGCTCGGTAGTCATCACGAAGGACGTCGAGCTTCTCTCTGAGACGGAGCCCCGCGTTGAGCGGACGGATGAGGACCGGCATGAACCTGTGCCCCGGCCCGAACCCTACCGTCTCGACCGCCCCGCTTTCGTGCATCTTAGTGACCTCCCCGCACAGAAAGTACGGGTACTGGTCGTAGGTCCAGAATGCGTAGAGCGTCCCGACCGGTGCCTCCTTCTTCGCCGTCATGCCGGACTCCCCGCAACCTGCGCCTCGTCATCGTCGTCGTCCGTGCAGTCGTTGATCCACTCCACGTAGCGGGCATCGATGTCGATCTCCTCGCCGCCTGCATCGACCCAGTCGTCCCCGCTCCGGTTGAGCTTGCAGCGCACGATACTGACCTGCTTTGCGTCGTCGGAGATCAGATCCGCTGCCTCTGCGAATGCTTCCGCGAGCGTCTCGCATACCACGTCGATGGAATGCGGCCCGCGAAGGGAGAGGCAACTGTTGTCGACGACTCCGAACTTGTACTTGATGGTCATGGTCGTGGTCCTTTCTTGGTTGTCAGGGCGCTGTGCCTGGTCAGTCTTCGATTCGACGTGGTCCGAGAGAGTCTGGGTAGGCTCCGGCGGCGAGCGCGAGCCACTCACCGTGTAGGCCTGTGGCGCGCAGCCGTGGTTCGCTGGCGAGAAGCGCTTTCTCAGCCGCGTCGATTTCTTGGCTCAGCGCAGCGACCTCCGCGATTGCATCGAGGCGACGCTGCACGAGAAGCGCGAGTCGCCGGGCCTGACGCGGGCAAGACTTGCTCACTTGATACCTGTCGGGCACGGGTCGTCGCGCAGGCACGACGAGCAGGCCTCGACGTGCGTCAGTTCGTCTGCGAGCGCGCGCAGCTCGGCCCGAGAGAAACTCAGGTAGTGCTGCCGCGACGCGACTCTCACCTCACCCCTGGAGTCCGCGGTCGGCTCGGCGGCAGTTCGCTGCAAATCGAGCCGAAACTGCACTCCGAGAGCAATGATCTTCTCAGCGAGTTCGTTCAGCGAGGCTTCTCGCAGGCGCTCACGGTCACGTTTGGATGTTCGGGCTTTCACGGTCGTTCTCCTTCTTGCCTGTCGTGGTCTGTCACCGCGATGAGGAACTGGCGGGCCGCCTCCTCCGCGCCGAGCGCCACCGTCAGTGCGACGATGGCGGCGTCTGAGAAGCGCGCGGCGATTCGTGCGGCGATCTCACGCGGCTCGTAGTCGGCGCGCCGCGCATCTCTGAACGCACGGATGAGCGCCATGCCGGGCGCCGTGCACCAGGTGCCCCTGTTGTGCCGCTGCATGAGCCGAGGATAGAGCTTGAACAGCGGCTCGGCGTCCTCATTGACGTACGGGCCGTACTCCTTGTCGTAGACGAGCGTGAAGCCGCGCCCGATGAGATCGCGCTCAGCGTCTTCGCGTTTCGTCACTTCGTCTTCCGCGAGGCGACGTGCCGCCAAATCTCAACGCCGTAGTCACCGACCTCGGTTTCTTGCACAAGGAACGTGACACGGGAACCATCCGAGAGCGTGAGAATCGGGTTGAATGCACGCGGGCGATTCGTACTGCTGTTCATGTTGGCGTCGAATGGGCGCAGGTCGACTGCAACGATCGTAAGTCCGACTAGGCGGGCGGCCAGCGTGGCAGTAGTGATGGACTGACTCACGTTCCGCTCCCGCCGCTGAATGCCGCCATCCGCCGCTCGTGATAGCGTCGTTTCGCCCTGAGCTTCGTGAGAGCCGTCTGCGCACGTTTCAGCTTCGTCGTCCACGCCTTCTCGCGCGCGGCAAGCGTGACGAGCTTCTCACCGATGAGGTCGACCGGTGGCACCGCGACACGCTCTGGCACCTTCTTGACGGGAAGCGTCTTCCAGGGAAGCGACGGATGGTCGTTCGCCCACGCGGCCTCTTCCTGTTCGAGAGCCCACATCGTCTTCGTGTAGATGCCGCGCATCTGTGCGTGCTCGATTCCGTAGAGGTGTCTGAGTTCGTGGTCGATGAGCGCCATGAGGCGCTGCACGGTGACCGGCGACTCCGCGCGCTCCTTGCACGTGTGTTCCCAACCGTCGAACGTCACTCCGTCGACGCGCTTGCAGCTCTGCGTCGGCTTGAACGAGGTGGACTCGCAGTGCGGACAGACGAGCGGAACGTCGTCGTAGAGAAAGACCTTGGGCGCCCGCGGGCCCATGAGAACGAGCTTCATGTACGTGCCGCCGATGCTGGCGCAGCCGTGAGTCACGCGCGTCCTCGCGTAGACGACGTCGACGACGACGCGCTTCCACTGCTTCAGACGACCCTCGGTCTTCGCGAGACGGTCATGTGCGACGCAGATGGCGGTGCGGATGGCGCGCGTGTCGTAGGTGGTGGTGTTGCTCTTGATCTTCATTTGGGCCTCTCGATTCTCTTCTCCAGCGCGCGTCGCGCGTCGCGCAGGGTGTCGTGCGTGTCGATGCGCTTGCCGCACAGACTGGTGTTCCACGAGCCGCCGAAGAGGCCGGCCATGCGCGTGGGGTCTCGGTAGATCGAGTACCTGCCGTCAGGCGTCTCGTAGGAACCCATCGCCACACGCTTCAGCTTGAGCGTCATCGGACAGTCTCCTTTCCCACCGCGTTCACGGGCCGGTCCAGCTGCTCCTGCACACGCTGCCGATGCGCGCGGAACTCGCGCAGTGTTCCCTTCTTCGAGTGAGCGCTCTCCTCGAAGCCGCAGCTGCACCTCGCGGTCCACGTTCGCTCGCTGCGCGCACGTTCCGTGGCAGGCGTCACGTCTAGTACGTGTGCCAGCCGAACGGCCTTGGTGATGGTATTCATCGCATCTTGTCCGCGCGCTCGGCCGCCGCGAGATACGCGTCACGCGCGTGCATCACGTGGTTCTGCGCCGCGTTGGACGCGTCGATGGCCGCCATGAACGCGGCATACGCCGCTTCCTTCTCGTCAAGCAGGCGCGCGCTCTCGCTTGCATCGGCAGCTGGCGCGTCGCGTAGGACCAGCTCGTCGTCGTAGAAGCCATCTCGCTTGGTCAGACCGCTGCCGTCCATGGCGTGGGCATCTTCCAAGGGCGCATCGAACTCGACGCCAACGAGCGGCGCCTCGTCTGAGAAGTCGTAGTCGACCACGGTCCCCGTGAGCCCGATGTACATGGTCAGGTCCGAGCCGATGATGCGCACGCGCGCGCCGACGGGGAACTTCGCTGCGAGCGCGCGCTCATCTGCGTACAGCGCCGTTTCCGTGCAGGTGTCTTTGTGAAAGCCGGTGCCACCGCACGCCTCGCATGGCAGTCCGTGGACGACGCCGCACCCGGTGCAGGTATCGTCCACGACGGTGCAGTCCGAGTCCTGGTTGTGGTCGGTCATCAGAGGTTCGCTCCATTCTTTTCGATGTGCTCGGCGAGCGCGAGGGCAGCGTCCTCTGCATCCTCGATGTTCTCTGCCGCGACGAGGAGGTCATTCCAAAGTTTGCTGCGGTCGTCATCCTCGAAGAAGGTGACGCCCTCATCGGCAGGTCTCTTGTCTCTTTCGGGGATGAGGTCGAAGGAGTCATCACGCGCCTCCAGCATTGCGCACATCGCTTCGCGAGCGAGTCGCGCAGCGGTGCGCAGATCCGCACACACCTTGGCGCGAAATGCGCTCACCCGTTGCACAGCGGCGAGCGCTTCTCGTGCATTGGCGAGCGCTTCCTCGGCGAGTCGCACCTCGACACGCGCGTGGTCCTCTTCG
>Ga0315274_10017157_pt1 | contig 10214 bp, 8 predicted proteins | sample YL17G02_20_MG_FD_203700 | JGI IMG/M metagenome (GOLD analysis project Ga0315274, IMG submission 203700) | Sediment microbial communities from Yellowstone Lake, YNP, Wyoming, USA - YL17G02_20 | ecosystem: Environmental > Aquatic > Freshwater > Lake > Sediment | place: USA: Wyoming | collected... | reverse complement strand
CTATTATCTCACAGTTCTCCTCGCTGCCCTTTCGCACAACAGTAAAAGAAGAGTTGTTGATCTCCAGCAGCACCTTATTAGACGCAGCTGCCTCCACCACGGTTTCGTAATCAAGTGGGTACAGCGGATTCCCGGGGTGCACCAGTACATCCACCTTGCCGCCCATTATTGCTCCGAGCACGGCCCTCGTGTTCTCCTCAATGCTATCGCCATCGTAACCACAGCGGGGGTGTATACCGGCCTGTACCAGGTCCAGCACTTCCAGCGCCCGGTCAGGGACATCCAGGTTCCCCTCGGAATCGACGATATTGCACTCGACGCTCCTCAACACCTTGACCTCGAAGAGCGTCCTCGGCATTATGACCATGTTCGTGAAATAGTAGATGTACGGGCCGCCCGGCATCGCCGGTCCATGGTCGGCGACACCTATCATCTCCAGCCCTCGATCCGAGGCCACCTTGCATATCTCCCGCACAGTGGAATACCCGTGCCCGCTGGAAACCGTGTGCACATGAAGGTCTGCCTTGAGCCTGGGCGCTTTCTTCAATTCGAACCCCCCGTGGCCCCTGCGCTCTCCTGCCTCTTCTTCCAGCGGAGTGCTTCCTCGATGAATTCGTCCAGGTCTCCGTCCATCACCGCCTGGATGTTGCCGGTTTCAACCTCGGTGCGGTGGTCCTTGACCATCTGGTACGGGTGAAAAACGTAAGAACGGATCTGGCTGCCCCAGCCGATATCCTTACGCTCTCCCCTGATGTCCTGTATCTCCTTTTCCTTCTCCTTGCGGGCAAGTTCGAACAGCCTTGATTTCAATATCTTCATGGCAATGATCCTGTTACTCATCTGGGACCTCTCGTTCTGGCACTGGACCACTATGCCGGTGGGGATATGGGTTATCCGCACCGCGGAATCCGTCACGTTCACATGCTGTCCGCCGGCCCCCGAAGATCGGTACGTGTCGATCTTCAGGTCCTTCGGGTCTATTTCCACATCGGCCTCCTCGGCTACCTCGGGAATATTGTCCAGCGAGACAAACGAGGTATGACGCCGCCTGGAAAAATCGAACGGCGAGATCCGGACCAGCCGGTGGACGCCCTTTTCGACCGACAGCAGCCCGTATACTTTTGGACCGCGCACGGTGAAGGTCGCGCTCTTGATGCCACCACCGTCTCCGGGTTGCACATCGTTCAGGTCGACATCAAAGCCCTGCCGCTCAGCCCAGCGCAGGTACATGCGAAGAAGCATCTCCGCCCAGTCCTGTGACTCGAGACCTCCAGCACCGGGATGAAGAGAAACAATGGCATTGCTGTTGTCGAACTCCCCCTGCAGCAGGGCGCCGGTCTCGATGTCCCCGATCTCTCTTTCCAGCGAGGCCAGGCCTTCGGATATCTCCCGCTCGAACGAAGGGTCGCTCTCTTCAAGGCCCAGATTGTTCATCTCCGCCAGCTCCGACACGTGGGTCACGACCCGGTCGAATCGGGAGACCTTGTCCTCGAGGCGCGAAAGCAGGGCCATCTTCTGCCTGGCCCTATCCTGGTCATCCCAGAATCCGGGAGCTCCTGCTTCCTTGCGAAGCTTCTCTACCTGCGGGCGCGATTTCTCTACTTCAAAGGTAATCGCCTATTTTCTCCAACCTTCGTCGGCAGGAACTTATCCCTTCGCCGAAATCCGTAACCATCTTGATCTCCTTCCGTCTTCCGATCTTCCGCGGTCCCGGTAGGCCCACCGCTAAGCTTCAACCCCGCAGCACTTTTTGTATTTCCTTCCGCTGCCGCACGGGCAGGGGTCGTTACGGCCGACCTTGTCCTTCCGCCGCTGATCCTGTTTCGGGGCCTCGTCACCTCCGCCTGCAACCAGTCGCACCGGGGGGCGTTCGGCCTCGGCCTCCACCATCTGCACGTGATAGATATACCGCGAGAACTCCTCTTTTATCGTCTCGGACATCGACTGGAACATGTCGAACGCCTCGGTCTGGTACTCGACGAGCGGGTCCCTCCCGGCCATGCCCCGCAGGCCGATGCCCTCCTGCAGGTAGTCGAGCTCGTAGAGGTGCTCCCTCCATTTGTTATCCAGCACCTCGAGCATCACCCGCCGCTCGAGCTCCCGCATCGTCTCTGAGCCTAACTCCTTTTCGCGGAGGCCGTACGTCCTGTCGGCGTCTTCAAGCAGCGCCTCGGCAAGCTCCTCCTGCGTGAGGTCTTTGACCTGGAAGTCCTCCTTGCTGACGGTCACAGGAAAGATCTGACCGACGTAAGCAAAAAGGCCTTCAAAGTCCCACTCCTCAGGGAAAACCTGCGGGTTGGTGAATATGTTGACCGTCGAGTAGACGGTGTCCACAATCCACTGGCGGGCCATCTCCTCAAAGTTGTCGCCCTCCAGCAGGCGGGTCCTTTCCTCGTAGATGACCTCCCTTTGCTTGTTCATCACGTCGTCGTATTTGAGCAGGTTCTTCCTGATCTCAAAGTTCTGCGACTCTACCTGTTTCTGAGCGGACTCTATCGCCTTTGAGACCATGCGGTGCTCTATCGGCATATCCTCCGGGAACCGGAACCTTTCCATCAAGCCCGTAATGGCCTGGGAAGCGAACCTCCTCATAAGATCGTCTTCGAGGGAAAGGTAAAAACGCGACATACCGGGGTCCCCCTGGCGCCCCGAGCGGCCCCGCAGCTGGTTATCTATGCGGCGCGCCTCGTGTCTCTCTGTACCTATTACCTTGAGCCCGCCAGAATCGGGCACCCTTTCGCCAAGCTTTATGTCGGTTCCCCTGCCGGCCATGTTCGTTGCTATGGTGATAGCGGCCGAATCCCCCGCCAGCGCCACGATGTCGGCCTCCCGCTCGTGGTGCTTCGCGTTCAGGACCTCGTGCGGGATACCACGCTTCTTGAGCATATTGCTCAACCGCTCGGATTTCTCTATCGAGACCGTTCCCACCAGCACCGGCTGGCCCCTCTCGTAGCAGTCGGATATATCTTCTACCACCGCTTCGAACTTCGCCTTCTCGGTCTTGTAGATCTGGTCGGACAGGTCCTCCCTTATCATAGCCTCGTTGGTAGGTATCACAATCGTCTCGAGTCCGTATGTGTGCTGGAACTCATCGGCCTCCGTGGCTGCGGTCCCGGTCATGCCCGCAAGCTTCTCGTACATACGGAAGTAGTTCTGGAAGGTGATGGTGGCCAGGGTCTGGTTCTCCTCCCTGATCCGTACCCCTTCCTTGGCTTCGATAGCCTGGTGGATCCCGTCCGAGTATCGACGGCCGACCATGAGCCGTCCGGTAAACTCGTCAACGATGATCACCTCTCCGTCCTTTATTATGTAATCGACTTCTTTGCCGAACAGCTCTTTAGCCTTGATGGCCGCTTCGAGGTGATGAACGAGATTCGAGTGCACGTTGTCGTACAGGTTATCGATCTTGAGGATATCTTCAACCCTGGAGATCCCTTCCTCGGTTATGGCCACGGTCCTCGCCTTCTCATCGACATCGTAGTCCTGGTCCTTCTTGAGGCGCCGGCTGACCTGTGAGAACTCCCTGTACCATCTGACCGACTCGCTGGCCGCGCCGCTGATGATGAGTGGTGTGCGCGCCTCGTCCACAAGGATGCTGTCCACCTCGTCGACTATCGCGTAGTAATAGCCCCTCTGGACCTTGTGTTCCCTTGTGACGACCATGTTGTCGCGAAGGTAATCGAAGCCGAACTCGTTATTGGTGCCGTAGGTGACATCAGCCGCATAGGCGATACGCCTTTCGGGAGGGTCCATCATGGTCTGGATGATGCCCACATCCATACCGAGAAAACGATAGATCTGTCCCATCCACTCGCTGTCTCGCTTTGCCAGGTAATCGTTTACCGTGACAACGTTAACGCCTTTACCGGCAAAGTGATTCAGGTAAACGGGGAGGGTCGCAACCAGGGTCTTGCCTTCACCGGTCTTCATCTCGGCGATCTTCCCCCGGTGAAGCACGATACCGCCCATTACCTGGACGTCGAAGTGGCGTTCACCCAGGGTCCGTCGTGCGACTTCCCTTACCACCGCGAACGCTTCCGGAAGTAACTCGTCTAAACTTTCGCCCGCGTCGTGCCTTTGCCGGAACTGCGAAGTCTTTGCCTTGAGATCCTCGTCGGAAAGCTCCTCGACTTCAGGTTCCAGCCGGTTGACCCGGGCGACTGTCTCTTCCAGTTCTTTAGCTCTCTTGCTCTCCCCGTACCGGAGAGCTTTCTGTACTCCCTTCAGCAATCGAAGAATACCCTTCCGCTGGTAGTCTGGTAATAACGCGGGCTATTGCCCGCAGAACCTTGCTGTCGTAGCGCACTCCTCTTTCAAGGTTCATCTCTGTAAGAGCGTCGCTCTCGGAAAGCGGCTCACGCCCCTCGCAACCCCGCACCAGTTTCTCGAAATCATCTACAGCCCTCAGAATGCCGGCTCCCACGCTGACCGCCCTGCGCTTGTCCACGTCCTCTACCCGGTCCCTCAAGCCTTCCCTGCCCCTGAGGATCTCGGCGGCGACCTGCAGGTAACCCACTTTGCCGATTATGTCGACCCCCCCGGCGATCACGCCTTCCGATTCGATTAGTGCCTGCTGCTCCTCTTCGGCACCCCCGCTCCTGGTGATCGCCCCCATATCGTGCAGGTAGGCGGCGTACTCGACCTGTTGGAGGTCTTCGGGAGAAAGCCCCATCTCCCTTGCCACATCCACGGACATTCGGGCGACACGCTCCGCGTGCCCCTGTGTGATAATGCCTGTCTCTTCGGGTATCGTTGAGAGTATCCGTATAGTCTCCAGCAAGTACTGGTCGGTCGCGGCCACACGGTTGTAAGAATACCTGAGCACAACCAGCATCGGCAGGGCGATCAATACCGACCACATCCCTATCCCCAGGAAAATAAGCCCCATCAGAACGCCAACAAACCCGACTTCCAGAAACGGGAGCCACGACTTGCGCAGAACGCTCACGAAATAGCCACCCGCGGGGATGTGCCCCTCCTGAGACATGAAGTAAGTCGACCTGATGATCTGGACCGCGAAGTAGATCGCTGCCCCTATCGCGGCGGAGACCAGTGTCCACGGCGAGTAGTTACCGTGAAGAACCCCGCTCTTAGGTAGGGCCCGAACGAAGAATTGATAAACCACACTCATGACGCCGACACCGGTGAAGTTCACCATCAGAGCAAGCAGGTCGTCCCTTGTTATTTCTCCAATCTTAAGCGTGATCAGGGTCACGATACTCCCGAACAGGAAGATCCAGGCTACCTGTACGGCGGGAAGCGCGATCATGGCTGCCAGCAGAGGTGCGAGGCCCAGGTTAATCTCTCCCCCACCTTTGATCTTCAGGTCGAAATGAGCGCAGAGGGTGAAGATCACAAGGAAGAATACGAAATTCCCGTAGTTAATTGAGTTAAATCGAGTATAGACGATCGTGATCACAAGGGTGGCCAGAGCCAGGCCGACTATGATCGGCATCATCAGGCGCGAGCCTTCGGTTTTCTTCATCGGGGCCACGCGCTTCGGTATTTTCGGGATCCTCAGCCGTCGTCCGCCAGGCAGTTCAAGCTCGTCCTCGTCGTGGGAATCCTCACCGGTCGAAGGCGCGTCGCGTTCCCCGGCTGGCCTTTCCGCCGGCACAACCTGCTTCTGCCCCTCCGAAACGGAGAACTCCGGAAAAGGCTTCTCCTCTTCCACCGGTTCCGCCCAGGGTATCTCCTCTTCGGAGAGGTCGAATATCCGCCCTGACGGTACCCTAGGACTCCTCGCCTTCCGGCTTCTCTTCCTTATGCTCTTTTTTCCGCCTGAGAGAACCGGGCCTTCTTCTGGATTCCCTTCGCGGTCCTTGCGTCTTATTGCCACCTTCTGACCTCTCCCACTCTCTTATGTCCTTCTCGATCTCGCCCCTGATCTCTGTGTATGCTACGCCTTCGCCTGGCGTTGCTCCTGACTCGACTTTCTCCTGGACCTTCTCACCTTCAGCCCCCCCGGCAATGACTCCATCGAGTGTCGGCTGCTCCACGTCTACCGGTAACCGGGGCTGGGCCTCGTCCGCCGCTCCGGGCATCTCCAGTTTCTCTGTCAGAGAGCCGGTCCATATTCCCCGCCTGCCCACAACACTTGAAAAGGCATCCACGACCTCGGGGTCGAACTGTATCCCCTTGCCCCTGATAATCTCTGACGCGGCGCGGTATGAGTCGAGTGGTTCCCTGTAAGTTGAAGTGTGCTGCATCGCGTCAAAAGCGTCCGCGACCGCCAGAATGCGCGCGCCAAGGGGAATACTGTCACCGGAAAGGCCGTCCACGTATCCGCTTCCGTCTATGGCTTCGTGATGGTGGATGATGGCCGGAGCGACCACGGCGAAGGAAGGTTCCCTGGAAACGATCCTGCCGCCTATCAGTGGATGCTTCTTTATCTCCTCGTATTCCTCCGGGGTCAGGCTGCCGGGCTTTTCGGTAATCGAAGAGTCGAGAGCCAGCTTACCCACATCATGCAACAGCGCCGCCTGGCGCAGGAAATGAATATCTTCTTCCTGGAAATCCATCTCCTCCGCGATCGCCACGGCCATGTCCGCGACCCCCAGGCTGTGCCCCTCGTTGAACATATCACCCGCTTCAACGGCCGCCATGACCGTCAGCGTCGTGTCGTCACAGACATCCCGCATGGTCCCGTACCTCGTGTAAACAACCCTCATGCCGAGAAGGGGCGCAAAGAGCAGTACGACAGCCGCAAACTCGAGTCTCACGTACACGATGGCCGCCAGGAACCCGATACCGGCGTATACTATATAACCCGGTAGTTTGGCCAGCATGCGCCTGAGCCAGAAACGAGAAAGCCTTTCACTCTCTGGCGTCAGCACGGGGGTGCAAAGGATAGTGTTCAACACGAAGAAGACGACCGTTGCCAGCAACCATGGGAACACCAGCTTACCGGCATTTGCCAGGTCAGGCTTGAATACCGCACCTCCCACGTGATGAAAAACCCATGCGGCCGCACCGGCTGAAAATAAGTACTGACAGGTGTTGAAAACAATCCTCCTGGCGCCCTGTTCTCCACGCTCCATGTAGAAGATCGGAATGCCAAAGAGGGTCACCAGCGCCGCGCACAGCGGGCCGGAGATCATCATTGCCATTACCACGGGCAACAGCGCAAGCGATATTCGGCCCCCGGATCTCAAGGGCAGGGCGAACAACTCGGACGCAGCGAACACCAGGCCCAACAGGACAACTGACCAGATGAAAGATTTCCAGTTCGCCACATCCGCGGTCAACGCGAGCAGGACCAGGATCAGTACCGAGAGCACACCGGCTACTACCAGGGTGTTATCGGTCCTGCCTCTCTCCATCAAAGGCCTTTGCTCTTTTTCTAAGAGCGAATCGTCGAGTTCCAGCCGGGAGCGCTTTACCATCGAATACCTGCCCCCCCGACAAGAAACATCTCCGCTACCGTTTTGTATGCCTTTCTCAGAAACCTGAGGAAGCCTGCCATCCAATTACCTCCTAATCAGAGGTGTCAATCAATCCGTAGTTCCCGTCATTGCGCCGGTAAACAACGTTCGCCTTGTCCGTTTCCGAATCGGTGAACACGAAGAAATCGTGTCCGAGCATCTCCATCTGAAGCGCTGCCTCTTCAGGAGTCATGGGTTTCAGGGCGATCTTCTTGGTCTTCACTATCGAAGGCCCTCCGGCCTCTGGTTCGGCCTCCTCTGATGAGCCTCTCAGGGCGCTCTCCTGTGACTGCGTCCGGTCTATCTGCTTTCCATGGTATTTCTTGATCTGCCTCTGCAACTTGGCAACCGCCTTGTCTATCGCTGTGTACATGTCGCGATCCCGGTCGGTGGCCCTGAACAGGGGGCCGTTCCCGAACAGGGTCAGTTCCGCGATCTGGTTCTGCTGAATGCTCGGGTTTTTCTCAACGACCAGCTTGACCTCGATCTCCAGAAACCCCAGGCCGAGCTTTTCGATTTTCATCACCTTGCCCTGCGCGTGGTTTCGCAACGCCTCAGTGATGTCGATGTTCTTTCCCTTTACTGTAACCTGCAAGTGTCAATCCTCCACCAACTCTATGGGTTCAACAGGGACTCCTGCAAAGTAAACTACAACCCCATCTAATACCCTTCAGGTAAAATGGGGTTGCTATCCCAGGCTATTCTCGCCTCAGTTCTGCCGGATGACATTGGCCGCTTTGGGGCCCCTGTCGCCTTCAACTACCTCGAACTGGACGGCCTCACCCTCGTTGAGAGTTCTGTAACCCTCCGCCTTAATGTCGGAGAAATGCACAAAAACATCGTCTCCGCCCTCACGCTCAATGAAGCCGAACCCTTTCTCGGGGTTAAACCATTTCACAACGCCCGATTCCAAAACCTTCCCCCAGAACGAGTGGATACTTCGGCCGTAGGTTATCACACGCCCTGTTTAGTGTCCAGTATGAAGGCACCATGCAGAGCATCTGCCAGAAGCATGTTACTAAGTACCCCGTCCCGTAAATACGGTGTCGTACTGAGAGCGTCGATGCGCCGTTCCTTAAAAGGCGCGCGACCGAGGCGTACTCGCTGAGTACTCCGAGGAAGCGGAACGCGGCAGGAGCGGATGCAGCGGCGATCGAATGCAAGCGTATTTATGGGACGGGGTACTAAATTATGAAACGGGCTCCGCTGACCTGGTCTTTGGCCCCACACTCGCCTGCTGAGAGCTTGCAGGCCGGGTACAGATACCCGGCCCACTCCCCCTTCTCCCCTTTAGAGGGGGCAGGGCTTACCCCTAAGCCGCACCATGCTCAGCAACCAATTGTTACCTTACGTGGGTCGTTTCGCCTGCGACTGGCTTCGACTTTCAACCACAGACCGGAACCCGTTCCAGATCTGATGTTAGCCTGAACAATCGGGTTAATCAAGAAACCTGTTGACGTGGTCGTTCCCTAGCGGATCTTGTCAGAGATGATGCGCCCGATAAGCTTCTTGGCGACATCATCCCCGGAAACGTCGTAACTGGATGATTCCAGGGCCTTCTTGAGCTTCTCGACTCTTTCTCTCCTGAAATCCGGGTCAGGCATATCCTGGATGCGCTTCACGGCCTCGCCGGCGGCCTCCACATCCTCGGGGCTGCGCACTGACGGTCCGACCTCGCCCATCGCCTGCCGCTTCTTAAGCAGATCTATCGTATTCTGTATCTCGCGGTCTGACAGCTGCATTCTCTCTCACCTTTTGCCACACGGCCCGGGTCCGTCCAGGCCCGTTTGTTATTCTACCAGAATTATCGTCAGTATGCCCTCAAACCTGAACACCTCTCACCCGTAAATAACCCGTATTGACTACTGAGTGCTCCGCCCGGGTGAGCGCCGCTGTGGCGGAAAATCTAGAGAAGGTGCCGTCTCTGTCCTGTAGCACGAGCGTTTAAGGTGATGTCCCCTGTCTCCGTAAGTATCGCTAGCAGAGCCTTCTCGAGTGGCGTGCTCTTTTTCCTGACCGTCTGCACCTCTCCTCAGATATGCCTGTGTCACCCGTGCCACGGAGGGGACACCCTTCGGGAAAATATATCACTGGCCTTTAAACCTATCCGCAGAATCACACGAGCATAGCAGTAGAAAAACTACAATTGTGATATGATTTCAGCGTTTAATCGGGTATAAGGAAGATGTCGGGCAAGATGTCGGTAAAAATGCCTCTTCTGGAAATTTACCTGGCGTTTTAAGTCGTGCCAGCAACAACATGTCAGGAGGACGTGATATGTCAAACCTTGTGCATTCGCTGAGAGTGATAACGCGGACCGCTGGTGCTTCCCGGGCGCTCACGCGGAGTATGCTCGGCTACATCAACGCCGGCACCGCAGCCCTGATAATCCAGGCCTCCATAGCGTTCGCTGTAGGCATAGGTGTCGCGTTGAAGTTCTATTGGCGAAACATCCTCAATTTCTTTAAGAAAGAGAAGAAGGATGAGGGTTGAGTCCGGATTCCTCTCCAGCTCCTTCCGAGACCCGAGCGGTCACCTCTTCAGACAAGAAGGCCTCTTGTTCAGGCAGGTAAACGTCTCCTACAAGGACAACTACGACACCCTGATGGGCTCCGGACTTTACGAGGAGCTCGTCGCAGCCGGCCTCATGGTCCCCCATGAAAAGGCGCACATCGATGCCCCTGACCCCCGCCGGGCCTATCTGGTGATCAAACCCGAGATCGTCCCTTTCATCTCATACCCATACGAGTGGTGCTTCGGGCAGCTCAAGGACGCCGCCCTTGCCACGCT
>Ga0315274_10017156_pt1 | contig 10215 bp, 8 predicted proteins | sample YL17G02_20_MG_FD_203700 | JGI IMG/M metagenome (GOLD analysis project Ga0315274, IMG submission 203700) | Sediment microbial communities from Yellowstone Lake, YNP, Wyoming, USA - YL17G02_20 | ecosystem: Environmental > Aquatic > Freshwater > Lake > Sediment | place: USA: Wyoming | collected... | reverse complement strand
GTATACAAATCACCTATATTCATGAAGGCATCGTCTGCCATTACTTCCGATACGGCAACTTTGATGGGGCCTTCGGAAGAGTTGTCCGGTGCGGGCCACTCCCCATCCACGATCTCGGCGATCTCGGGTATTTTCTCATTGGACAAAAACCGGAAAGTCTTCCAGGCGATGCCCGGATCGTTATAACCACCTCCAGCCGATGAGGTCATATTGATGGCGCCAGATTGGATCTCGGTCACGATTTCTGAGGGATTCAGCCCCAAGAATTTGTTGATATCTTGCCGGATGATGCCGGTAACCTGGTTTGTTTTTTCCACCGATAAAATGGAGGTTGAACGCGAATCCAGGAAGTATAAATGCAGGCTGAACAAGTGGCGATGGGTGCTGACGACTTTCGCATTAAGCTGTTGGCGCAGCACATCACTGGAGATGGCGTGTGAGAATACAGGAACACAGACGATGATCGACAGCACTGCCACGATGCCGATCAAAGCGCTGATCGCAATGCCCAGGTTGTGTCGCAGCCGTTTGAAGACTAGCTTCGATAATGAAAACAGGTTGACAAGCCAAATAAGCATGGTTTTAACTCCCGGTGTGTTCCGGCCTACGGCCCCTGGACTTGATCGCCTGCTTTAATGTCGCCGATGACTTCCCACCGTTCGATTGTTTTCAGTCCGATCTCGTAAATTTCTACCCTACGGCGGCGGTCGCCATCGAGAACGATCACAAAGTTCTGCCCGCGGTAGTTTCGAATGGCAGCCGGGGTTAACAACAGGGCTTCATCCTTCCGACCAATAACTACGATCATGGATATCGACATCCCTACATCTACCTGCGAACGGTCCAGTTCTTGCGGCAACGAGAAATAAAAAAAGTCTTGTCCTGAGCTTGTGGTTTGCGCGGTTTTCTCCTGGCTGGAGAGGGGCATGAAGTTTGGCATAAAAGTCACCGGAGTGCCGGGCCCCTGCGTATCATCATTGGGGAGATACATACGAATCTCGGTATTCTTGGTCATGATCTGGTTCAACTCGTAATCCAGGCCTGTGCGGATGATCAACTCACTTGGGTCGCCGACCTTGAACACGGTATCAAAGGCTTCGAGCTGAATACCTGCACGGAGGCTGGTGCGAAGGATGATGCAGTCATAAGGCGCATAGACACGGCGCTCATCGATCAATGCTTCCAGGCGTTTCACCGTAATTTGGATGCGGTCCACGGCCTGTTGTTCGTATGTACTGACCTGTTGCTGGGCCTGGGTTAAACTGAGCTGTGCCAGGGCAAGATTTTGCTCCGTGATATCCAGATGCAGTTGCGCTCTCTCACGATCATCCTTGGTGTAAGCTTTTTCAAGGTCGAGTTTAGCAAGCTCAACGTTTTTCTGCCAGATTGTGACATCAATTTGCGCCCGCTGGAGGTTATACTGGCGTTGGGCGGTCTCTTTTTCCAGGGTCACCTGGGCAACTTCGAGGTCGATGTTGGCTTGTTCAAGCTGATCGAGCAAATCTGTGACTTGCATTTCAGCCAGCAGGTCGCCTTGTTTCACCAAATCCCCTTGCTTAACCGTAACTCGGTCGACATATCCGGTGGCTAAGAAATACAAATCATCTTGTTTGGAGGGTACTATTTCTCCGAAAATTTTCTTTTCAGAGACAATCGGACCGAGTTCGACGGTGAATACCGATTTTTCATAGTTGATGAACGCGGGAAGCGGGGTAGGGGTTGGCCCTCCTTTGCTGGCTGCACCACACGCAGTCAGCAAGATGGCTAAGAGGCTGGTAAACAGCCATAGGGTAAATAAATTTTTCTTGTACATTCGAACTCCTCTAAAAACTTTTACTTCTTGCCAGGTAAAAGCCAGAAAGTTGACAGCTGGCATTAAATTGTAATCATAGAAAGCACGAAGAAGAGCAAGACGCTTAAGACCAGACAGGCAACCCCGATTGCCCATACCTGAGAGCCGGCGTCGTAGCGCTTTTCTGTCTTGTCTCTCAACTCATTGGTTTGCTCCATGAGCTTACGCGCATCCTCTTGGGTTTTAGCGATGGTAGGAAGCCCCATATTTTTACGGGTTCCGGCAATGGTTACGAAAACAAATATGCCAATCGTGGTGATTAGAATACCCACGATGAACAGGCGGTCGCTGTAAGCTTGCGCAGAGAAGCCGCCTGTATACAGGAAAGACGCCCCAGTGACCGCAGCAATGCCGAGGGCAATCATAAATATTGGCCTCAGATAGGCCAGCCAGCTTAGCAGGATGGTGCGCACTTGTTCCGATCGATTTTGCTTTCCTATGTCTTCGTTCATTTACCAACTGGGTGGAACAGGCCACCAGCTATCCTCTTTACCCGGGCGCTGCGCATCCCAGGTTTTAACCATTCTTTCCAAAACGCGCTTATCAGGATCGGCCAACTTGAAGCCACGGTAATTTTCGGTCTTGGCATCCGGCGAGGCAAGCTGAGTGTTTTCGCAATAGGTGTAATAGTCCATGAATGTGGACATGCTGCTTTCAATCTCGAATTTCTCAGGATGGAGGTTCATGGGGGATAACGGATCGATGGTGTGAATGGTATTCAGGATTTTTAGCCGCGAGTGGGGGTAAGAATCGTAAATGAGGTTCGCCAGGTCAACCGTCTCGTTAAAAATCTCTTCGGTTTCACCAGGCAAGTTGAGGGAGAAATATACGAATATATTGGTATAAACCTGGTTCAATAATTCCAATGTGTCAAGAAGGTGCTCGTTGGTGAACAACTTGCCATTCAAACGGCGGACGCGTTCGGAGCCTGAAAGTGGGCTGAGCGCAAGGCAGGAGTGGGGCATATAGGCCCTGCGTGCAAACTCCTGGATAAACTCGGGTTTGGGCAGCTGAAAGAATTCGTTATAGATACCGATTTTTGTGCCACTATTTGCGAGCATCGCAAAGAAATCTTGCCAGTACTCATCGCCTAATTCCGAAATATCGTAGGACAAAGATGCCTGGATGACGCCAGCTTTTTGCATCTGCTGGATTTCATTGACTACTGCCTGTGGAGAACGGATCACGATCCCGTCTCGGTTGGCAAGTGTTTTATGGGCGCTTTTACAGCCTCCGCAGTAAGAGCACTCATGTTTGCAGCCTCTCGCAGTGCAGATCCATTTTCCCCAGAAGGGTTTACTTTGTAAGGCCTGCTGGGTAGCCGCGATATCGGTGACAATGTATTCATGAATGTAATAATCACGGTAGTGGTCGATGAAATCGATATCCGCGAAATTCAACTCGTCCAGATCGGATGTGTTGGCGCAGTAGGTACAGTCATTCTCGACGATTGCCTGGTTGTCGCGATACGATAGGTTGGGAATATCGCTAAATGAGCAGGATTCGCTGGCCTGCAGGATACGCTGGGTCAATGCCAGCAAGGCTTTCTCGGCGTCGCCCCGTATAATGAAGTCGACCGCGGGGAATTGTTCCAGAATCTGGCTGGAGAAGCACGTCGCGGTCAACCCGCCCAGGACGATATAAGCGTGTGGCAGTACTTCTTTGCATAGACGGGCGGCCTGGATCGCCCCGTAACAGTGTTCGTACCAGTGCAGATCGATCAAGATGATCTGAGCCACGGGATTATGCTTTAACCAGTGCTTGATATCATAAGTGGGATCGATCTGCCTCTCCAGGGAATAATTGATACCCCGGACAGCGATCCCGTTTTGCTTCAGCAGGTTGACGAGAGCAGGTAAGCCCACCGGCATCAGACCGTAAGCGCGCCCCATAGTTTCGTCGACGCGAAAATCAACGCCTTGTTTGGCGGGGTGAATGTAAAGCACACGAACATCCGAATAGGCTTCGGCTGGGATATGAATTTTACTTTTTCCGTAAGGGGCTTTACGTTTAGCACACATTCAAGCGATTACTCCGTGACACGAAGAATAATCATACCAGTAAAAAGGACAAAAAGCAAATCCGTTGTTAGAGCGATTTTTCTAGATTCAGCTATCCACCTCCACAGCAGTCGCCGCGGAGGTGGATTGAAAGTGCCGGCAGACTTGATTGGATCTAACCAGGTCCACCGATAGATAAAGAGTGCTTATTGGTGGAACAGCGTGATTAGATTTTGATCCTTCTCCAGCATATTGGCACCTTCGTACAGGTAGCAGGCTGCGGCGTGGCCAACCGTGCTTTTGAGCATGGTCTCCGAGCTGATATATAAAGGCGGTTTACTTTCCAGGCATTTATCAAATACATGCGGACAACGGTCGGCGAATTTACATCCAGCGTGTTCCGCCCTGACTTTTTTAGTGACAGCCTCGACCGCCTCTCCCCAAAGATGGCTCGGATCGGGCCAGGGGATCGAATTTACCAGCAGCTTGGTATAAGGGTGCTTGGGATCGCGAATAACCTGTTCAACATCGCCAGCTTCCATCACTGAGCCATGATACAGCACAAGGATGTAATCGCTCACATGATAAGCGGTCGTCAAGTCGTGGGTGATGTATAAGATAGGAATGCGCAGGTCCTGGTTGAGCTCACGAATTTGTTTCAGGATCGTGGCTCGCAGGGAGGCATCCACCATCGAAACTGGCTCATCGGCGATCAGGAGCTTAGGATTGAGCACGAGGGCGCGTGCCACGGCAATCCGCTGGCGTTGGCCGCCACTCAGCTGGTGTGGGAAGCGGCCCAAGGTCTCTTCAGGGCGCAGCCCCACACGCGACAGGGCATTCTCCATCAACTGCCGCGCTTCTTTTTTGGAGTTGGCGAGTTTGAAGTTCTTGATGGGGATGCTCAGCAGGTTATCCACCTTGTAGAAGGGGTTGTAGACTGCGAAGGGGTCCTGGAAGACGGCCTGAACGTTCCTGCGGAAGTCCCTGGTTTCACTGTGGGTCATTTTCCAGATATTGACATCATTATATAAAACGGAACCCAGGGTGGGCTCGTAAAAACCCAACAGCAGCATCATCATGGTGGTCTTACCGCTGCCGCTTTCTCCGGCAATGGTGACGATGTGCGGGAAATCGGCCTCCACCCCAAATGTCATGTCATCCAAGGCCATGGTTTTAGTGACACCACCGCCGAAAGTTTTGGTTACGTTGCGAAGTTCCATGAGAAGGGCCATCTTTGACCTACTCCTTATATAGATGACAGGACACCCATCGCCCGGGCTTTACTTCGCGCAGGACGGGGGTCTGTTCCGCACACACACTGGGGATAACCTTTGGGCAGCGCGAACAAAACAGGCAGCCTATGGGTGGGTTAATGACCGAGGGTGGGATGCCTGGAAGCCCGTGGAAGACGCCCCGCTTTCCCAGTGCGGGCAGGCTGCTGATCAACGCCTGGGTATAGGGGTGAAGCGGGTCGGAGAACATGTCGCGAATATCGCCCGTTTCAGCCAATTTACCGGCATACATCACCGCCAGCTTGTCCACGCTCTGCGCCATCAGCCCCATATCGTGGCCGATCAGGATCATCGAAAGGTCGAGCTCTTTCACCAGGCGGGTGACCGTTTCCATAACCTGCCGCTGAATGACCACATCCAACGCGCTGGTGGGTTCATCGGCGATCAGTACCTTGGGGCGCAGGGAAATGGCGATGGCGACCGTGACGCGCTGCTTCATTCCACCGCTAAGCTCGTGGGGATACATTTTGGCCACTTTGGCTGGCAGCTCAACGATCTCCAGCAGGTTGGCGATCCTTTTATTCATTTCCTCCTTGCTCAGACGGATGCCGTGATCGATCATCCCCTCAGCCATGGTGGCGCGAATACGGGCCACTGGGTTGAGGGAGTTCATGGCGCCTTGCGGGATCATGGCGATCTGGCCCAGGCGGGTCTTGCGCATCTCCTCCCCGCTGAGCTTGATCAGATCGACGCCATCCAGCAAGATTTGTCCCTCAACAGTTCCGGGTGGTTTAATCATACGCAAGATGGCCAGAGCCATGGTGGTTTTGCCTGAGCCCGATTCGCCGACCAGGCCCAGCTTCACTCCGCGCTCCAGGATTAGATTGACTCCATCGACAGCCTTGACGGTTCCGGCTTTGACGTAGAAATAAGTTCTCAGATCTTTGATTTCGATAAGAGGGGTGCTCACACTTTCCTCCGCCTTCTAGGATTGGCGATCTCGTCCAGCCCCATCGAGATCAACACGAGCGATGTGAGAGTCAATGCAATCACAGCCACCGGTTCAAGGATCCACCACCACAGCCCGAGTAAGAATGCCGAGTAGTAATTGACGTAGAACAGGGTCATGCCCATGGTAGGCTGCCGCCGGCTGCCGATGCCTAAAGCTTCCAGGCCCAGGGAGGACATGATCCCACCGTAAACCGCCTGCGACAGGCTCATCACCAGGAAGGGCAGCAGGTTTGGCACCAGCTCTTTCATCACGATTTCGAAAGATCCCATCCCGCTCAGCTTTGCCATCATCACGAACGGCCGCTCACGCATTGTAAGCACCTGGGCACGGATGGAGCGCGCCGATCCGGCCCAGGAGACAAACGCAACGATCAGACCCATTTCGGTGACTCCCAGGGTGACATGTGAAAAGGTGGTTGCTATTAAGATCAAGACCAAGAAGCTGGGGACGGTCATGTACACATCGATCACGGAGGTGACGATCGTGTCAAAAAGGCCGCCGTAATAACCGGCCACAAAACCGAGCACGATACCTACCCCCAGGCCGATACCACCGGCGATGGCCCCAATCTGCAGCGTCATCCCGGTGCCGTAGATCATGATGGCCAACAAGTCGCGGCCTAGTGAATCGGTGCCGAAGGGATGCGCTTTGCCAGGCGGCACGTTAAGACTGGCAGTTTGCTCATAAGCCAGCTTTTTATCAACAAACAAGCGGCCTGCACCGGAAAACAAAAGCAAACCGATTAAAATCATCAATCCGATCCCAAAGGATGGATTGCGCTTTACATAATCCCAAAAACCTTTCATGGCGGCTATCCTCTCTGCGCCCGGTAGGTGATGCGCGGATCCAGCAGCGGGTAGATCAGGTCCATGACAAACGTTGCCAGGGCGATGCTCATCACCATGATGATCACGATTCCATAGAGCAGGAAGTAATCAAAATTGCCGATTGCAGCCCCCAGGGTTTGCCCTATCCCGTTGTAGTTAAAGTAATTTTCTGCTACCGCTGCACCGGTGATGATAAACCCCAGGCGTAAGGCCAGGCCGGTCAGCGAAGGCAGCAGGGCGTTGCGCACCAGGTAGCGGAAGAAGATGCGCCCGCTTTTTAAACCTCTCGCTTCCGCAAACGTGGCGTAATCCTCCCCCTCCACCGTGACCATCATGGCGCGCATACTCAGCGCCCAGCCCGATGCTTCAACCAATACAACCGTAAGGATGGGAAGGACTGCATGCTTGGCATACCCCAACAGGAATTTCACACTGCTCCAATCCTCGACCATGGTGCGTGGGAAAGCGCCGCCCATGGGGGCCAATCTCCAGCGGAAAGCAACAAAGTAAATCAAAATCAGAGCCACCAGGAATTGCGGTACCGAAGCAAACGCCAACATGGGAGGCACCAACAGGTTATTCAGCCAGTGCGGGCATTTGTTCCAGCCCATGAAAGCACCCAGTAACACCCCCCCGACGAAAGCGATGAAGATCGCCACGGCCAGAAAGGGCAATGAAAGCCGTCCACGACTGATGATCATGTTCATCACCGTGCGAGGATAATTGGGTATCGAATATCCGAAATTCAGGCGTAAACAGTTCCCAATGTAAGTAAAGTATTGCTGCACCAACGGTTTATCCAGCCCTAACATGGAGTGGTATTGATTAATTAGTATCATGGCGTCTTCTTGCTTCAAGCCCTGGCTGGCAATGCGTTGTCCCATCATCTCTTTGACCGGATCGCGACCGGTCAGGTGAGGCAGGATGAAGTTAATGGAAGCAGCCGTCCAGATCACCATAAATAAGAAGAACACACGTCGGATAACATATTTCCGCATCTTACTACCTCCGTAGGTTGGCCTTCCCGACGTTACCTTATTAGAAGGCTGTACTTGGGAGTATGAGCGGTGTTCTGTACTGCCGCACGCTCATACTCCCAAGTACAGGAATCCTTTATACTACATTTGGAAGACCTGCAACGATTAAGGCAGGTTATGGGGTGTTATCTGCATAAGATGCCGCATAGAACACCCCACATTTCCCATTTTTTTCCAGGGGATCTGCGCACAGATCCCCTGGAATAGTGGTAACCAACTGATTGTTACAGGTTACGATTTATTCGTAGCTTTCAGCCCAAGAACGACCACCAGCATGGTCAGGTGCCAGAGGGCCGAGTTCATGTAGGGATTCTCTTGGTTCGGCCAGTTCTCCCAATACCAGGTGTTGACCGGGATGCGGTGGTACCACTGGCAAAGGGGGCAGTCGGGCAGCTCCTTGTACCAGATCTCCATCCCACGGCGGAAGAGATCCTTCATCTTGGGATCGTCCATGGCGGTGTTATTCATCTCGTCGGCGATGGCTTTGAACTCATCATTCTGCCACCGGGAGATGTTACTCCATTCCTGTTGGCCCATCGCCACCGGGACCGGGTAATATAGATTGAAAGTATCCCATGGGTCGATGGTAGCACCGCCGTGACCAAACAGGTACAGCGAGGCGCGCCCATCCACCTTGGCCGCCCACACGTCCGGCGGGGCCTTGTGATCGCACTGGAAACCTCCAGCGCGCACTTTCTCGGCAATGACTGGGGCCAGGTCGCCAAACAGCGGGACGCCAGCGTATATATCGGCATCGACGCGCTTGCCATCCTTGTCCGCCCAGAAGCCGTCTTTATCTTTGGCGAAGCCCGCCTCCGTCATCAAGGCTGCGCTCTTCTCCAGGTTGTATTCCAGAGGGTTGTATTGATCGGTGATATCCTTGATCCCCTCCATCAGGGCGTTCAACTTGGGATAGCCGGGGTAGGGACTGTTGTTCTCTATACCGGCGCCAAACCAGGCTGCTGAAACGATTGCTTTCTGGTCAATGGCGTAAGCCAAAGCCCAACGTACCTTCGGGTTGTCCCAAGGTGGCTTCTGGTTGCACATATAGATTGAGATCGGCCACCAGTCCATATAACCATAGGGCGGCTTGCGGCCGGTCCAGGTGGTCAGGTGCTCCGCCTGGGTCAGGATGTTGGCTACCACCAAGGGGCGCAGGTCCAACGGGTGATCGATTTCTTTGTTGATCAACAGCTGGGCAGCCATGGTGTCGTTGGTGAAGGGTTGTTGGGTGATGCGCCAGACATCCGGATAGCTGGCGACGAAGCCAGTATCGGCGGCCCACCAGGTTGGGCGCAGGTCGTAGTTGGTGTATTGATCGTTGGCGACACCCACTCCGTAAGGTCCGGTGCTGATCGGCCAGCCTTTAGCCATATCGTAAACCTTATATGCCGGCATATCCGCGTCAGCCACACCGGTGTACATCTGCGGTGCCTGCACGGCGGTGTCATCGCCCAGGTCGAAGCGGAAGGTCAGGCTCTTGAAGAAGAAGCGCCAGTCGATCTGGTTGAGGGTGACTTTCAGGGTGATATCGTCAACCGCCTCAGCTTTTTCCAATTCCTTGGTGTAGACGCCCTGTCGTTGTAGACCGGTTACCTTCTTGAGGGTTTCCATGCACCAGGCAACATCCGCGGCTTTGAAAGCTGCGCCATCGCTCCACTTAATGCCCTTGCGGAAGGTGATGGTGCACTCCTTTGCGTCGGCGCTGTACTTGTAACTTTCGGCCAGCCACAGGTAATTCTTGTCGGCATGCACACCATAGAAAGCGCAGGGTTCGTACAGGATCGCATTGCCGTTCTGGTGGTTGTAACCCGATCCAAACGCATTGCAAACATCGACCATGGGGGTGTTGTTGTAGTAATACAACGTGCGGTTGCGGGGTACATCGCCTACAGGCCAGGCGGCGGGGCGCGGCGGGCCCTTGGGGGCCTCGGTTGCTTTCTCAACGGGCTTGGCTTCAGTCGCTTTTACCGCAACCGGCGGAAGCGTGGCCACAACTTCTTCCTTCTTCTTGCCGCAGGCTGCCAGGGCAGCACCCGCGGTGGCTAATGCGGACACACGCAAAAACTGCCTACGTGTTAAATTGGACATTTCCTATTCTCCTTATACATGGAAGTTTAATGGTGATATTGGAACTTGCTTTACGAAGTGTTGGACGGACAAAGTTAGGTTTATTCTCGCCAGTTACGCCTCCTTTCCTGCATGAACAGCGATCAGGCTTTTTTATATGACCCAGACTTACCAAATAATACACC
>Ga0315274_10017155_pt1 | contig 10216 bp, 13 predicted proteins | sample YL17G02_20_MG_FD_203700 | JGI IMG/M metagenome (GOLD analysis project Ga0315274, IMG submission 203700) | Sediment microbial communities from Yellowstone Lake, YNP, Wyoming, USA - YL17G02_20 | ecosystem: Environmental > Aquatic > Freshwater > Lake > Sediment | place: USA: Wyoming | collected... | reverse complement strand
GGAGTGATAGACCAGCCGGATTGGAACAGCACAAAGGATTTTACTCGCTTGGGCAAACCGAAACTCGCTTTCTGCGTGACGGGCGGGCACATGGACTCCTCTCTCGCAAATTACACGCCGCTGAAGAAGAAACGCGAGGTGGACAAGGCGTATGCAGGCGACAAGGGAAGGCCTGGTCGCGCTGTTGTCGTATACTGCAACATGATAAGACAGGCATACAAGGACACGCCGCTGGTGGTCGGCGGAGTAGAAGCATCTCTTAGACGACTGGGGCATTATGATCTGTTTGACAACGACGTGAGGAAAAGCATAATACTCGATTCGCGCGCAGACGTGCTCATCTATGGCATGGGAGAGAGGCAGATAATAGATGTGTGCGAGAGGCTGAAAGCAGGGAAAGAACTTTCAGGCATAAGAGGTACTGTGGTGAGGCAGAAGGAAGCGCCAAAAGATGCTGTGATGCTGCCCAGCTTCGACTCAATAAAGAAAGACAAGCTCAAATTCATTGAATCATTCAACCTGCAGACAAAGAACTCAGATCCATTCACTGCAAAAACATTGGCAGAGAGGTATGACAACAACTTTGCTGTGCAGTACCCGCCAGCGTATCCACTTTCAACTGAAGAACTGGACTTCGTGTATGAACTGCCATATTCCAGGTCGCAGCACCCCAAGTACAACTATCCGCTGAAGATGCTCGAGCCCATACTATTCTCCGTCGTGACACATAGAGGCTGCTTCGGAGGGTGCAACTTCTGCGCAATAAACTTCCACCAAGGAAGATACATACAGAGCAGGAGCAAAAAGTCGATAATCGCAGAGATATCACGGATGACAAAGCACCCAGGATTCAAGGGAATAGTGTATGACATCGGAGGTCCTACCGCTAATATGTACGGCATGAACTGCAAGAGCTTCAACAAAGGAGAGGAAGAGATACATGTACCGTCGATAATATCTGGGAAGGATGTCGTGTTCAGGCACGTCAAAGGGTTTGACTGCTCAAACACCTGCCTACCAGGGCCTTGCAAGAACCTGGACTATGACCATACTGCGCTGATAGAGCTGATGAGGGCTGTGCGAGACGTGCCTGGCGTGAAGAAGGCGTTCGTACGCAGCGGAGTGAGGTATGACACGGCAGTACTGCAGCCAGAATACGTCGAGGAGCTGCTGAAGCATCACATATCAGGGCAGCTCAAGGTGGCGCCGGAAGACGTCAACAAGGACGTGCTTGAGCTGATGAACAAGCCATACATCAAAGTTTATGAGAAATTCGTAGCAGAGTACGAACGAGTCAACAAGAAGCTCGGGAAGAAACAATACTTAGTGCCTTACTTCATCATCGCGCACCCGGGCAGCAGCGAAAAAGAGGCTCTGCAAGTAAGGGAATTCATCCGGAAGAACAGGATACCGACAAAGCAGATGCAATTATTCACGCCGATGCCGATGACAGTATCTACGTGCATGTACTACACAGGGATTGAACCTCGGACAGGGAAGAAAGTACATGTGCCTTACACATATTCTGAAAAGAAAAGACAGAAACAGATAGTGATGGGATGAATATCATTTACCTTGCTTCTTCAGGGCAGCTTGCACTGATGCATTGAACAACTTCCTCTTAAGAGCAGCAGCCTCTGGCGGAACCTGTATCTTCAGGCCTTTTGCGTAATGCACCACCAATCCAAGCTTCTCCTGCGCGTCCTCGAGCTTTCCTTCCTGCAAGGCCTGCTGCGCCTCCCTCATGCGAACACCTATGCCGAGCCTGTAGAGCTCCAGAGTAACTTCCCTGAAACCTTCTGGCCGGGAAGTATCGATAGCATCTGAACGTTCAACTATCTCCTGCAGAGCAGACTTGGCATGGTAGAAATCACCCTGACCAATATACTTACGGGCATCTTCAAGCCTTGCATTCTGCGCCTCGGAGAACGGGCGGCCAACATAATCGTCGATCGGCATTTTTACTCCAACACCAAGACTGCAGGATCACTTTCTCTTCGGAGTGCTGCCGTATATCTTGTCAGCTCTCCTGAGGACGATTTCCCTGATTACATCATCAGAAAACTTGTCTACTGCTGCCTTCGAACCGCCAATCATGCCAGCCATCTGCTTCCCAATTTTCCTTTCTTTAAGCATCATAGCCTGAAACCGGTCAAAGTAATCTTTCACTGTCTGCGCAGCATACTCTTGGGACGCAAGATATTGCTCGCGTGTCGGGAATACCGCCCTCATAGCCTCGCTCTCTGCCTCATCTGTCAAGGCATACTGCAGACCCTGCGTCTGCGCCATCTCGAGCAGGCCAGCAAAGACCCTTGCTCGGATGTCTGCGACAGCAACTACCTTACTTTCACCTTCCTCTCTCAACCTGGCCACAACCTTAGGAGATATACCTGCCTGTTCTGCTTGCACATATAATCCTTCTAAATGCGCTTTCATCTCATCTCTGCTGAAATAGTGCTGTCTTGCAGCATCAAGCGATATCTTCCTGAGGGCACCAGGATTTTTGAATATCATGCCGTATAACACTGAAGAAAGGTCCTGTTCAAGCTTGTCAGCTTTGCCGACCTTTTTACCATGGCCCAAACCTACGCCCACAGAACGAATGATATCAACAAGGCACTCCCTGGAATGACGTTGATAATCCGGTTCCTGCATCATGCGATAAGACTCTTCAGCCCTCTTTGCAACCAGACCATCCCTGAGCTGTTCTTCCAATGATTTACCAGCAGATTCCATGATTCCATCCTCGCGTAGTTGATTATAAGACCTATTGAATAACCAAGACAGATGAAAGATTAAGCATTTATAAAACTTTTGGTTTTGTAGCCACTATTTAGTGGTTAATTTACTCTTTGCTCCGTTGAACATCCTGGCTTCCCTACTCCTGGCAAGCCCTGGATTGCGCCTGAACTTGTAGCCCTGCGCAATAAGAAGCTCAGAGACTTTCTCAGGCAAAGGAGAGGGCGAGCCGACAATCCCCTTGCTGTCGAAACGGCCAGAGCACTCGCCGCATTCAAACCTGCCGCGCTCAGGTGAGTAGATGATTGCCCCGCCATCAGATGCGCAGTTGTAAAACACCTTCACCTTGCGGTCTCCGCGGAGCTCACTGGCGAGCAGCCTGTCTGCCGTGGCCTCGCAGACATAATCATTCAGCAGCCTGCTCAGAGGCAAAGAGGTGTCCTGCATGAGCTCCTCAAAAAGGCAAGTCGCCGTGAAGAAGACAGACTGGTCTCCAGGGTTCAGCGGCTCGATGCCGACCGGATTGACAAAGCGGAGCTCGACAAAGTCGACCCAGTCGTCAAAAGTGAGGTCATCATTCCAGCTTGCCCTTGCAAACTCCATTGCGCGCTCATGGTACGGGCGGCTGCTCTCGACGTATACCCTACCAGCAGGGTCAGCATAAGAGCACTTGGTGCGGAACACATCGTACCAGTTGATATGGGTATGTGTCCCACGATAACAAGAGACAGAGATGAGATGGTAAGCGCCAACCACCCTCATAGGGGGAGCGGCAACCTGCCTTGATATCTGGCCCTTATCTAAGAACAAAGCCTCGGAGACTTCATTGCCTGAAAGGTGGGGAAAAAGCGCCTTGACATCCGCATCAGTAGGAGAATCAATAGGCAGCCTATTCAACATAGCGACATATTCTTCCTTAGACATCCCAACCCCTAAACTGTTAGGAAACGCCTGTTTATAAAAATTATGTTTATTGAAATCAGACGGGTTTTATAAAGAAATTCCACGCTCCAGAGCCAAAAAGGACTATGAGCGTGACTGCTATCGCTGCTATGATGACACCAAGTATGCAGGCGATGAAGAACTCCTTGTAATCAAGACCGAGAAGGTAAGAACCAAGCGCTCCTGTGTATACTCCAGAGCCAGGCAGCGGGATGCCGATGAATATCGCAACACCAAGCACGCCCCACTTCTCAACATAAGGATGGATCTTCTTCTGCGTGTTCTCGATGATCCTGTGATAGACCTTCTTGATCCACTTCACCTTTGTGACAACGTGGACAAACTTGTCCAGCAGAAAAAAAACAATCAATCCTAGAAGTATGTTGGCAAGAACGCAGATTATGAAGACAGTGAGCCAAGGCATATTGTACTTGAGGATACCATAAGGTATCGAGCCCCTCAACTCGAATATCGGAAGAAAGGTTATTCCAATCAACACCAGTATTTCCCTGAGCATTAGACTGTGGTTTTATTTAGTGCTTAAATATTTTGTCATTGGACTGACCACGTAAGTTAAATGTTCTCGCAGGTTTTGTGCCTGAGCTCGATTGCTTTGCAATCTCGCTGGCGCCGGCTCGCGCCGCGATACATCTGACGATTGCTCGGCACCCCGTAGGGGGCGACCCCCGCCTCGCGCGTTAATGTAGCGTAAGGCGCTCGCAAAACAGGCGCTGCACCATTTCGCACTAACCCCTATTCGCTATCACACCAGAACTCGCCTGCGAAGTCAGGCCTGAAGCCAGCATGATAATGCGCAAGGACTGCCGCAGTGGATGAGTGCTCGAACAGAGGACCGAGATGCTCCTTGAACCTCTGAAGCGTCTCACCTTTGGCCACATCCTCATCAAAAAGCAGGACATTCCTTCCTTGATATGCACGCAAGAACGCAAGGTCGACTCCTGAGATGACGGGAGCGTTATCCTTCCTCTTGAAGCTGGACTGCCTGACAAAATAGACATCAGAGCGGAGAAGATTAGAGAGCAGGAGACCCGGCCTTATCGAGCCATGCGCAGCGCCCAAGACAAGGTCAATATCCTCCCCGGCATCAGAGATGCTCTTGGCGAGAGCAGCTACCCTCATAGGAGAAGATGCACGCCAGGTATACTTGTCGTTTGAATGGGTATAGACAAAATCCTTCAGGATGCCGGGCAGCAGGGAAGAGTAGATGTCAAGCTTGAAGATGCTCTTCTTGTCCAGCGCCATGACCTTCTTCGAAAGGCCTACCGACAAAAGGTAGAGTGCATTCGCAGCACTGACCTGCTCATCAGTGTAAGACACGCTGCCCTTCCTCTCATCATCTATCCCAAAATACTCAGTAGGGTGGAGCGGCAGGCCATTCTCAACACATATCTTGTAGTTGAGGACAACATTGATTATCGCAGGCGCCTTGATGTAGATGTCAAGCACAGCATCAGTGAAAGACACGTCCTGCACTGCACCAGGGGAATCGACAGAAGCGAGGACAGACTCCAAAGAGCGCCTTATACCTGCAAGGACACCAGAATAAGTGTCCTGGAAACCCGCCTTGCCAGGCGGCTCCTGCCAATCTGCGAACAAGAAACGCTCAATCATCCCCTTTACCAGGCAGCAGGCCGAAGAGCGACAATAAATAGATTATTGTGGTGCAGACTCTGTTAATATATGAAATCACCACTTACAGAGCCTAAAACCCCATAATTCGGCACTTAAAATCAAAAAGTTTAAATAATACCAAGGGTTAAAGACCGCCCAGGAAGCTTAAATCGAGAGGTTTAAGGCTCATAATCAGATAAACAAATGGGGTGAAGACCAAAATGACAGACCTATTAGTTGTCAAGGCAAAGATGAAGGATGCCTGCCCTGGCTTCAATGTAGCAGGGGATCTGGCAGAGGCACTCAGCGAGAAGATCGGCGCAGCAGTCGCCGACGCTGTGAAGAGAGCTGATGCTAATGGAAGAAAGACAGTCATGGGCAAGGACGTGCCATTCAGCCTTGTCTGCACTGCAAAGCACGGCGACAGCCTGATAGTCAAGGCAAAGCTCAAGGAAGCTGCCAAGGGCTGCAATGTCGCAGGAGATTTGGCTGATTCTCTGAACTGCCTGGCGTACCAGCTGCTAAAGAGCGGATGCGAAAGGGCAGAATCAAACCAGAGAAAGACGGTTATGTCGAAGGACCTGTAAGTCCTTTATTTTTAATTTTTTAATATCTTTTTTAATACTTTTTCTAAAAAAGGTGAATAAACACATAGGAGGCTGCAGAATGAAGGAAATATTCGAGAGGGCAAGGGATTTGAGCGCGTTCGTTGAGGGGGAAGCTCCAGCATGGATGACACCAAAACATGTTGTAAGATGTTTCGAGCCGAAGGTCCAGCAAGGATGGCAACCTAAAGTCGGCGACTGGTATTTCTGTGCAGACCTGCAAAGCATAAAAAGAATCAATGATTTGGGCCAATATTATCATGACCCGTCTCCAGGAGAGCCGGGAACCCTGCCATCTGACAGCCATATAAGAGGCGACGGAAGTTGGCCGTGCGATACGTATATACCACCACCGTCAGACCTTGAAAAACGACTAAAAAAATAATTTTTTAATTATCTTTATTTCTCAACTCGTCACAAACTAATTCTCACACCAGGCTTCGCGAAGTAATCTGAAGAACAATAGTTGAATTTTGGTGCGTATGCTGTCCGATACCAAAATCCAAAGGAAGGATAATAAAAATACAACAGAAAGGCTTAAATACTTTAAACGTATTATACATAATAAACATATCAAACGTAATACACAGGTGAGACAAATGGTAAGCATAACGTTATCGGTGCCGGAAGAGCTGAAGAAGGAGATGGACTCAATCAGCTATGTGAACTGGTCAGCGATAGCCCGGGAAGCGATAATGGAGAGGATGGCCATACTGAAGAGGATGGACCAACTGCTCTCCAAAAGCAAGCTGACAGAGAAGGACGCGCTGGAACTTGGCAAGAAGGTCAAGAAAGCAGTCTCCAAAAGGCTCATAGAGGCAATATAAGTGGAACTGGTAATAGACGCAAACGTCCTTTTTGCAGCGCTGATAAAGGACGGCGACACAAGAAGGTTCATACTCCTCAACAACAACTCATTCCACATACCTGAATTCACCTTCGAGGAGATGCTGGAACACACCAAAGAACTGGAGGAGAAGATAGAACTGCCTGCAAACGAGATTGGACTGATACTTGAGCACATAATCTTCGCCGGAAAAGTACGCATCGTGCCATTGTCTGAGTTCAGCAACTTCACTAAGAAAGCAATGGATATCTGTTCAGATCCTGATGACACAGCCTACGTTGCATTGGCAATGAAACTGAACATACCTCTATGGTCTAACGACGCAAAACTCAAGAATCAAGACTCAATAAAAGTCTATAACAGTGCAGAGATACTGAAACAGAAATAATCACTTCTTACGCTTCTTTGATTTAACCTTCTTGGGCCTTGGTGCGACTGTCTTCGTCTCGACAGGCAGAGGGACTCCTTTCACCCTGGCCAATGTCTGCTTGTGCAGGTCTATCATACGCTTGACCCTGTCGAGATCCTTCTTGCTGTGCTTGCCCAGCTTCTTCAGCTGCTTGTGCTTATCTTCGAGGGACTGGAGATGCTGCTCGACCTCTGAGATGATCTCATGCTTGGCCTTCGGACGTTCAGGATGCTTCTGCTTTATCTTACGCTCAATCTCCTCTATCTTGCGCTGGCGGTCATCGCCGGACTCTGATATCTTGATGTGGGCCGTCGCCAGGGCTTCTCTCAACTCAAGTATCTTCCTGTCCTTCTGCTCAAGCTCCTTGGCATAATCCTTGCCCAAGCCGATCATCTTCCTCGACAGCTCCTCGACTGTCTTGCGCAATTCAGTTATCTGCTTGGTCTCCTTGCGCTGCTCCTCGAGGATCTTCTCCTCATCCTTGATGACATCATGCACAGCAGACTCAAACGTGCCGAGCTCAGCCTCGATCATCTGCTTTGTGGAACGCTTGTTGAGAGAAAGGGACTTTATAGACTCCAACTTCTCCTTGATCTGGCGCTTCTTCATGGAACGCTCCTCTGCAATCCTTGCTGCAGAAGCAAGATGAGAGATGAACCTCCTCATCTTGACAGGATGGATCTTGTCCTTGTCAATCCCTTTATCAGAAGCTGGCATCTTACTTCATCAATCCAGACATCATATTTCTCCTCTGAGCACCGGGCGGAGCGCCAGGCGGCGACAACGGAGGAAGCGAGCCGAAGTCAGGCTCTTCCATACCCTCGGGCATGCCTAAAGGAGGCAAGCCGCCGAACTGCTGCATCCCAGGAGAGCTGGGCGGAGGGGGCATAGGATTGAAACTCTGGCTCTGCTGAGGCATCATCCTCGGCGAAGGTGCTGGGCCTAATGGAGGCAGTCTTGGTTTAGACTCTGCCTTCTCACTTATCTCTTCCAATTTCTCCTTCACCATGTCTGCGATGGCGACGATGCCCTTCGCTATCTTCTGGTTCTGGTCTATGAGAGTGTCAAGCTTCTCGTTCATCGGGGTCAGCTGCCTGCCGACTGTCTCGGACTCATGCTCCTCGAGCTTCATGTCCTCAGCAGCCTGCTTGAAGACCTCCAACATCACATTGAGGCTCTTGCTCAGGTTGTCGATGCTCGCCTGGAGATTCTCACCAGTCTCAGAACCCTCCAACGGATTCTTCTTCAGCTTGTCAAGCTCCTTCTTCAGAGCGAGAAATTCCTTCTTAGAAACAATAGCATATTCTTCTTCGTCCAAATCAAACACCCCTTTTCATCAAATGAATCTTGAAATAATCAACCGAATTAAGGGAAATCACAGCCACGAAGTTTATAAACATTTCTGTTTTCAGGAGGGCGTTATAGGCGATTTGGAGTCAAAATTATGATAAGAGAAGGGTTTAAGCATTGAAACATAGCGCCCTGCAACGCCCCCATCGGGGGCGGAACAGAGCAAGGGAGTTTAGCTTGATGGGTGTCATGGAAAAAGGATTCATGGAAGAGCGCGAGAAAGAGGGAAAGAATATATACGCGCTGACAGACAAAGGACAGGAGTACGTGAATGAGTTCATGAGGATGAAGAGGTTCTCGGAATCGTTCGGACTATGACTTTATCTCCAGCAAGCCAGCCAGCCCACACAGTTCAGTGATCCTCAAAGATGGCTCCAGGTCTGGGAAAGCATACTCGCCGCGGTCAAGAAGCACATCTAGAACTCCGGCGTTCCTCGCAGCATCCACATCCTCTCGGGCATTGCCTACGTAGATGGCCTCTTCCCTCGCGACACCTAGACAGCCCAAGCACTTCTCAATGCCGTCGGGGTGAGGCTTCGCCTTAGCGCCTGATGTCGGCTGCGCCCTCACCACAACCTGGAAAGCGTCCGCACCCAAGATATGAGAAAGCAACTCAATCTCCATCCACATTATCTCCATCGGAGCGCCTGTCACGACACCGAGCTTGTACCCCTCGCCCTTCAACTTACTGAGGAAAGGCACATCCTGGTAAGGGAAGATGCTCGCGCGACGGGCATCAGCCGTGTCATACCTCTTGTAGGCAGGCCAGAAAGACGCAGGGTCAGCGCTGAAAAGCTCCCTGACGATCTGGTCACGGTCCGACTCAAACCAGAACTTGTCCATCTTATCCTTCGAGACCGGCGGGAGGCCGATGTCCCACAAAGCACGGCTTATAATGAAATACCTGAACTCAGCCTTGGTATGGATAAGAGTTCCATCCAAGTCGAACAATACTGCTTTGTATGCCATTTCATTCTCCTCAAACCATAGAAAAAGAAAATAAAAAAATTAAAAAAAATTCTTATTTCAGCTTCGTTATCACTGGCGGCCTGTTCCTGTTGATGACGGTTATATGCACGTCTTCTGTCGCTGTCGCGCCAGACGGGTCTGTCGCGGTTATCTTGACGTCATACTCGCCAGCGTCGTCGTAGCCAGTCTCCTTGGTGGCGGAGTTCATCCAGCCAGAGTATGCTACGGTCAGCTTGTCGCCGTCGACATCAGTGAGCTTGGGCTTCAAGGTTATCGTGTCACCCTCATAGACAGTCAGGTCAGACATCGCAGCGATGACTGGAGCTGAGTTGACCTTGTTCACGATGACATGCACGCTCTTCGACGTCGACTTCTCTCCGTCTGTCGCAGTCACCTTGGTGTCGTACTCGCCAGCGTCTCCCCTCTTGGTCTTCCAGGTGCCATCAGCAGCGAAAGGATCGTCAAACACAACAGAGACCTCGTCTCCGTCAGGGTCAGATGCCTTTGCTACAATCCTTGCGGTCTTACCTTCGTCAACTGTGACGGACTCTGGCACGTCAAGCGTCGGAGGCCTGTTGACATTGGCGACGACAACCGTTATCTTCTTGGTGTCCTTCTCGCCCTCAGGGTCGGTGCAGGTCACAGTCACTTCGTGCTCGCCAGCATCATCATAGCTGAGAGTCTTCTCCTCTGATGTCATGAAGCCAGATATTGTGACTACAA
>Ga0315274_10017154_pt1 | contig 10216 bp, 4 predicted proteins | sample YL17G02_20_MG_FD_203700 | JGI IMG/M metagenome (GOLD analysis project Ga0315274, IMG submission 203700) | Sediment microbial communities from Yellowstone Lake, YNP, Wyoming, USA - YL17G02_20 | ecosystem: Environmental > Aquatic > Freshwater > Lake > Sediment | place: USA: Wyoming | collected... | reverse complement strand
CCTGGATTTCGAGACGCCGGAAGGGCCGAATATCGGCTTGATCGGCTCTCTCGCAATCCAGGCCAAGGTGGACGAATTCGGATTTATCAAGACGCCGTATCGGCGCGTGGTCAATGGCCGGGTGACGGGCGAAATCCACTACCTGATCGCGGATGAGGAGGACCAATACCATATCGCCCCGGCAAACACGCCCGTCGGCGAAGACGGACACATAATTGAGCCGCACGTTACGGTGCGCCACGGCGGCATGTACCCCTCCGTACCGGCGAAGGTCGTGGACTACATGGATGTTTCGCCCATGCAGATCTTCAGCGTGGCCGCTGCACTCATTCCGTTCCTGGAAAATGACGACGCCAACCGGGCGCTCATGGGATCGAACATGCAGAGGCAGGCGGTTCCGCTCCTCCGGAGCAGCGCGCCCTTGGTGAAAACCGGCGTCGAGCGCAGAACAGCCGTTGACTCGGGCGGCGTGATCACCGCGAAGCGTCCGGGCACTGTGAAGCGCGTCACCGCCGAGCAGATAACCGTCCAGAGGCGCGACGGCAGTGTTGACGAATACCGCCTCATGAACATGGTGCGCTCGAATCAGGCGACGTGCATTACCCAGAAGCCGATCGTGAAGCCCGGCCAGCGGGTGCGCGCGGGCGATGTGATCGCAGACGGTCCTTGCACCGCAGGAGGCGAGCTGGCGCTCGGGCAGAACATCCTCGTCGCGTTTGTTCTGTGGAACGGCTACAACTACGAGGATGCCATCCTCATCAGCTCGCGCATGGTCAAGGACGATGTCTTCAGCTCTATCCACATCGAGAAGTATGAGGTTGAGGCTCGCGATACCAAGCTCGGGCCGGAGGAGATAACGCGCGACATCCCCAACGTGGGCGAGGACGTGCTGAAGGATCTCGACGAAAACGGCATTGTCCGCATCGGCGCCGAAGTCGGGCCGGAGGACATACTCGTCGGCAAGGTCGCCCCGAAAGGACAGGGCGAATTGACCGCGGAGGAGAGGCTGATCATCGCCATCTTCGGCAAGAAGGCCGAGGAAACGCGAGACGTATCGCTCCGCGTACCCCACGGAGAAAAAGGGAAGGTTATAGACACCAAAATCTTCTCCAGATTCAAGTACAAGTGCTCCCGGTGCGAGACGGTCTTCAATTTCAGCAAGCGTCCGGACAGGACGATCTGCGACCGGTGCGACGGCGAGCTCGAACGCCTCCCCGGTGACGAGCTCATGGCCGGCGTGAATCAGCTTCTCAGGGTTTACATAGCCCAGAAGCGCAAAGTGATGGAGGGCGACAAGCTCGCAGGCCGCCATGGGAACAAGGGAGTGATCTCGAAAATCGTTCCGGAGGAGGATATGCCCTCCATGCCCGACGGCACACCGGTTGATATGGTGCTGAACCCGCTCGGCGTTCCCTCGCGAATGAACATCGGCCAGATCCTCGAAACGCATCTCGGCCTCGTGGCCGGCAACCTGGGCGGGACATACCTCAACCCGATCTTCCAGGGCGCCAAAGAGAGCGAGATTCTGGTGGAGCTCGACAAACTTGCCGAGAAGGCGAGAAACGACAAGCTGCAAGACTACGTTAACACCGATCTGAAGCTCGATCTGGCCTTCGAAGCCGATGAAGATGTGGATTCGATGATGAGCAAGATCCAGGCCAAGCTCTCGGAGCTGTCGGCCAAGGAGCTTGAGGACGTCAGCCGAATTGTGAACGCGCCGCCGGTAATGGATCCGGAGGAGTATGATGCAGAGGTCAGCCGCATCCAGGAAGCGGAGGAGAGCGGCAAGGAGATCACGCTGAAGCCCGCTCGGAAGCGTTACAAGCTGGACAAGATCACGGATCGAATCCGGGAAATCGTCTGGAGCCGTACGGGCATGGAGGAAAGCACCGGAAAGTGCTGGCTGATGGACGGTATGACCGGCGAATTCTACAATCAGCCGGTCACGGTGGGCTACATGTATATGATGAAGCTGGCCCACCTGGTTGATGATAAGATCCACGCGCGCTCCACGGGCCCGTACTCGCTGGTCACTCAGCAGCCGCTGGGCGGAAAGGCCCAGTTCGGAGGCCAGAGATTCGGCGAGATGGAGGTCTGGGCGCTGGAGGCTTACGGCGCAGCGTACACGCTCCAGGAAATACTCACGATCAAGTCGGACGATGTGCTGGGGCGCGTGAAGACCTATGAATCCATCGTAAAGGGCGACAGCATGCTCGAGCCGGGCGTTCCGGAATCCTTCAAGATCCTGGTCAACGAGATGCAGAGCCTTTGCCTCAAGGTGACGGTGGAGGACGATAGAGACAGAGAAATAGACCTGAAAGACAGGGAAGAGGAGTCCTCCGAAAGCGACTCACGCCAGGCCCTCATTCGAAAACGGAGGCAACTGGCCGAGTCAGCCGAAGAGGTGATCAGGGAGGACGCGATATGACGGATGCGAGTACTTTTGACAGAATTCGCATAGGGATTGCATCGCCGGAGCAGATACGAGCATGGTCGTGCGGCGAGGTAAGGAAGCCGGAGACGATCAACTACCGTACCTTCAAGCCGGAGCGCGACGGCTTGTTCTGCGAGCGGATATTCGGGCCTGTGAAGGACTGGGAGTGCCACTGCGGTCGGTACAAGAAGGTAAAGTTCAAGGGCATAGTGTGCGATCGCTGTGGAGTTGAGGTCACGAGGTCGAAGGTGCGGCGCGAGAGGATGGGCCACATCGAGCTGGCGGCGCCCGTATGCCACATCTGGTATCTGAAGGGCGTGCCGAGCCCGTTGAGCCTCATCCTGGACATCTCTCCCAAGCCGCTGGAGAAGGTCATATACTTCGCTTCCTTCATCGTCACGGACGTTGATAGAGCGCGGATCAACAGCGAGCTGGAGGACATCCGGAGGGCGGTCAGCGCCGAGACAGCGGAGGTCGAGGAGGCCAAGGAGTCCGCCATAGCCTCTGCCCGCCGGAGCGCCGGCAAGGAGCTCAAAGGCGTTGATGAGGAGGACGAGGCATCTGCGGACGTGAAGAAGCAACTCGCCGACCGCATAAAGGTGGAGGAGCGCGCCGCCGCCGACCGAATCGAGGAGATAGCCCAGGCGCTCAAGCTCCTGGAAACCATAGAGAAGCGGCAGTTGATCACCGAAGACCAGTTCAGGTCACTCGAGCGCCTCATGGAGATGCTGTCCACCAGGCTCGAGAGGGACATGACCGGTTTGGTGAAGACCGGCCTCGGCGCGGCGGCGATCAAGGAGCTGCTCCAGGAAATTGACCTCGAGCGATCGGCCCGCGAGCTGAGACAGGAGATCAGCAACACCCAGGGTGCAAAGCGTGCCCGCGCCATCAAGAGGCTGGAGGTCGTAGAGGCGTTCATCAATTCCAAGAGCCGCCCGGGGTGGATGATCCTGGAGGCGGTTCCGGTCATCTCGCCGGAGCTTCGACCGATGGTGCAGCTCGACGGCGGCCGGTTCGCAACGTCGGATCTGAACGACCTGTACCGGCGAATAATAAACAGAAACAACCGCCTGAAGAAAATCATCGAAATCCGCGCGCCGGAGTCCATCATCAACCATGAGAAGAGGCTTCTCCAGGAGGCGGTGGACGCCCTGGTTGATAACGGCCGGCGGGCTCGCCCCGTGGTCGGATCGAACAACAGGCCGCTGAAGTCGCTGTCCGACATGCTGAAAGGCAAGGAGGGGCGATTCCGGAAGAACCTTCTCGGAAAGAGGGTGGACTACTCCGGGCGCTCGGTGATCGTCGTCGGGCCTGAACTGAAGCTTCACCAGTGCGGCCTGCCGAAGGAAATGGCCCTCGAGCTCTTCAAGCCGTTCGTGATGAAGACGCTGGTCGAGAAGAATTACACCTCGAACATCAAAACGGCTAAGCGGATGATAGACAGGATGAGGCCGGAGGTCTGGGATGCCCTCGAAGAGGCTATCAGCGAGCATCCGGTCCTGCTGAACCGCGCTCCCACGCTGCACAGGCTGGGCATACAGGCGTTCGAGCCCGTGCTGGTAGACGGAAAGGCCATCCAGATCCATCCGCTGGTCTGCCATGCGTTTGCCGCGGACTTCGACGGCGACCAGATGGCCGTGCATGTGCCGCTGTCGTCCTCTGCTCAGGCGGAGGCTCGCATCCTGATGCTCTCGTCTCACAACCTGTTCTCGCCTGCCGACGGCCATCCCATCGTAGCGCCGATCCAGGACATAGTCCTCGGGTGCTACTACCTGACACAGAAGAAGGAATGCAAGCCGTTCCCCGAGGTCTTCGCCACACCTGATGAGGCCATACTCGCATGCGAGTCCGGATTTGTGGATTTGCATGCGCCCATCAGAGTGCGCTGGACGCATTCCGACGGCAAAACCGAGATCCAGGAGGCCACGCCTGGCCGGCTCATAATGAGCCGGATTCTGCCGGAAGATATGCGCCCGGTTGATAAGGTGATGAACAAGAAGGCGATCTCGGAGCTGGTGACCGAGTGCCATCGCCTCCACGGCGAGGAGCGCACCATCCAGATGCTCGATGACCTGAAAGACATCGGGTTCCGATACGCGACCCGGGCCGGCGTGACGATATCCATGACGGATATGGACATCCCGGCAAAGCGCGAAGAGATAATCGCCCAGACGGAGCAGGCCGTAGATAAGACGAACCAGCAGTACCGAAGGGGTCTCATAACCCAGGGCGAGCGCAAGCAGAAGGTTCTCGAGCTATGGACCAATGCCTCCGAGGACATCGCGGAGGCCATTCTGGAGAACATTGACCCGTTCAATCCTATATATATGATTACGGATTCGGGCGCGAGAGGAAGCCAAAAGCAGATAACCCAGCTTTCCGGCATGCGCGGCCTGATGTCCGATCCGTTCGGCAACCTCATCGAGGACCTTCCGATCAAGTCGAACTTCCACGAGGGGCTGTCGGTGCTGGAATACTTCATTTCCACCCACGGCGCCCGAAAGGGCCTGGCTGATACTGCGCTTCGGACGGCGGATGCCGGATACCTCACCCGGCGCCTCGTTGACGTGGCGCAGGACGTCATAGTTAGAGACGAAGACTGCGGCACCACGCAGGGCATATACGTCACCGAAATCATAGAGGAGGGCGACGTAGTCGAGACCCTCTTCGAGAGAATACGCGGCAGGTGCGCCCTCGAGCCGATAGTTGATCCGAACACCGGCGAAGTCCTCGTGGAGGCGAACGAGGAAATCTCCGATGAGATGGCCGCGAAGATCGAGGAGCTTGGGATCAAGCGCGTCGCAATACGGTCGCCTCTCACATGCGAGCTGCGGCAAGGAATCTGCGCTCGGTGCTATGGGCGTGACATGGCGGTCGGCGACCTCGTTGAAACGGGCGTGGCTGCTGGAATCATCGCGGCGCAGTCCATCGGCGAGCCTGGAACTCAGTTGACCATGAGGACATTCCACACCGGTGGCGTCGCGGGGAAGTACCTCACCGGCGTGGCGGAGGTCAAGAAGAAGAAGCAGGAATCCCTGCGCGAGCTTCACGACGACATCAGACGCGGCCTGGTGTCCCTTGAGGAAGACGTCGAGGGCATGGAGCGGGAGCGCGTGCGAGCCGTGCAGGCGGTGCTCAAGGTCCTTGAGGACCAGGTGCGCGGCCTCCTGCGCGTTGTGGAGCTCTTCGAGGCGCGAAGGCCGAAGGGCCAGGCCATCATAACCGAGGTCGCCGGCAAGGTGGTGGACATCGAAACCAAGGGCCTGAAGCGAGTCGTCATCCATACCAAGCACTCCGCCAGCCAGCCGTCGGAGTTGGCCGGCAAAGTTCTGGCGGAGGATATCCTGAGCGACGACAGCGAGGTCGCCTTCCGCGCCGGTACCGACATCACCGACAAGATAGCCAAGAAAATCCGGGACATGGGCGTGCAGGAAGTCACCCTTCGCGACACGCACCTGGTGCCCTACCGCGGCAACCTCGAGGTCAACATCGGAGATGAGGTCGAGGCCGGCGACAGGCTGACCGAAGGCCCGCTCGACCCGCACAAGGTCCTCGAGCTCCGCGGCGTGCGCGGAGTCATGGATTACCTGGTTCGAGAGATCCAAAATGTCTACAAGTCGCAGGGCGTCTCCATCAACGATAAGCACATCGAGATCATCGTCCGGCAGATGCTGAAGCGGCGCAAGATAAGGTCCGCCGGCGACGCGAAGTTCCTCCCCGGGCAAATTGCGGATAGATTCAAGTTCGAGGACGAGAACGCCCGCATGAGGGAGATGGATCCGCCCGGCACGGAGGCCACTGCGGACTGGGTGCTGCTGGGGATCACCGAGGCGTCGCTCGCTACCGAGAGCTTCCTGTCGGCCGCATCCTTCCAGAAGACCACTAAAGTGCTGACCGAGGCCGCAGTAAAGGGCAAGCGCGATAATCTGGTCGGGCTGAAGGAGAACGTCATCATCGGCCGCCTGATCCCGGCGGGCACCGGCCTTCCGGTATACCGTGCGGTCGAGGTGGAGACCATCGGCGGCCTGCCGCGGGGGGAGATAGCTACGCGCGAAGCGCTCGAGGCCAGAGAGCTGCTTCGGATTGCCGAAGTCACAGCCGCCGACGGCTCTGAACCATCCCCGTTTGCGGAGGATGAGGCCGGGATAGCAGCGGAGGCCACCCCCGAAAGCGCAATCTAGAAGTCGCGGCAGTGTGTATGGCTAAAGTGTGGCCGAAATATCACAGAAATGACACAGCTCAGCCTGTTGACAAAGCGCAAAAGGTCTAGTATACTGTAAGGGTTCGACCGAAAATCTGCGGTGGGAGCAGCACTAGTCTCCGCCGAAGCATCCGCATGGATGGCGTGTGAACCGGGTGCTTTGCCGCATACCATACAAGGGGGCGATGAGAGGAAGATTACCTCCTCACTGAATCTGTTCAGAAAGTTAGGCTAGGACAGGTGTGTCTCATTGCCCTTCGAGTGTGTCGAAGGGCTTTTTATTTGTTATCCCTGGAACAAGCACTCGGCAGCACATCACGTTAGAGATTTAGGAGTACGTAAAGGAAGGAATGCTATGCCGACAATCAGTCAGCTAGTCCGAAAAGGGCGGCAGCGACTCAAAAAGAAGACGAAGGCTCCCGCGCTGAGAGGCACGCCCCAGAAGAGGGGAGTCTGCCTGGTGGTGCGAACCATCACTCCCAAGAAGCCCAACTCCGCCTTGCGGAAGATCGCGAGAGTCCGATTGACAAACGGGATGGAGGTAACCGCATACATCCCCGGCATCGGACATAATCTCCAGGAGCACTCAGTCGTCCTCATTCGCGGCGGCAGGGTGAAGGATCTGCCTGGGGTGCGCTATCACGTTATCCGCGGGACGCTGGACACGGCTGGGACGAAGGATCGCATGTCCAGCCGTTCCAAATACGGCACAAAGCGGCCCAAGTAATACGGAGGATCAGCCATGCCGAGAAAAGGACCTGTTCGCAAACGTCGGATTATACCCGATCCGGTTTATCAGAGCGAGCTCGCAGCGCGGTTCATCAACCGCCTCTTCACCAGGGGTAAAAAGAGCGTCGGGGAGAAGATTTTTTATCAGGCGCTGGATGTTATCCAGGGAAAGACCGGCAAGCCCGGCCTGGAAGTCTTCGAGCGCGCTGTCGACAACGTAATGCCCATCGTCGAGGTGAAGCCGAGGCGAGTCGGCGGAGCTACATACCAGGTGCCGGTGGAAGTGAGGCCGGATCGTCGGCTTGCTCTGGCGATCCGCTGGATAATCACGTTCGCGCGCAAGCGGCCGGGGAAAACGATGGTCGAGAAGCTGGCGGCGGAGCTGATGGATGCCGCATCCGGCGCCGGCGCTTCTATCAAGCGCAGAGAGGACATGTATAGAATGGCCGAGGCAAACAAAGCGTTTGCGCACTACAGGTGGTAGTCGCCGGCTGGGCCGGGATTGCTCGTGTTTAGGGTGAGCTAGTGATTAGAGAGTACGGTCTGGAAAAAACTAGAAATATGGGGATCGTCGCGCACATAGACGCCGGTAAGACCACTACCACCGAGCGGATACTCTTCTACTCGGGTAGAATCCACCGGATGGGCGAGGTAGACGACGGCGCAGCCACGATGGACTGGATGGAGCAGGAGCAGGAGCGGGGCATCACAATCACATCCGCAGCCACAACCTGCTTCTGGAAGGACCACGGGATTAACATCATTGATACGCCAGGACACGTGGACTTCACCGTCGAGGTAGAGAGGTCGCTCAGAGTTCTTGACGGCATGGTGGCGATATTTTGCGCGGTCGGCGGCGTCCAGCCTCAGTCGGAGACCGTCTGGCGGCAGGCGAACAAGTACCGCGTGCCACGCATCGCGTTCGTCAATAAGATGGATCGCCTCGGCGCCGACTTATGCCGCGTCGTCGAGAGGATGCGCGAGCGCCTGAACGCAAACGCAATTCCCATCCAGCTCCCCATCGGCTCGGAGAGCTCGTTCGCAGGCGTAGTGGATCTGGTCAGGATGAAGGCCATCAGATATCTGGACGATTTGGGCGCCCGCAGCGAGGAGACCGATATCCCCGCCGACATGATCAACCAGGCCCTCGAGCACCGCGAGGCGATGCTCGAAACCCTAGCCGACGTAGACGAGCACTTCATGGAACAGTATCTCGAAGGCGGGAAGGTCACGGCGGACGAGATAATCGCCGTGACCAGAAAGGGCACCCTCTCCGGTCAAGTGGTACCCGTGCTGTGCGGCGCTGCATTTAAGAATAAGGGCGTCCAGCCTCTGATGGACGCGATAGTGGATTTCCTGCCTTCGCCGCTGGACGTCGGCGCCGTCGCCGGGATCAATCCCAAGACCGGCGAGGTGGCGACCCGCGATCCCTCCGATGTCGAGCCCTTCGCAGCCCTGGCCTTCAAGATCATGAGCGACCCGTATGTGGGCAGGCTCACGTTCCTGAGAGCCTACTCCGGGCGGGTGAACAAGGGCTCGTTCGTGTTCAACGCCAACAAAGGCACCCGCGAGCGGATCGGGCGCGTCCTCCGCATGCACGCGAACCATCGTGAGGACATCTCCGAGATCTTCGCAGGAGACATCGTGGCAGCGGTCGGCCTGCAGGAGACGGTGACAGGCGATACCCTCTGCGACGTGAACCATCCGATCATTTTGGAAGCGATCCAGTTCCCCGAACCAGTCATCTCCATCGCGATCGAGCCGAAAACCAAGGCGGACCAGGAGAAAATGGCCGCCGCGCTCGCCAGACTTTCCACCGAAGACCCTACGTTCAAGCTGCACACAGATGAGGAAACCGGGCAGATGATCGTCTCCGGCATGGGCGAGCTCCACCTGGAGATCATCATAGACAGGCTGTTCAGGGAGTTCAAGGTGGAGGCAAACCACGGCAGGCCGCAGGTCGCGTATAAGGAGACCATCACCAAGCACGCCAAAGGAACGGGACGCTATGTGCGCCAAACAGGTGGACGCGGGCAGTACGGCCACTGTGTGGTAGAAATAGATCCCCTTGAGCCGGGGCAGGGATTCGAATTCGTGAACAAGGTCGCCGGCGGCGCCATCCCGAAGGAGTTCATCCCGGCTGTCGAGGCGGGTGTACGTGAGGCGATGGAGTCGGGAGTCCTGGCCGGAGACCCCGTAGTGGATATCAAGGTGACTTTGGTTAACGGCTCGTACCATGAGGTTGATTCTTCGGAGATAGCCTTCAAGATAGCAGGCTCTCTGGCTGCGAAGGCGGCCCTGCAGAAGGCATCGCCCGTTCTGAAAGAGCCCATAATGGCCGTCGAGGTGGTAACTCCCGAGAACTTCCTGGGAGACGTCGCGGGCGATCTCAACGCGCGGAGAGGGCAAATCCATAGGACAGAGCCCGGGCTCGGCGGCACGCAGGTTATCAAGGCGGAAGTGCCCCTTGCGGAGATGTTTGGCTATGCGACAGTCCTGCGCTCCATGACCCAGGGCAGGGCCTCGTACTCCATGGAGCCGTCGCGCTACCAGGAGATGCCGGAGGCGCTCGCCGACGAGATGGTTATGAAGGCCCAGGGCCGCCAGGTCGCAGTGCGATAAGCAAAGAATGGCGAAGACCAAGACCTGCGGAGTCTTCCAATTCATCATATAATCTGGTATCATTCCAAAGTCGTCATCCTGAAAAGATGATGAGTGCTGTTAAGGAGGCATAAGAGATGGGGAAGCAGCGGTTTGAGAGGACGAAGCCGCATGTAAACGTGGGGACGATAGGACACGTTGACCACGGGAAGACGATGCTCACATCTGCGATCACTTACGTGCTGTCGCAG
>Ga0315274_10017153_pt1 | contig 10216 bp, 5 predicted proteins | sample YL17G02_20_MG_FD_203700 | JGI IMG/M metagenome (GOLD analysis project Ga0315274, IMG submission 203700) | Sediment microbial communities from Yellowstone Lake, YNP, Wyoming, USA - YL17G02_20 | ecosystem: Environmental > Aquatic > Freshwater > Lake > Sediment | place: USA: Wyoming | collected... | reverse complement strand
CGAGGACATGTGGCGAGGATCCTGGCGGAAGGGGAAGTGCTTCTTACGGTGAGAGTAGGATGGTTCCAGGGAAACCAGTTTATCCCTGGCAGTCCCGGCAGGTTGGTGCAAGTTCACGTGGCGGGGATTGATACGAAGAAATTGGTGGACGATGCATGGTGGGAGGGGGTGGTGATGTGTGTGGGCAAGAGAGAGGAGGGCGGGGAGACCCTGGTGTCATCGCGGCCGATTCCTGCCAAAGTGGAACCGCTGACGCCACAACAGTTTGTAGATGCCCTGGCCACTGGAGTTCGGCTTGTGCACGTCGAGAAGCGGAGGATCAATCGAGGCTCGGGTAGATACCCCATGTGGAAATGGGAGATTGTCGAGACACTTGTGGAGTAGTAATGGGAATTGAGGCAATCCGGAGGCCAGCCGTGCCGCTCATAACCCGCTCAAATTGCGCACAAAACCGATCCACAAATCGCCCATTTCCTCTCTCCCCCCCTCCAGTCCCAGATCCAACCTAACCTCTCTCCCTATCAGCCTTTACGTCGCCACCCATATTGCGCATTCTGCGCGCGCCCCCCTATCCGCTTTCAGATAGGCCAGTTGGCCCAGCGCGCTCTCGTAGTGGTCGTCGTTGGGCAGCCAGACGACCGACTCGTTCCAGCGTCGCCGCTCGCGGCCCTCGGGGCCGACAGCCCAGGTCTTGCCGAGGCCGGCGATGCGGAAGGTGCCAGCATTGGGGCCGTTCCACCCGCCGATGTGGTGAGCCTTGAGGAACACCTGGGTGACGATATCGTCGCGGCCCTTCCAGGCGTTGCGGAAGGCGTAGAACCCGAAGTCCCGCGCCTCCCAGACCAGCGGGAGGCAACCCGCCGGGGGCTTCGGTCCCAGGTCCAGCGGGTAGTTCGCAAAGCCCCACGCGGGGTCCTCCTCGACCGCCTTGATCCGCGAAGCCTCGTCGGTCACGCCCTCGATCCGGTTCCACGCCCATAGCATCGTCGGCTTCCAGGCATCGGGCACAATGGGGAACAGGGCGGCGAAGTAGCTCCCGCCGATGCGGACCGAGCCGTTGATGTCCTGGGCCCATGGCTTCCCGTTGTCGGGATACAGGTATACGAAGGCGTTCCGCGTCAGGTAGTGCGTGATGTCGGGCAGAGGCGAGACATCGTAGCCGAAGCACTGGCGATACGCAGTTGCGTATCGGTTGGGGCCGTCCGTCGTGTCCTTGTTGTAGTGGGCGACTTCGGCCTGGAACCCGCCGGTGCCGACGGCCTCTCGATAGAGCATGTACATGAAGCGGCGGCCGGCGCGGAACAGCTTGATGTTTTCCACGTTGACGCCGCCGAGGCGCTTCGACTCGGCCACGTCAGTCTCCCATTCGGCGAGTCGAGCCTTGTGGTCGCGTTCCTCCCGCTCCCATAGGGCCTTGGCTGGCTCGATGTCCTTTTCTCCGGCCGCCTCGAAAGAGGGCTGGAAGCGCCCCCAGGCGATCAGCATGCGTGCGAGGATCAGCACCGGATACAACCCCTTCTCCAAACGCACGACCTGGCCGTCCGCCAGGCGGTGGCCGTTGAGCACCAGTTGCGGGCGGCCCGAGTTCGAGTAGGCATTGCGGAGCTTGAACAGGCCGCCCTCGCGCACCTCCAACACCGTGTAGAGGCAGAAGGTCGCCGTTTCGCGGTCCTCCATGAACGACTTCATCTTGATGTTGTTCTCCGCGGCGCTGATATACTCGTCCTTCAGCGGCTGGAACGCCAGCTCGTAGTCCTCGAGCTTGATGGTTGTGCCCGCTTCGGGGCGGAGGGTCTCCAGCCCCTGCACGGAAACGATGGGATCGGTGGAGATCGCCTCCGCAATGGCGGCGGTGGCGAGCCACTTCCTGGGGACGACCCCCGGCTCCAGCGGCACGACGGGCACGCTCTTCCCCGGCGTGTAGTTCCTGGCAGCGGGAATGTCGAGGGCCAGAGCGGGCGGGGTGGGCTTGGGAGGCACAGGCCCCTTCTCCCCCCACAGCACGAGGCCCGAGAAGGCCACCCCAGCGTAGAGGCTCCCCACGTGGTTGCTCGCCACGTTCCAGTTGGCCGACAGGGAGATCTTCCGCGGGTCGCAGAAGACGCGAGTGGCGATCTTGCGCAGCCAGGTGATGACCTGTTGCTTGAACCCCTCGGGCCAGGCGTCGTAGCAGAGGTCCAGCGCCACCGCCACCCTCTCCACCTGGCAGCCCAGAGCACGCGCCGGCGCGAAGGCCGCGGTGCAGCCCTTGCCCTTGAACACGATCTCGCCGACCTCACCCTGGGCCAGCGCAGCGTACTTCCTGTCACCCGTCAACTGATACTGCACGCCCCAGCCGACCGGCCCGGTCATCTTCGCAAACGCGGCCTGGCCAAAGGGCGTCTTCAGTTTCTCTCGCAGGCGGGGAAGATCGCCCTTGCGGAACACGGTTCGCGGGTGTTCGCCGGGCTGCACCGGGACGAAGTCCTTGCCCATGACATAGTCCCGCGTGAACAGGGTCCCGGCCGCGCGGCCGGAGAACGCCTGGCGCTTGAACGTGCCCTGATATGTCCCTTCGAGTCGCCCCTGTGCCCCGCGCATCAACTTCACGCGATACTCGGCCGGCCCGCCGCCGACCCACGAATCCGGGACGATGCGCATGGCGACCCGAAGCTCGACGGCCTTCTCATCAATCTTGGCCTCGTCCACGTAGCCGAGATGGAGGCTGACGTTGTACTCGCGGGCAATGCCCGTCACCATCTGCCATTGGCCGTCGATCCGCTCCAGTTCGAGCATCAGTTCACAGTCGCGCCCCGTAGGCTGCGGCGTCTGGGAGAGGGCATTCTCCAGGGCCAGCTCGACGGCCTGAACCTCTGGAAGCCTGGCCTCGGCGGCCGCGGCCGCGCCGGCACAGGCGAGACTCATCAGCATCAGGAACACTGCAAGACTTGGCGCCTTACCGGCCATCGCTTTCTCCTGGTGCTACCTGATCGTCCAGGAAGGCGAACGATTCTACCGAGTCAGGACGGCGACTGCAACACGCCGCACGCGTACCTTCCGAATACTCATACGACCCTGGATCCTTGCGTTCATTGATGATGTCGGTATCCTTTGAGCTCTCCTATGCCTCTCCTGCATCCCGGGGTTGCAGAGGGGAATGGGATGGAACGAGCGGCGACGCCGCTTCAGCTAGGCCAGCCTTCCGGCCATCGCAGCAGTTGCACGCCTGCTGCACGAGGAACTCATTGGCGCAAGTTGAGGTGCCTGGCAGAAAGCGCCGGCATAAACCGGCATAGAGTAAGGGATGCGAGAGCCCGACATGGAAGGCGTAGCGAGCCACCCTGGCCCCGTGTCGTGCGCCGGCGGCGGCAACGTCGCAGCCGTTCGACCCTGCTCACGGCCGCGAGCCTGTCGAGCGGGTGAAGCGTCGATAGGGGTACGCACAGGCCAGCCATTGAGCTCCGAAATCACCACTCTGGGTGCGCCGACTGGGTTGCCAGGATGGGAAGGCCATGCGGGCCGCCGCGGCAGACGCGAGCGGCGGTCCGGCCCCATTTCTCACCAAAGGTCGAAGACCCTGGCATGTGCGGAAACTCTATGCCCGAGAACCGGGAGATCCCAGTGGTTCCCCAGGGGCCTGTGGCCCTGGGGACGGTCGGGGAAGGCCCGTGGCCGCAATCCCGACGTGGACGCCGCTGGGAAGTCTGACATCGGCGTAGTACCTGGGAACGTGCCGAACAATGCCGGACGCCCATTGCCGGCAATGGGCACCCGCCGCAACCGAAAGGGCGGGGACGGTAATCCTCCGCCTACCCCCAATGGCTTCGCCCGCCTCGCCCGGCAGCGGAGGCACGGGCGTAGGGGCAGGCCCCCGTGCCTGCCCTTCTTCTGGCGCGGGGCGGGCACGGGGACCCGCCCCTACGCCAGCCGCCCGCGGACCGGACACCGTGCCGGGGTCGTGCGTCGATTGGGCTGGACAGGGTACGTGTGCCCCACGTCCCTCCCCAAGGTAAGAGCCGTATGAGCTAAAAGCTCGAGTACGGACCCGTGCGGGGGGCGCCCGGCAACGGGCGTCCCTGCCGCGAACAATGCCGCAGTCCGCCGACGGCCTCCCGGCTCCCGCCTCCCGCCCACTGTCTGCCCCTCCTCCCTCGCCGCCGACCGCCCGCCGCCCTCGGTGGCCTCACAGCGGCTTGACACCCGCGCGGCGTCATGCTAACCTCGCCCCCGCGGGCCAGACGATGAGGAGGCACGCCCTTGGCCAACTCGCGGCTCTACGAGAACGCGCTGTCGTCCTTGGGCGCCGCACTCGCCCAGTGGCACGCCACGGCCCAGCGCATCGCTGCTGTCAGCGGCCCTGACCCCCAGAACCAGTCGGGCGGGGAGGTCCTTCGCATGATCGAGGCGGAGGAACAGCTCTCCGCCCACCCCGCGAATGCCGACCCTGTCCTGATGACCCAGGCCCTTGATGCCCTTGCCGCAACTTCTTGGCCGGCAAGTCCCACCGAATTCCAGAAAGCCTACGAGACGGCGATCGAACAGTTCCGCCTGCACGGGCGACCCATCCGCCTCTCTCCCCGGACGCTCTACCGTTACCTCAACGGACGCGCCGCAAGTGGGTTCCTTCAGCAGCTCGCCAAGGCTTTGCGCGCGGCGGGCCGCAAGGCCCATGCCCGGAGACTCGACACACTGATTGGGGATGCCGCGACACAGCGCCCCGATGCGAACTGGGACAGGGTTATCGAGTTTGTCAGGAATCCAAAGGTCTGGCCGATCCTGCTCGGCCAGGAAGTTCCTCTGGCGCCGAGGCGAGGCATGTTCGTCACCTTCGACCTCGACACGCCCACGGTCCGCGGGAGCGCGCGATGGCTCCACGCCGCGCTCGCCCTCTGGCTCCCTCTCGACGATTGCTTCCTGGAACTCCGCTATCCCACAACCGCAGGCGAGTTGTTGCGCTTCCCAACGTTCGCCGACGCCGGCTGGTTCCGGCACTTCGTCGGTGCCCCGGTGGGCGAGCCGTGTGGCTGGACCCGGCCCCATAAGAGCATTGACCCCGCTCCTGACCGTCAACCGGAGGCAGTGCACGCGACGCCGAGCCTTGACCGATTGTCTTCCCCCAACGACTTGCGCGCCGTGCCGCCATAGAGTAAACTGCTGTTGGAGAGGAGCGGCGCCCATGGCATTAGCTCTCACCAACGATGGCCGCATTGACGTGGCTGCCCTCGACAAATGGTCCGTCGCCGAATTGCGCGACTGGCTGGCTGACCGACTCAAGGGCCAGGACCGCCTGTGGCCGATAGACGCGGAGAACTTCGAGACCCCCGAGTCGCTCTTCATCTGGCTCTGGCGCGACGCCAACCCTCAGAGCGCGTTCGTGGCAACCCTCGGGCGCGCCTGCGGTGAACTGCTCCCCGAGGCGTGGGGCAAGCCGCCCGAACCCTGGCTGCGGCCCCTTCTTCGCCTCGTCGCCACTATTCGGCCCGAAGCTTGCCAGGCTTTCCTCAATCGCGTGGTGATTCACAGGAACTTCTCCCCGGAAATGCGCGAAGAGGACATGGACGAGGCCTGGCTCGATACCCTCGCCGCCTACGACCGCCAATCCCCCGACCTGGTGAAGGTCTGGCGACAATTGCTCCACGACGCCCGCTTCGCGGACATCGCTTACCGAGCCCTGAGCCACGACCTCATCCAAGCGGTCTGGTCCCTGCCCGAATACTATCAGGCACTCACCCCGGACGAGCGGTCCGTCCTCCTCCCCGAAGCGATGCGCGACATGCTTCGATGGCACACTTCCACAGTGTTCGCCACACTTGTGAGGTATGGGGGCAAGCTGAGTGAAACCCCGGGCCTGTGCGGAGCAATAGATGCGGCCTTGAAGGAGATGGACTACCCGCCCGTCTTGGCGCGCGCGTCCGCGCCCAAGGCCCCGGTCCCGCCGGCCCAGGAAAGCAACACAACGCATGGGGATGGGGCCAGCGTGCTCAGAGACATCGCTAGGGAACGGCCTCTGGCGAAGGTGGCCTGAATGAGCTTTCCCTACATCTTCACCTTCTACAGCTTCAAGGGCGGCGTGGGGCGCTCCATGGCCGCGGTCAACGTCGCCTATGCTCTCGCCTCGCGCGGCCGAAACGTCCTCCTCCTCGATATGGACCTCGAGGCCCCCGGCCTCAGCACCTTCTTTCACAAGAGCAAAGAGATCACGGAAAAAAGCCCTCTCGACGTCCTCGACCTCCTCGGCTGGGCACACGACTGGGCGCTCGCCCATCCTGGTGACAACCCGGACTTCCACGCCATCGCCAACGAAGGCCCGAACATCGGCGCCTATTACGTGCGAGTCCCACCCGAAAAGATCCCTCCCCCACGTCTCGGCCAAGCGGGCCGACTCGACCTCATGCTGGTGGACCTGGAGCGCGACTATCTCCAGCGCTTTGGCGACCTCCATCTCCCCAAACTCTCCCGCGATCTCCTCGTCCGCATCAGCCGAACCCTCTGGGGCTACTTCAAGTCCCGCCGGTTCCCCCGCGAGGTCCCCGAATACTACGGCCTCTCCGCCCAGCCCCAGGACCCCTACGACTACGTCCTGGTGGACAGCCGCACCGGTCTCACCGAGATCGGAGCGCTCTGCATCGGCCCCCTCGCCGACCGTCTCGTCGTCTTCACCGGACTCAATGTGCAGAACCTCGAGGGCACCGCTTGGTTCCTCAAGACTGTCGGGGTCACCGAGCCCCTTGAGGAAATCGAGGAACGATATGACGAGGCCGACCCTGCCCCCTCCGAACCCAATGCGCCCCCGCGCCTCGGTCCGAAGCCAACCCTTCTGGTGGCCAGCCCGGTCCCCATCGGCGAGACGGACATCAAGAACGAACGGATGCGTGTTCTTGAGGAGACATTGCAACTCCGCGTCGCCTGCGCGCTGACCTACCATCCACTACTGGCTGTCAGGGAGACCCTTTTCGTGAAGGACGTTGCGGAGGATCTCCCAGAAGAGTACCTCGCTACCCAGTATCTGAACTTGGCAGATCACGTAATGGCCATGGTCAGAGACCACGAGTCACAGCTCACCGAGGTTTCGGCGAGGGCATGGCAAGAGAATGATCAGGAAACCGGGATCAACTCGCTAGTTCGTATGGCTCCGCAAGCCCCTGTCCTTGCACAGGCGTTGCTGCGGCAGTCCGCAAACATGATCGCTCCGGCGAGCGCCTCTGATTTCATCGCGATGGACCACATGTACCGGACCCTCGCTGGGGCTGCGTCAGATGAGCCCTGGACCGACTTTGCGAAGTGGAGCGCCCTCTTGCTGAACTGGGCGAAGCATACGGAAGAAGGGGATCTTAGGACGGCCCGTCTGGCTGAGGGAATCGCCCGTGCTGAGGCCGTGCTTATGATGGAAGATGCACCCTCCAGTATGAAGGCAATTGCCCGAGTTAACCGAGCCGTTGCGCTAGAAGAGCAGGGCCACATAGACCGCGCAATGGCCGAATACAAGGTGGTGATCGATGACCCAACTGCGCCGGCCCAGCAGAGAGCTGTCGCCCGTCTGAACCGGGCTCAACGGTTCAGCCAGAAGGGCGAGTTGGAGCAGGCGAATGCGGATCTCACGGCCATCATTGACGATCCATCGGCCTCTCCCCAGGAGAAGCTTATGGCTCGTCTCCGGCGTGCTGCGACCTTCAGCATGGGCGGGAACGCGACCATGGCAAAGGCCGACCTCACAGCGCTCGTTGACGACACACGGCTGCCTCCTGAGCCGCGAGCTAGCGCATGGCAGGGTCTGGCCGACCTCAGATACCAAGAAGGCGATTTCGCGGCAGCATCGGAAGCGTTGCGCCAAGCGCTCAACCTCGTGGATGGACATGAGTACCTGAGAGCCGAACTCGGCCTCGCGCTTCTGCGCTTGCGGCACACCGACGAGGCACTTGACGAGTACCGGGCCGCGATCCAAGGTATCCAGGAGGCCGCGGAGTTAGATGGCATTGTCACCGAGCAACTGCGTCCAGCAATGACGGACGACCCAGGGCTGCCTGGGGCCGAGGCGGTACTGGAGATGGTGGAGCGGCGGAAGCAGGAACTGGCAGCGGCTCGATAGGATGCGGACATTCGGGGCACATCATCAATACTGTTCGGCCCGAGGATTTCGGGGAGGAGGAGAACATGAACATGCGGTGCCTGACAGAAAGCGCCGGGATAAACCGGCATAGAGTAAGGGATGCGAGAGCCCGACATGGAAGGCGTAGCGAGCCACCATGGCCCCGTGTCGTGCGCCGGCGGTTGCTCGGAAAGGAACCCTCAACTGATGCCACCACTGCGGCCATGATCACCGCCTCGATCGCTTCGACGTGCTGATACCCAGCGTCCTTGTCGCCCCATACTGCAAAGTGCCCGCAAACACCAGCAGCAGGCAAGACGCGCATGGCCGACCGAGCAGCAAGCGCTACCTGCGCCCACTGCGGCAGCCCGCTTATCTCGCGCTCTGTTGGACACGCGGCGCCACCCACCTGTTCGTTCTCGGCCATTTGCCGCTCCTCCAATTATGTCAACGCAGCATCATCGAAACCAAGGTGTCAGGCGCCTTGAAAAGACGTATGTGGCTGACTGCGTGGCACTTGCGGGGGCCTCCGCCATTCGATCTTGGCGATCGGAGCGCGCTCGGAGGCGAGCCGACCAAGCGGGTCATGGCACAGATGGGACGGATGGGACGCGGGGTGAATGAGACAAGTGCGGTCACAGGCGGGGTCGTAGGCGCCGTAAGTGGCAGCGTCGAGGCCGAGCGCGTCGGCACGGACGAAGGCGAGGCGGTCCAGAGCGCCGTAGCGATAGCAGGTCATCCCCCTGCCGGGAGCTACGAGCGTCACTCGATTGCGATGCTCATCATACCCGAAGCAGGTGGTCTCCGCAAGGGGATTCGTGGCGAAGATCCGACGGTTGGAGCATCGTACGCGAAGTGGTTTCTGTTGCGGAAAGTCACAGCGGCAGGGTCGGACCTCAAGACAGGGGAGCTCGGGGTGCCGCTGCTAATTTGTATTTTAAGGGCTGACCCTGAGGCACTTGAATCCACCCTGGGCTTCTGCTACCATCGGTTTCGGGGGTCGCCGGAAGGAGAAGGGGACCGTGCTCGTGCGGTGGAGCGGCATGGCGTGGTGGGCAGGGGTCGCGTGGGCGCTCGCGGGCGGGGCGCGGGGGGCCGAGGAGGCCCCGAGCAAGCGGGCCGCCTGGCCGATCCCGGCGGCGGCGTGGCGCGTGCCGATCGGGGGGTGCGAGCGCGGGGTGCCCCTTGGCGGGCTTGGGGCCGGGAGCATGATGCTGAATAGCGGCGGGACCTTCGGCCCGTGGCACTTCAAGCCGGGCTCCCCCGAGGAGGACCGCCGGCTCAGCGGCGCGGCATTCCACTTCTACGAGAAGCCGGAGGGCGGCGAGGCGCGCGTCACCACGCTCACCGCCACCCGCCAGATGCCGGGCTGGCCGCCTCTGCCGGCCGCGAGCGGCTTCTACCACGCGCTCTACCCGAAGGGGTGGTTCGTCTACCCCTGCTTCACGGCGGACCTCTTGATGAAGTTCTTCACTCCCATCATCAGGGGGAACGTGAAGGAGACGAGCTATCCCGTTGCCGTCTTCGTCTTCGAGGTGGCGAACCCGACGGACCGACCGTTGGACGTGGCGATCCTGTTCACGTTTCCAAACGCGGCGGGCCACACGGCGGAGCTTCGCAGCGGGTTCATCAACTTCCCCGAGGCGGAGGCGGCGGAGGGCATCGTCGGGGTGGTCCTCGACGCCCGCTACGAGCGGAACCCGGCGACGTCGCAGGACACGGAGTGGTGTATCGCGGTCCGCGCGGAGCACGGCGGCGAAATCTCTTCCGCGTCCTCCTGGAATGCGATGGCGAGCGGGGAGGATATCCGCCGCGAGTTTGCGGAGAATGGGCGTCTGCCGAACAAGGCCCTCGACGCCACCGAGAGCGCGGCCGCCGTGGCCTTTCGCGCGCAGCTCAAGCCCAAAGCCTCGATCTCGGTGCCCTTTGTGCTGAGCTGGGACTTTCCTCGCGTGGCGTTCGGCCCCACGGAGTGGTGGCGGCGCTACACCGAGTACTTCGACCGCTCGGCCAGCAACGCCTTTGCCATCGCTCGCGAGGCGCTGCTCCACCACGACGAGTGGGAGACGGCGGTGGATGCCTGGATGCGGCCGATCCTCGACGATCCAGCCTACCCCGACTGGCTGAAGCAAGGCGCCTTCAACGAGCTCT
>Ga0315274_10017151_pt1 | contig 10217 bp, 16 predicted proteins | sample YL17G02_20_MG_FD_203700 | JGI IMG/M metagenome (GOLD analysis project Ga0315274, IMG submission 203700) | Sediment microbial communities from Yellowstone Lake, YNP, Wyoming, USA - YL17G02_20 | ecosystem: Environmental > Aquatic > Freshwater > Lake > Sediment | place: USA: Wyoming | collected... | reverse complement strand
CTATCAACTTCTTCTTGATTTTCAAGAAGAATACGATATTGACTCTCTGTGAGTATTATATTCATTTTATTTACAAAGATCTCCGTCTTGTGCTGATTCTAATGCGTCCGCAATAGCATTTAATGTTTCAGGACCAACTTTTCCATCTTCTTTAATTTTCATAGAATAACAACTATTAATTTTCTTTTGAAGTTCTAAAACAGATCTTGGTTTAAATTCGTCTGAATTGTTATCAACAATATAATCAATAATTGAACCTGCGGTTTCGCTTCCTATTTCACCATCAGTTGAGATATCATATCCTTCGTCAGTTAAAAATTTTTGTATGTCTTTTATTTCAGCATTTATAGATCTTTTATTACCGTTGTTAGATTTGTTATTTTCTTTATCCGCAAAATCAACATTATCAAACTCTTTGTCTTCACACGAATAATCTAATTCAATACCCTTACGTATTTTTTTACCATTACCCATATAATAATCAGTTCCAATTCTAAAACGAGTTCTTTTACCGTCATCAAATTTTTCACCAATTGCCTTAGGGTGTTCAATAACACACATATACATATTCCAATTATCTTCAGCTCCTCCGCCACCCTTTATCACTGGATCTACTGGTGGGTCTACTTTAACATCAGATTTTTTATCAATTAATTTAGTACTATATCTAATAACATCAGCAACAGGCGATACCAAATAGGTTCTTTGTTCATACTCTTTATTAAAATCATCATCCATTGATTCGTAGAAGTCCTCATATTTAGCACTATAACTAGAAATCATATAACAGAAATCAGGAAAACTTTTAGTATTACGTATACCATTTGCTACTTTTTTCTCATTAGTTCCCGCACCAAAAGAAAAAATCGAATCCCATTCTTCTATTGCCTCATAAATACTTTCTGCTATACCATCTAAAGCACTTTCACTTTGAGTTAAAGGTCCTAACCCTTCTTTACCTGAAGTACATACATTACAAATTGATTCAAACCTGTAAATAGGATCTGTTTCATTTTCTGTGTATTTTAATTGATCGGCAACGTCTTGTGTGATAGCACCAGGAGATAAACCATTAGTTACTTCATCCTCTTCATTAAGTCGTCTTTCGTTAAGAACTTTAACAACGATTCTTTTAAGATCGTTTTCGTTTAATTTAATAATCTTTGCCATATTTTTTTATTTAATTGTTTTAACGTATAATTGACCATAGGTCTCTTTTGATGTTGGTTCTATTGATTTCCATAAATTTGCCAATGCCTTATTACAGAAAACAGTTGGTGGATTTTTCCATCTTTTATCTGATAATTTAATCCCACTAACCGCATTATTAGGGTATGTGGTTTTTACCCATGTTCTGAATTTACCTTCATCCACTAATGTTTTAAGTTCAGGTGCTACCGCACAAGTACTAACTGTTCCATCCACCTTTGGTGTCCCATCATCTTTTTTAATTGTTTCTAATGGAATTGGCATTAAATCATCAAATTGACCTTCCTCTTTTAGTAATGAGTATTTTTCGTTGATATGCATCGAACGTATTCTTAGTTTTTCTTGTTCACTTATTAAACTTTTCATATTTTATAGTTTTATAATAAATATATCGTTATTTTGATTTTACATTATAAAATATATATTCTATACTTAAAAAAAGAATAATTTATGAAAAAAGTTTTAAATGACAGTACCGTAACGGTACATTACACTGGAAAATTAGAAGATGGGACAATTTTTGACACGTCTTTAGTTGAAGGTAGAGAACCATTAACGACAACTTTAGGTCAAGGACAACTTATTAAAGGGTTTGAATCAGGTCTTGTTGATATGTTAGAGGGTGATAAAAAAACAATTGAAATTGAATCTGTTGATGCTTATGGTGATCACGTTGATGATATGATCATTGAAATCACCAAAGATAAAGTTCCTGAAGGAGTTGAGGTTGGTCAAGTATTACAAACAATGGGACCTATGGGTCCTAGTTTTGTGAAAGTTATGGAAGTTAAAGATGAGGTTGTAGTAATTGATGCTAATCACCCATTGGCTGGTAAAAAATTAATTTTTGATCTTGAGGTTGTTGGTATTTCTTAATACCAACAACTTTTAAAATCCTAAATAAGAAGCCGCACCTTTCAAGGTGTTTTTAGTTGAGTCAATAGTTGAGTCAATTACTTTTTCAGTAGAGGATTTACATCCGACACAACCTGACAAACATTTAAGGGTTACCGAGATATTCCCAACTTTAGGGTTTAACTCACAAGTACCAACATTAGATTTAATTAATTTAGGTAATTCACTATCATTACTTACTTCTTGGGTACTTGTCCCTTTAAAAGGAACTGAGTAGCTGATACTATCTCCATCAGGGAAATCGTTTACGGTTACTTTAACTCCATAAGCACTCAGTGAATAGACGTAAGATTTTTTAGTTTTGGTATCCGTTATTTTAACATTACCATTAGTTGCTTCCAACGTATACGGAGTAACAACTAATTTATCTTCATCTATTTCTTGTTCTGAAATAACAACCCCTCGTTTATAACCAAAAAGGTATTTCATTTGATTAAGTTCTTCTTTGATAATTTTTTTACTCATGATTTTTTGTTTAATAAATATATGTTATTTTTCAAGACTATATAATTTCATAAACTTACGTTTAAGATTTTTTCCTGATTGAGTAATTCTAAGTTCAAAACTTTTTATTAATTCGTAAATATTTTTGGTCTTCAATATCTTATTAGATACAGGTTGATTAAAATCTTTTGCGATTTTAACATATTGTTTTATATAGAATTTGTGTAAATTATTTAAATGATAATTTAATGTTTCTTTACCACTACGTTCTTTAATTTTGTTTTCTAATTCACGATAATATTGATCGGCATTAAAATTTTCCATTTTGTTTGACATAATCCAATACTTAGTTGTTTTAAATGTATCAAAACTCATTCGTAAAACTTTTGAGTATGCTTCTTGGGTCATTGCATTTATTTCATATGGTTCAGAATAATAAACGTAATCTAAAAAGTCAGAATAATAATCGTAAATTTCTCTTGGTGTATTTGGATTTTCTCTACCGGCAAAAGTTTTGGTTATATTAAATGTTCCTGAACCAGTACTTAACCATCTTTTATAAAATTCATATAAATGTAATGTTTCATGCATAATGGTATCTCTAACATCCATAAGTAATTCATACATCTGACTCATCTTAAATTTTGAATCAATATAAATATCAATGTCTATTTTGGCATTTAATGTCATATCAATTTCATTTTTAATTTTTTTGGGGATCTCAGGGGATGGTTTTCTCATATACGAATAATCTCCCGTTTTTTCATTTAATGGATATGCCGAACCACCACTACCAAAATGATTTTCTATATCACCTTTTTCGTAAGAAAATAAAATATCAATTTCAATCTCCTCCATCGGAAATTCTAAAAATGAATCTTCTTCATTTTTTATAATACTCTTAATTTTATCTAAACTTATTTTTATTTTTTGTCGTGAAGACTTCCCACTATGAACCATAGATTCCACCATTGGTTCTATAATTCTATAAATTAAATTTACATATGGTAATGTTGATCTGCTAACACCCATATCTTCATTTAATAGATTCAATATTTGAGACTCACTTAATATGATTTTCATTACACTTCACCCCACTTAAGGTTTTTTCTACATCCGTGACTTTGACCACTATCTTTTATTAATGCACTTGCAATAATAATTACAAGTAAAATTGCTCCGATCGCAATTAATAATGACCAACCCACCATTGCGGTTCCAATCATAATTCCACCCGCAACAATTTGTTCGTTAACTTCTTCAGGTTCGGACGTATCTCCTGAGTTATTTTTAACAATTGCCATTTTAATGCCTTTCTTAACATTCTTAAGAACTTCCCATAATGAGTTCGCCCCTTTTTCTTTTTTCATTCTAATTAACTCAGACTTAACTTTTGAAATGATGTTATCGTGTTCTTCATTACCTGTTACTATGTCACAGACTTCATCATTAGATATGATATCATCAACACTCGGTACATTACTTGATACCTCACCCAATGAAGGATCGTTAACAACCTCTTTTTCAACCATAGATTGGATTTTTTCTTTCATCATGGAACCCATTCCCGTCTCTTCTGAGAGATTATTTCTTTGTTCTGATATAACGACACCTCTTTCATAAGAAAGAAGGTATTTCATCATATTTAATTCTTCTTTTAATAATTGTCTTTCCATAGTTTCATATTTTTTACATAAGCCTTTTCTGCATACTCAATAAAATTCTCACCATATATTCTTGCAAGTCTATCCATCATTAGTTGAGGATTCTTTCTCATATAACGTAATATATCATTTGGAATCTGATCCTCGTATTTACCAAACATATTTTGTATTTGTTTTTCTCTTGGGATCATCCTAACATTTGGTTCCACAGTAAATGAATCATCTCTTGGTTCATCCAAAAATTCATTTTCATTTAAAATGTTTTTAACAATCTTAGTTAAATTAGATTCTGTTAAGCGTACAACCTTATTCATATAATTGATTTACTATATAAATATACCTGAGATTGAAAAATAATTATAATCTAGATGCGGATTCCATGATGGATCTCATCTTTTTTTCTAATTCGTGAATACGTTGTCGTTGACTATCGTTAAGTTCAAAATTTTCACCTTTAATTGAGGATACTTGATTACTTAGTTGGTCGTACTCGTACATAAATCTGTCGTACTGTTGTGCTTTTTGATTTTCGTTCATAATAGTTTTATTAAGTTAATTTGTTATATATACTTATTGTCTGATTCCAAATACCACATTTTTTTCCGTAGAATTCATATACCGAATTCCAAAAAAGAAAATCTTTTTGATTAACTTTGGGTATGTGTTCGCTCGGCCATTTACAATCAATTAAACAAGAATAATGAGATAATACATTACCTGTATCAATTCTACCAAATACAGGTTTGCTAGCAATAAGTCTTAACTTACCATATTTACCAATCTGTTCACCAACTAACATACCTTTAAAATTATTTTCAACACATTCCAAATATTTTATATACATATTTTCATGAAAAATAGTATCATCGTCTAATAAACAAAAATACCCATCTTTAATATTATCAAAAACGGCGTTTCTTTTAGAAGTTGTATCAGTATCTTCACAATCAACATTATATAATCTAATTCTTTTATCTTTCTTTAAAAAATCATAATCTAATTCTTCTCGTTTATTTGATTTTGAGATATGCCAAATTATATCGTCATTCATGAGTATTGAATTATAAACTTGTTCTAATAAATTAAACCGATAAAGTGGGGTTATAATGTGTAACATTTTATACTTTACCTTCAAATTTTAAATTATATGATTCCAACATTCTTTTACCATAAACGTTTAAAGTCCCACTTGAACATACTTTAGCATACCATTCATGGTTTATTTGTTAAATATTGTGTGGTTCTTTATTTATTCTATTACTACCCGATATTTCATTAACCCAAGGGTTTTCATTAGGGTAAATATGTTTTTTAAAAAATTCTTTATTCCAAATACCAAATTGGTGAGTTAAAGAATAAGGTGAGTTTTGTCTTACTTTACATAATTCGCCATCAATGACATCTACTTGTATTGGTTGTACTACATTATTTATTTTAAGACATTGCATCTTTTTTTCGTGGAAAATCTTTAAAAGGTCGTCAGTTAATGTTAAATCTTTTTTTGGCCAAAAATCTTCTTGCATATAGATTATTAATTGAGAATCGATACTTTCAAAACCTTTTAATAATCTTGCTCCCCATTCACCATTACCTGTTTTTATATGTGTTACTTTACTAACAAACGAAGGTTCTTTTTCTTCACTTAAAAAGAAAATAGGTCCATGATTTTTACAATGTTTAGTAAATAAGAAAAACCAATTATCCCAATATGGTGAATAAGAATCCATAGTATGTAAAACTACAGGAACTTTATTTATTTTAGATATCATAGTGTTTTGAATAAATCGTTATTTGTTAAATCAGGATAATTCTCCGCACCGTCTGGGTTATGTTTATCCATCGATGACATTAACCATAGTCCGTCCGCGGCTTCAGGGGGGGTCATATACATATTCCATCCAACCATACTGATATTATCTTGAGTATATGGAATTTCATCCCTACCTTCATGTCTCATTTTTTTAAACCATTTATACGCCTCTTCATTATCGGTTAAAATCATACCACCTTTTCTCATTTTTAAAATCTTTTTAGGGTGAAATGATAAACACATAAATGTGTTTGGTATATACATTTCTGATGTAAATCTTCTTGCCGAATCATAGATTGGGTAAGGTTTTAGTTGGTAAATTCCTGACCAATCAATATCCTCAAATTTAACATTACCTCCAGAATTAATTATTGATTGTGGAACCGATAGATAAGTTTTTTTAGGTATTGTTACCTCACTTACTTTTAAGTATAGGCAACATAAAAATAAAGCGTCAGAACAGTTGTCTAAGGCAATTGCGAAAGGTGAGCCAGTATAGTCGGAAATTTCTTCCTCAAACATCTCAACTATTTTATATGGGTTATGTTTCATTTTTTCTAATTATTTTACAAGGATTTCCATATGCAACAACATTATCAGGGATATCTTTGGTCACCAAAGAACCTGCGCCAATAATGGTATTATTTCCTATCTTAACACCGTCAATTATATTCGCACCAATCCCTATTTGACAACCTTCACCAATTATCACATTACCAGCAATATTAACACCAGGATTTATTGTTGTGTATTCACCAATTACAGTATGATGGCCAATACTAACATTTCTATTAATAAATACAAAATCACCAATCGTTGTGTGACCAGCAATACTTACCAAAGTATTAACAACTATCCCTCTACCTAATTTAACTGTCTGAGAGATGTCAGAGTTATCCGATATTAGGTTAACCAAAAGAGTGTCCTTATTTATCTCGAATACATTACTAACTATTTTTCTTATTTTAGGTTTAACAACACCCAAGGTAACCATTTTGTTATTGATGTCCATATCATTAATAATTTCGATATTAAACTTGGGGTGTTCGTATTTTTTTGTTGGTAATAATCCCAAGTTATTGATGATTTCAATGGATGGATAAAGACCTTTTGAATTCAAAATATCTAATAACATAGTAATTGATGGTTCATTAAATCCAAGTATTGTTAATTTTTCTATTTCCATAACCCAAGTTTTTAAAATCTAATGGTGATAAAACACCCAATCCCATTTCGTCCATTATCTTACGAATTCTTTGTAATAATTTAATATTAGTTGTTTTGACTTTATCTGTGTAATATAAATTATCCTCCAACCCAATTCTAATTCCGTCAGCATATAATAAACCTAACAGATTACATGGTAATTGTTCTTTACCGATACCACCCAAACATAATAAACTATTATTAGGTTTATTCTGAATAATTGAATTCAGTGATGCAACGTCTGATTGTGCGTTATACATATTACCCAAAATAACATTAATGTAGTGAGGTCCCGTTAAGACACCTTTTTTAATCAAATAGTTAGTGTAGTTTAACATTCCAGAATCAAAACATTCGATTTCAGGGGTGACACCGTATACTTTCATTTTCTCAATTAATTTCAAAATAGTATCAGGAGAATTAATTGATTCACCAGTCGGGAAATTTAATGAGGACATGGTTAATGACCCCATATCGGGAAGTAATTCTAAGACTTCCGTCCTTCTATCAATATTTGGTTCGAATCTACCTGTTAATGAAACACATATAGTTAAATTAGGACAATGTTTCCTAATACCTTCTATAATGGGTCTATAATGATTTTTGTTACTACTATTCTTTAATGTCTCAGGATCTCTAGCGTGTACGTGAACCATAGTAATCCCTAACTCATACGCCTCATGAACTTCCTCAATAATCTCATTGGGTAATAACGGAGCAAAAGAATTATCTCTTGTCGTTTGTGTTCCTGTCGGTGTAAAATTTATGATTTTTTTCATTTCATTATAATAATAGATAATACAAATTATAAGGAAATAAAAAATCCCTCTTGTGGAGGGATTATGTTATTATTTAACGGTTTTAAGAACTTCCCAAATTGCCAACATTGATTTAACTCCAAGTTTACCATCAACTGATTGAATTTAATTCTTCGTTTAATTGTGTCTTCATAGTTATAAATATATTAATTTATCCAATTACCATCTTCATCTATACAAATATGTTTATTTTCATCATAGAATTCATGAATCATATCTGCAAAGTTTTCAGAAATAAAAACATATATATCTTGATAAAAGTCATCGTTGTCATCATTCCAATCTAAATTAAATAAGGATTCAAATAGAGTATCGGCGGTATAATCCATCACACGATCCACAAAATCAATATCGTCATTATATAAACAAACATCATATCGTGAAAGAGCTCTATCAATAAACTCACTAATATATTGGTATCGTCTTTGGAAGATTCTTTTATCATAACCCTCATTAATGTTTTTATCCTTACTCCAATAATGATTTCTATCCCAAAAATCTTTTAATTCCGTATAAAAATTATTTTTAATGAAACGTATTAATTGATTTCTATACATGACATAATCATCCTCAGGGATATTCATTTTAATAAGTACTTTATTTGCAACATCCCAAGATATTTCAATTAAAAAACTATCAAATGTGTCCATAACATTTAACTTATGACCCAAAATCCAATCCCAAATACCCTCTTCTATTTCCTCGTATCTTCTTTTGAATTTTATATCGTGTGTGGATTCGTTAATATTTTTATCCATGCGAGAATAAAAATATTCTCTAATAATATCCATATATTCGGTTTCTATAAACCGTTGTATTTGTTTTTTTAATGCCTCTTTTTTATCGGGATCAAAAATTGATTCATTATTAAGAATTTGATTTGAAATCTTAGTGGTTATAACGTGAATAAATGTATCATATTCACTCATATTTAAAGGAGTTGGATTACCAAATTGTAAATACTCATAAACATTATCCATTACAGGTCTAATTGAATGCTCCACTTGAGAAACTCTACGCATTAAACTGTACTGATTTTCTGTTATTATTATTTTCATCTTAACAATGTTTTTTTGCCCAAGATTTAAAAGTCTTTTTTATCTGTTTACCAATTATATCCTCTAATGATAAATAGACATCATGCCATCCCCACTTATTTACATTATGGGTAAACATCATTTGGTCTGTAACTTCTTCAAGTATATAATCTTTAAATCCTTCCACATCATCCGGGTATTCATCACAAGCAAGATTATTTGTCATATAATGATCCATCTCACTCATAATAACATTATGTCTTCTAAGAAGTGCATTCTTCAAACTTGTTTTATTTTCATTAGAGTCATCCGATTCCTGTAGGTTATAATCATCGGCATCGTCAAAACCTTCGTTACAATTACTATAATTAATTACTCTATCAAATTCTTTTCTTATATATTCATCAAAATTATCGGTAACCCACTTGTGAACGTTTTCAATCATTCCAACAGTATCGGTAGGTAAATTTAAATATTCCATTTTATCGCTTACTTGCCAACAGACCTCCTCAATAAATGCGGAATAATTAAAACCACAAAAATCTTCATCATTACTTAACACATCAATTCCTTCATCAACAAGTTCTTTGATTTTTTTATACCTACGTATAAACTCAATTTGGTTTTCAGTTAATATTATTTTCATCTTAACAATCTTCACTATATTCTTCCCACAACGACACTAATTCACCGTAGTACTCATCAGCCATTAATTTTTCAATCTCTTCTCTACCGCTATCTTCATTCTCATCCTCATCAGCAAAGGTATCGTCCTCTCTCTCATAGTTTTCATCACCATAAAAGAAACTAATCCCTTCCCCAATGCAAAAATCGGCATACTCATCACCATCCTCAAAATTACAAGGGTCTTGAACTTCCATTTGAAACTCTATAGTATCTCTTACTTCCTGTATCCTTCTTAATCTTTTAAGAAGAGTTTTGTTCTGTGTTTCTGTTATTATTATTTTCATATTTTATTTTTTAATAATCCCAATTATCATCATCATTATCTTGGTCACATATTCTACCATTCCAAATACTTTCTATTATTTTTCCGTATTTTTTATTAAATAAATCTATAACAAAACGTTCAAGTTTCCAATAATCGTCTCCG